>Ga0335398_10003550_pt1 | contig 22701 bp, 19 predicted proteins | sample BON03_FD_205742 | JGI IMG/M metagenome (GOLD analysis project Ga0335398, IMG submission 205742) | Freshwater microbial communities from Lake Bonney liftoff mats and glacier meltwater in Antarctica - BON-03 (spades assembly) (version 2) | ecosystem: Environmental > Aquatic > Freshwater > Ice >... | reverse complement strand
ATTCGGCCACACCTCGGTCATGACACACCTCGGTCACCTCGGTCACGACACACCTCGGCCATTGGTCATGACTCGGCCACACCTCGGACACCTTGGTCACGACACACCCCGGCACACTGCGGTCACAACACCCCGGACACCTCGGCCATGGCACACCTCGGACACCTCGGTCACGACACGCCTCGGACACCTTGGCCACAGCTCGGTCATAATACACCTGGGACACCACGGGCATCTCGGCCACAGCTCGGTCACGGCATTTGTGTCCACCGGCCGGAGTGGTGCCACGCCATTCACCCGCGGCAACCGGTACCACCACCGACCCCCTCCAACCCCGTCCGACCCCTCCATCCCCATGCCACAGACCTCAGCAGACACCTCCGATTGGATCGATGTTCGGCCGGATGCAGCAGATGCCCTCGATGTGCCGTGACAAACTCGCACTCAGCCTTGCCGCGGCCAGCGAGCACTTGCCGGCGACCACCAGTTCCCGGTGGAGGGCTGCTACCAGGCGGGGCTGGACGCACTCCGATCCGACGCTGGCATGGACACACACGCCGCCGCTTTCCCCGGAAGGCCCCCCCCCCTGTGGAGCCGCGTTTTTTTTTTCTTTTTCTTGGTGTTCAGCAACCCGCTTCCATGGGCAACCCCACTGTGCTCGATGTGTTCATGGGCATCTGGGGCGTACTCTCTGTCGTGGCAACGGCGACCGCCGTGCGAACCCTGGTGGAACTGGGCAGCCTTGTCTCCTTCGCCATCAGCGCCTGCCGGCGCGAGGGGGCGATAGACTGCGACGAGGGAGGCGAGTCGCTGCAAGAGATGCTGATCTGGCCGGCACGTCGGACGCTCGCCCTCTACATTGCGACGCTCCTGGTGCCGTCGGGGTACGCCATCTGGCGCTCCCAGCAGGCGAAGCGCGAGGCGCCAGTGCCCGTCATCGCCGGCACGGTGGTTGAATTTGCCGGCAATTGAGTGTACCCAGGGCCACACACTGCCCAAGGGTTAGGGTTCAGGGTTAACCCGCTGTGAGCAGCGAGCCCTGAAAGGAGTGCGAGTGCAGCGAGGGGGTGGGGGGGCATGGCCGCCCCAGGAGGCGACAACCAAGGGGTTCCACAAACCGAGGGGTGCCACCACCGAGGTATACCAGTCCGAGAGGTGCGTCGGCCATGACACACCTCAGTTCGGAGTGCCCAATGGTGGTCTCTCGAAGAGTTGGCGCGCGTGCACCATGTGGCCCCCGGCCCCCCCGGGGGGGGGGGTTGGTGCCTGGTTGCCGCGGGTGTACGGTATGGTGGGTTAACCCGAGTTGGCGCACGTGCACCGTGGCATATGACCCCCACCTCATGGGGGGGGTTGGTCGGGGGCGCGGAAGACGTCGCCAGCTTCACCACTGCGAATGAAGTGGAAGCCGCTCAGCCCCAGTGCACGGAGGTGCTCCGTGGTCCCCAGTCTTGGTGGCTTCGGGTTAACCCGACTTCGGACAACCGAGTGCAATCGGCAAAGGCGCCTTGGGAAATGTCCGACATGGATGACTTGACCAATCGGGTTAACCGTAACCCCACGCGGTGCATTCAAGTGGTGCTTGTTTCTTGGCCAAGGCTGGTGCATGTGCACAGTGAGGTGTCACCCCCCCCCCCATTTGAAGGGGGGGGGGGTGTCAGATTCCAATAAGGGGGGGGGGCGATTCCCAACAATCGATGGCACCGATGCGCCGATGGCCACGCCAGCGCCTGGGTGCCCATTCGACCAGGGGAACCGATGCGGAGCGCTTACGCGCCTATCGCGACTGGTGCGCCCGGGGGCGCGTTGGCGCCCGTATGGGGTGGACCACAGGGTCCGATGCGGAGCGTGCCCGCGCCTGGCGCGACTGGTGCGCCGTCTCGACCGCACGGACGCGTGGTGTGCTGGGTGCCGAGTGCTTCCAGGGGCACGTGGCGCTCAATACACTCGATTTGCGGGGGTGCACCTCACTACGGGCAGTGGGCGGGCGCGCGTTCCAAAGCTGCCACGCCCTTTCGATCGTGGATCTCTCGGGGTGCAGCGCGTTGTCCACGATCGGCGAGCGTGCATTCGCAGGGTGCCTGGCGCTGTGCATCGTCGAAATGAGCCAGTGCACCCACCTCGAGCACATCGGCGCGCACGCCTTTGCGGGTTGCGCCGAGTTGGAGGTTGTCGGTCTGAGCGGCTGCGCCGCCATGACGGCGGTCGAAGCGTACGCGTTTCAAGACTGCGCGATGCTCGTGTCGGTGAACTTGAGCGAGTGCTCCTCGTTGACGCACCCGGGCAGTTTTGCATTTTCCGGATGCGCCACGTTGCGATGGATCGGCACCCGCAGCCAATGGATCGGCACCCTCAGCGTGGCCGGCTTGGGGGTGGCCTTGCCGGGGTACCCATTGGTGTCGGTCGGCTCCGGTGCGTTCACGGGATGTGAGGCGCTCTTGGCGATCGACCTCTCCGGCTGCGCTTCGCTCGTGCGGCTCGAATGTCGTTCCTTCCATGGGTGCACCGGGCTCACCCGCGTCGACCTGTCGCGGTGCCGCGCGATGACTGCAATCGGCGAGGATGCGTTTTCCCAGTGCTCCGAGCTGTCTACCGTGGACCTGTCAGGGTGTAGTGCACTGGAGTCACTCGGCCCGTGCGCCTTTGCGCAGTGCATCACACTCGGCGCGCTGTCCCTCGCAGACTGCGTGTCGCTGTCCTGCTTGTGTACGGAGTCTTTCGCCGAATGCACCTCGCTCGCCGCCATCGACCTCTCGAGTTGCCCCATGCTCTCGCGCATCAAGACGGCGGCATTCAACGGGTGCAGCGCGCTCGCGTCGGCGCACCTCTCGGGCTGCGCGCTCGACCACCTGGGGCCGCGCGCCTTTCGCAACTGCGTGGAGTTGGCGGAGGTCAACCTGGCCGGGGCGCCGCTCACTGTGATCGGCACTGGTGCATTTCGATGCTGCCACGCGATGACCCGGGTCAACCTGTCGCACTGCCGGTCCCTGGCGCACCTTGGAGACGACACGTTTTTCCACTGCCAGGCGCTCCAGTCGGTAGACCTCTCGGGCTGCACCGTGCTGCAATGCCTCGGCCACGGGTCCTTTTTCGACTGCATGGCCCTCGTGTCTGTCAACTTCGGCGGTTGCGCCGCACTTGAGTGCATCGGCCAAGAGGCGTTTTCCGAGTGCTCTGCACTCGCGACGGTGGACCTGGCAGGCTGCGCTGCTCTCGAGTGCATTGGGCCATCGGCCTTTGACAACTGCCGCGAGCTTGCCCGAGTGACGCTGCCGCTTGGGCTGCGCAGCCTTGGCGAGTGTGTCTTTTGCGACTGCGACGCGCTCGTCTCGGTCAACTTTACCCCACGGCAGGGCCACCCGGGCGACCGTTGCCTGGTGGCTGAGTCGCGACGTGCCTGGTGGAATGCCACGGCCGATGGGATGGTACACACACCCGACGCCCCCGGCGCCCCCGGCGCCCCCGGCGCCCCCGGCGCCCCCGGCGCCCCCGGCGCCCCCGAGTGGTGGGCCGGGCGCACCCCCCTTGGCCTCGTCGTCGGCCCCCGCGCGTTTGAGCGGTGTGCCTCTCTCGTCTCGGTGAGCGTGGGTGGCTACGGGTGGACAATGCTGCGCGCCCACACGCTCGCGCGCCAGGTGTCATTGTACTGGTACGAGCAGGCGGCGATCACAGGCTGTGGCCCCGGCGGTGCTTGGGTCGAACGCGACCGCTGCGCATTTGAGCTCGACTTTGGGCGACGCTGACATCGGGGCGGCGCGTGGGGGCAAGGCGGGCAATGACCGCGGGCGTCGGGGATGGGTAGCCGTGGACTTGTGGTCGGCTCGGCAAACGGGGCGACCGAGAGAGCCCCCGACAAGACCACCACTTGGGCCACCACCGGCGCGCTGGGTCCCAGCTCTCATTGCACCGAGACCAGCGTGCGCACGCGCCGGCACGTGGCCAGCATGCGGCCTGCGGCCTGCGGCTGGTCGGTCGCAGTCAGCACCAGCCCGATGAGGTCGTCGGGCAAACTGGCCAGGCAGAGCCGCGCTGCGGCACAGGTCTCTGGCCCCTCGATCGGCCGGCCCGTCCGGGTAGCACACATGATGTGCACCGCACCGTCGCCAGCACTGGAACCCAACCCTTTGCGAGGGGGGGGTTCGCGGCGTGGTCGGCGTGGGCGGCGTGGGCTCTCTCGCTCCGCTCATTCGACGCACTCGCTTCGCCCACTCGGCTCGCTCGCTCACTCGACTCTGCCTTCGCTCCCTCGGCTCGCTCACTTCGCTCCCTCGGCTCGCTCCCTTCTCCCACTCGGCTCGCTCGCTGCACGCACTCGCCGCTCTCGCTCCCCACATGGTAAAAAAAACTTTGTTCGGGTGGTATATATACATGCACCAGTGCCCATGGATTGGTCGCCCCCTAGTGACGCCAAAGACGAAATGAGGCGACGTGCACACAAGATGGGGTACCGCGTGGGCCTGGTGGTGGGCCTGGTGGTAATGTGCCTGGGCATCGCGTATACCATCGCGAAGGTTTGTTTCTCTCCCAAAATGTTCCTGTTGTTCTGGTCGTTCTCGCTTGCGGCGTGCATCGCGGCGTGTCTAGTTGGATATTGGTCATACAAACTCAGTTACCAGCTGCAACAAGGAGGCAGATAGCAGACGGCGCCGATCCCAACCGCTCCGACAACGACGATGCCGGTGTAGTGGCTCCGAGGTGTGCCAAAGTGGTGGCTCCGAGGTGGGCCAAGTGGTGGCTCCGAGGTGTGCCAAGCGGTGGCCGCTTCAGGAGGGGTGGTCGCGCTCGTGGCTCCGAGGTGTAGTGGTGGCCGCTTCAGGAGGGGGGTGTCACGCTCGTGGCTCCGAGGTGTGCCATCGCGCGAGGCGTGAACGAGGCTTCGAGTTGTGCCACCGTGGCTCCGAGGTGTGCCACCGTGGCTGTGGCCCCGAGGTGTGCCAGGTGGTGGCCGCTTCAGGGAGGGGTGCCGGCGCTCGTGGCTCTGTGGCGTGCCACCGTGGCCCCGAGGTGTGCCATCGTCCGAGGTGCGCCCAGTGGTGGCCGCTTCAGAAATTGTGCCTTCGTGACTCCGAGGTGTGTCACCCACGGCGGCCATCACGACGTGCTGCAGTGGGCGCGCTCCCGGGACCCGCCTGCCCCCTGGGGCGACCTGCGAAATGGCGGCCAGCGGCGGGTTCCTCGAGCTGTTGCAGTGGGCACGCGCCCAGGACCCGCCTGCCCCCTGGAACGAGCGCACCTGCGCGGTTGCGGCCACCCGCGGCGACCTCGAGCTCGTGCAATGGGCGCGCTCCCAGAGCCCGCCAGCCCCCTGGGCCGTCGTCCAGGTGGCCGAGGACCGACACCACTTGGATCTGCTGCACTGGGCGCGCGCCCAAAGCGCGTGAGGCTGGATTGAGCGGTTGCAGCGGAGGGGCCTCCGACTCGTCGGCCTTTCTTCGCCGCACCGGCCTACCCCCCAAGGTTGGTGCACGTGCACAGTGTGGCGCCACTCTGGCGCTGGGCCTGGTCAACCGAGGAGGTGGTACGCGTGCGTCGCGTGGCACCCGACCCCCCCCCCATGTGAAGGGGGGGGGGTCGGTGGTGCCACGGTTGCCGCGGGTGTACTGTGTGGCGCCACTTTGGCGCTGGGCCTGGTCAACCGAGGAGTTGGCGCGCGTGCGTCGCTTGGCACCCGACCCCCCCCCCGTGAAAGGGGGGGGGTCGGTGGTGACAAGGTTGCCGCGGGTGTACGGTGTGGCGCCACTCTGGCTCTGGGCCACTCTGGCTCTGGGCCTGGTCAACCGAGGAGTTGGCGCGCAGGTTTGCCGCGGGTGTACGACGTGGCGCCACTCTGGCGCTGGGCCTGGTCAACCGAGGAGTTGGCGCGCGTGCGTCGCGTGGCACCCGACCCCCCCCCATGTGAAGGGGGGGGGGCTGTGATGACACGGTTGCCGCGGGTGTACGATGTGGCGCCACTCTGGCGCTGGGCCTGGTCAACCGAGGAGTTGGCACGCGTGCGTCGCGTGGCACCCGACCCACCCCCCTCAGGGGGGGGTCGGTGGCAACACGTTTGCCGCGGGTGTACGGTGTGGCGCCACTCTGGTCCATGGTCACTCCACGTGGGAGGAGTTGGCGAGCGCGCGTGGTGTGGCGACCCTCTGGCCCTGGTCACCAGAGGAGTTGACGAGCGTGCATGGTGTGGCGCTCATCCATGTTCACCCGAGGAGTTGGCGAGCGTGCACTGTGTCGCGCCACCCTGGGCCTGGTCACTCGAAGAGTTGACGAGCGGGCGTGATGTGGCGCTCGGTAGTGTTCACTCGAGGAGTTGGCGCATGTGCACTGTGTGGCGCCACCCCGGTCGGCGATGCACATCCGAGGAGCTGGCGCGCGTACACGATTGGTACCCCCCCCCCGCGCATGAAGGGGGGGGGGGGGGGGGGTCACTGCAACCCTCGACTCCCGCCAACGGGTCAACGTGAACCGTGGGCATGTCGGATCCATTGAAACGCGCGCGCCGCGAGCCCGCACCCGCCACACCCGCCATGGCCATCGAGGCCGCGGCCGCCGAGGAGGACGCCGACTCCGCGGCCACTGATGAGGAAGACGGCTCCGATGCCGAGCAATTTGAGCCATGCGTCGAATGCGAGTCGATGCCCGAGGCCGTCATGGAAGCCAGCACATTTGCGTGGTGCGAAGACGTCGCTGGAATGTTGTGCCGGAAGTGCGGAGACTTCTGCCAGCGTTGCATGGAGACCCGCTGCATTGGCGAGGTGACTTGGTTTGCTGAATCCACGGCCGATGGGGTTTCGAGTGCCTGCGACTGCTGCTGGCTATCCGACGACGAGGACGTGGTGACGTGCGTTGATGTGTGCGGAGGGGCCCTGACGCGCAATCAACGTCATCGAAACTCGCTCGCCCAGATCCGGCGACGCTCCGCCGGGGCCACGTTGGTCCGCGCCATGCGCCGCTCCGTATTCTTCGAGACGGCCACCTCCAAGCTGCATGCCGCAAGTGCGATCTTGGGCAAGAAGGCCGCTGCGGAGTTTGCAGCCGAGTTCGGTTGCTGACCTGGCCGCCTTGTGGCAAAGGGTGCCAGTGTGTGCGTTTGGCCGTGTGGTCTCAAGGTGTGTCGGCGTGCGCCGTGGCGTTGGCTCGGCGCCTGCCGACGTGTGCCATGCGGTTGGCTCAACGCGTGCCACTGTGGCGTTGCAAAGGGTCGGGTTCAGCCGAGGGTGTGGGGGCACGGATCGCGTCGGCCGTGACGCTTCGAGCCACTCAAAGTGGCCGCTGTTGGCGACCCCGCAAAAAAAAAGCTAGCGTAGGCTAGCATACAGACCGCGTTCATCGAGCGCACTCATGTTGGCATGCGCCATCTTTGCGGTGGTATCGACCGGCGCATGGGTCCCATGGGGCCTCGACACGGCGACGGGGTCCACTGGCCCACTCACCTGGGCCCAGGCGGCGCGCAATTATGCTTGGGACGACTGGGACATTGGCGCCTCGTGGAGCGCGGGCGCGCTGCGCGCCGACGACGAGTTCTACGCCGATGGCGAGTTCAAGACCGAGGACGATTTCTACGCCGAGGATGACGTCTACGCCGATGACGACGGGGACCGTGGCTCCTCGAGTTTGACGCCGACGAGGGCGAACGCGCTGCTCACCGCGGACGAGGTGTACACCGAGCGCAACCAGGACACTGGCGACCCGTGGAGCGCGCTCCTCTCCGATGCCGAGCTGATCGTCGAGGGCGACTGGCTCATGGGCCGCACCACAGCCGAGGGTGGTGCCGACCCCACCGCTGCCGGTCGGCAAGGCGCAGGGGCGATTTGGGGCCACGACACGGTCTCCATCGACATCACCCCGACGGCGGATCGGAGTGGACCGCTCGATGCCGGGGTACAGCTCAGCGCACGGGGTGCGCTCGGCGGTGAACAGGTGCAACGGGACATAGAATTCGCTTTAGCCCTAGCCGCTGCAACTGTGACATGGCTGAGCACATGGGCGGGGGCTGAGGCTGTGGTCGTCGTAGACCGACCACCAGAGCCGCCAGGACCTCCTGTGTGGCGACGAGCTCGAAGCCCTGTGCCCCCAGTCCGGCCTGGGCCTCGTGCGGTGCCTCACTGCGCGGCGCGACGAGCTCTCGCCGCGGTGCCAGGGCGCGCTATCGGGTCTGGCCACCATGCCCATGCCGGCGCCCCGTTGGGACCGCGCCTATGACGCCAGGGCCAGCGCGGACAGTGCCTCGGGTGAACCCCTCCTGGCGTTCCTGCTCTTGGCGTCGCTCGTCCTGGGCTGCACCATCGCCCGCCGATCGGCCATGGAGCCAACGGCGGCCTCGGTGTCACCGACCCGCGCCGCAGCGTGCGCTGAGCTGGGTGTAGACAAAGTGCACACCGAGACATCGACGCCCGAGTACTGCCGGTTCCATGTGTAGGCAACGGAGACGCTGCCAGCCGCGCCGCCAGGGGCAAGTTGGCGCGACGGGCTCTGTTACCGAGCGGGTGCAGTAGCCCACCCAGCCCGAGCCAATGGTTCGGCCACCATTGCACCCAGCCAACACTTTCCCTGGGGCTTGCGGTCGCGGATTGGGGTGAAAAAGTCCGTGGGTGGTAGTAGTGTAACCGGCACCATCGCTTGAGCTCAGCACTGAACGCCCTTGGGATGGAACAGTTCCGGAGGTCGTATGCAATCCGGGACGGCCGGATGGACGTACCAGGGTCGCCGACCCGGGGAGGGCGGCAACGGCGGGACCCGCCCTCGGGGGGGCCGTCTACGCTGGCAACGCTGAAAGCTGCTGCCGCGCTTGCGGCTGGGCCACTGCCGGTGCTGCTTCTCGGCATCCTGTTTGGCAGCCGCGCACGGAGAGAGCTCATTCGCTGCACGTGGATGCGGACAGCACCGCCGCAAGTACGGGCACTGTTTGTGGTGGGCATGGCAAGCGCAGAGCCCCGGCCGGATGTGCTTCCCGTGAACGTGACAGAGGGGCAGCGCATGTGGGCCCATGGAGACACCGCCGTTCGCACCACCAGTGGCAAGGTGGTGACGGGCTCGGTGACCACGTATCGGAAGCTAACGGAGTGGTTGCAGTACGCCGCCACCCAGCCTGAGCCGATGGTCGGCCGAGCAGACGACGACGCCTTCCTGTCTCCACGCATGCTGCTCGCCCATGCCACCCTGCTGCTACGCCAGCTGGGTGCAACTGGCGGCGGCGCCCCTCCCCCTGCGGGTGGCCCGCTCATCTACGCGGGGGTGTTTGAGTGGTATGCTTGGCGGACGCGGACATTGCACTCGACCGCCTTTGGGTGGACAGCGGGCGCCTCGCGCGCCAACGCCCGCAAGCCATGGCGCAACTGCACGGCGGCGGCCGCGGCGGCGTGGCATGCCTTGTTGGACTACGGCGACCAAGAGGCCGTTGACCGGCTCTGCCGCGACACGCACAGCTGCTCCAACCACCTGCCCGGAGCAGACGTGTGCATCGGCCCAGTGGCGTTTGCCAAGGGCCCACTGGTCCTCCTCTCTGCCGCCGCCGTGCGCGCGGCCGTCGGCAGCCCCCTCTTCGCCCGGGACGTCGCACGCGCCAACGCCATGGCAGAGGGGCGCGCGCCGGGGTTCGCCGGCCCGGGCTCGGGCCGTATCGATGATGATGTGCAGCTGGGCTACTGGATGTCGCAGGTGCCCGGGCTGCGTGTCGTCACAGTCCGCCGTTACTACGCCTGGCACGACCGGTGGAAGCCGGGCGTTCTAGTCGAAGCGGACCGGCTGCTCGTGGCGCACAAGACCCCTTGGTTCGAGTACGCCCCGCTGCTCAACCGAACAGAGGGTCTCTGGCGCGCGTCGGCGGCGGCGCGGGTGCGGATTCGCTGCAACGGGCCGCCCTGCACAGAGTGCGCGCACCTCGAGTCCCAGCTCTCCTGTGCAGTGGACGTGTTGCTCCTGCCGGGCCGGGTTCGCCGCAGCCACCCGTGTGCACGCCACCCCCCGGCAGGCGCGGCTGCGAGGCGCAGTCCAAGTTCGCAACGGGGGTCGAGCCCGACGTGCCGGTTCAGTGCACGGAGGTCCGAGGCGTGCCGTGAGGCGTGTCGTGACCGAGGTGGCCGGTGTGTGCCGTGAGGGTTGTCGTGTCCGAGGTACGCACCTCGGACACCTCGGACGCGGCCCACCTCGGGCGTGACCGCCTCGGGCGTGAGTGTCGGGTGGGCCAGTGCCGTGTCGTGACCGCTTCAGGGGGGGGGTGTCCGAGGTGTCCGAGATGTGTCGTGACCGAGGTGTGGCCGAGGTGTCCGATGTGTGCCGTGACCGAGGTGTCCGAGGCGCGTCGTGACCGAGGTGCCCGAGGCGCGTCGTGACCGAGGTGCCCGAGGCGCGTCGTGACCGCTTTCAGGAGGTGTGTTCGAGGTGTCCGAGTCGAGGTGTGGCCGAGGTGTACGAGTTGTCCGAGGTGCGCGTCAAGACCAAGGTGTGGCTGATGAGTCCGAAGTGTATCGTGACCCGAGGCGTGGCCGAGCCCGGGGTGTGTTGGTGCGGATGTCTGCCACGTGCGCGTCGTCAGCCGGCTCATCCATGTGCAACAGCGTGGCCATCACGGGCTCGAACACCGTGCGCTTGCCCCCCCCCCCTTGCGGGGTCAGTTTCCCCAATAGACCCCCCAGGTGCGGCATGCGGGTACCTAACGGTGAGCCCTCGCGGGCCCCGGACCCGACTCGCGTGTCGCCCCCCAGCCGACTGTCCAGTGGCGGCGCCCCGGCGGATGCCCCAGTCCCCGACCCACGCAACAAACCACCCGCGCCACCCGAGGACGACGCGTTACTCCCGCTTCTTGAGGACCCCTGGGACCCCGGCTACGACAGCGACGACACGCTGCCGCCCCTGTTGGACGAGCACGATGTGCCCGTCCCCCCGGCCGGCGGCTGGTTGAGTTATGGCGCCTGAGCGGTGTCGATCTGTGGCCGAGGTGTCCGCAATGTGTCGTGACTGATTTGTGACCAAGGTGTGGCCGAGGCGCCCGAGGTGTGACCAATGTGCGGCCGAGGACCCACCAAGGGTTGTGAGTCGCAGGGCGGCCACCGCGTGGCGCGTGAGCCCCCCCCCCCCACCTGCGACGCGCCGAAGGAGGTGGCGGCATAGGCGCGCTCGAAGACACCCGCCGCAGTCCACTTGGTGAACGTTGGGAAGACGGCGGTGTACCCAACACACCCAGTGTGCGCCAGGGGCCAACGCTCCAGGGCAACAGAGCCATGCGCTCGAGTACAGCCGATGGATCGGCGCGTGGGCGACCCGTGGTTGCAACAGGCAACAGGGTTCTCACTGCGCACAGGATTGCGGCTTGCACCCTCACATCGATGCGACTCACTCAGATTTCTGAATATGCGACACAAAAAAGTTTACGGGCAGACCCTAAACCCGCGCCCCACGCCCCGCACGGCGCCCGCGCGCAGTCCACTCAGGGCCCCACGCCCCGCACGGCGCCCGCGCGCAGTCCACTCAGGGCCCCACGCAGCCCGACGCGCGCGGTCCGGTGAACACGCCGCACTATGCCCATGTGCAGCCCCTGCCCAGCACACTGCACGGCGCCCACGCGCAGCCCACGCCCCACGCACCGCAATGCGCCCGCGCGCAGTCCACCCAGGGCCCCACACACCCACAGCAGCATGCGCACCCGCCGCGACGCGCACGCCCACGCCAACACGCGGGTTAAGGGTTAGGGTTGACCCTTGAACCCGAGGCGCGGGGGCGCTTTGGCCATCGACACCGAGCGCCACCTGTGTGCAATGGTGGGGTCCACCCGCGGTGGATTCGGCGAAGGGGGCTGCGGATTCGGCGGCGGCGTCGGCGGCGGCGATGGCAATTTTTTCGCAAAACTGTGAGGGTTTCATACTAATTCGGGTTGACGCGGGTTAACCCGATTTCACTGAATTACCCCAGCGCGTTACAACCCCGCAACGCTCAGGTTCGGCGCTCTGCCCCTGTGCCTGCCACCCCACGACATTGTGTGCCTGTCCACTCGAGGAGCGAGTGGTTGTCGTAACGGTCTGTCCGTAAACTTGCGGTGCAACCTTGCTACCAGTGCGGTGTCTGGGTGCGCGCCCACTTGAGCAGCTCGACGTGGTCGTAGGCGGCCGCAGCCGCGCAGGTGCCCTCGTCCCAAGGGGCGGGCGGGGTCTGGGCGCGCACCCACTGCAGCAGCTCGAGGTGGTCGCCCTCGGCCGCAGCCCTGCATGTGGCCTCGCCCCACGGGGCGGGCGGGGTCTGGGCGCGCGCCCACTGCAGCAGCTCGAGGTGGCCACCAAGGGCCGCGGCGCTGCAGGTGTGCTCGTCCCACGGGGCGGGCGGCGTCTGGGCGCGCGCCCACTTCAGCACATGGAGGTGGCCGCCCTTGGCCGCAGCCCTGCAGGTGCCCTCGTCCCATGGGGCGGCCGGGGTCTCGCGCGCCCACTGAAGAATGCGGAGGTGACCGGCCTCGGCCGCAGCCCAGCAGGTCCACTCGTCCCATGGGGCGCCATTGTCGCGCGCCCACTGCAGCAGCTCGAGGTGGCCGCCTAGGGCCGCAGCCTGGCAGGTGTCCTCGTACCACGGGGCGGGCGGGGCCTGGGCGCGCGCCCACTCCAGCATCTCGATGTCCCCGCGCTCGGCCGCAGCGTGGCAGGTTCCCTCGTCCCACGGGGCGGGTGGGGTCTGGGTGCGCGCCCACCGCCGCAACTCGGGGTGGCCGCCATGGGCCGCGTGGGAGCAGGTGAACTCGTTCCAGGGGACGGGCGGGGTTTGGGCGCGCGCCCACTTGAGCAGCTCGAGGTGGCCGCCTTCGGCCGCCGTCCTGCAGGTGCACTCGTCCCACGGGGCGGGCGGGGTCTGGGCGCGCGCCCACTTCAGTAGCTCGAGGTGGCCGCCGCCGGCCGCTTCGCGGCATGTGCGCTCGGCCCAGGGGGCGGGCGGGGCCTGGGCGCGCGCCCATTGCAGCAGAGCGAGGTGGCCGCCTCTGGCCGCGGAGGCGCAGGTGTCACCCCACGGGGCGGGCGGGTCCAGGGCACGCGCCCATTTCAGCAGCGCCAGGTTGCCATCCGCGGCTGCCCACTCGCAGATGTGCCGTCGCTCCCCGAGGCTGACCAGCAGAGGGAGAAGTTGCACCCAACCGCGCGCGGAGGCCAGGTCAACTCCGGGGCGATGGAAAGGCGACGAGGGCTCCACACCGCGCAAGCGCAGGGCGGCCGAGGCGGCCTGGACTTGGATGACCATCGGCGCACTCGGTCCCATTGAAGACGCCGCTTCGGGAGCCTCGGGGTGAAGCGTCGCGCCAACGCGACGGCACGTGGCGAGCAAGCATGCGGCGGCATGCGGCCGGTCGATCGCAGCCAGCACCATGCCAAAGGTGTCGTCGGGCATGCCCAGGAGCTTGCCAGCGTTGCGGGAGAGCTCGGTGGCCAGTTCGCACCTGAGCACAACGGGAGGCGGCGCATTGGCGGCGCGGCGCGGCGCGGCGCGGCGCGGCGCGGCGCACATGGTGCAAACTCGAAGGTTACGCGCCACCAGTGTCTATTTTGGGGCACGCCACCAGTGTCTATTTTGGGGCAGTTTGCACATGCATCCCACGGCAGACCCCCCCCCCCCCTCCGGCAACAAATCGCACGAAACTCCAAACTATCGGCGTTTCCGCCCAGGCCAGCCCCCCGGCGCACACGCCCGCACCCTGCGCACGCACATAAACCCTGCGCACGCACATAAACCCTGCGCATGCACCCGAACCCTGCCTGACGCGGTGCCACCTGGTACACGAGCGCCAGGGCTACAGGGTTAAACCCCGCAGGTTGCCCTCACTGGCCGCCCACGAGCAGATGAACCCGGCCATCGCCCAATGAGTCAGTTTGCAACCATGACCTCCCACCCCCTCCCAGCGATGATCGACGCGTTGGAGGGCAGCGCCGACCCGAGCTCCGGCCCAGGCGACTCGCGACCGGCGCATGCGGGAGCGAGATGCACGCTGCGGGCAAGTACAATGCGCGCCACGCCGCGGCAGCTCAGTGCCGCCACTTTCGGGGTGGTGGCCTTTGTGTGCGTTGCGGCTGGGCACCCCGGGCTGGGCGCGGTGGTCGCGCTCACGATGGCCACGTCGCTCATGGTCCACCGGCCACGGTGTGGATACGCCGGGCAAGACCGATCCCTGGGCGATGCGCTCAACCCAATCTTGTGCCAACTCTGGGCGGCGCTTGTCGTGCTGCAACTCGGTCGGCACTGGGTGGCCGAGACTGCCGGGTGCCTCGTCACAGTGGCTGTACTCTTTGGTGCAACCAGGCGGTTGCCGTACTGCAGCGGCTGGCGCGACGCGGCGCATGTTGGCATGCACCTGGTAGCGGGCGCTGGTACGGTGGCCCTGGTTGCTCCTCCGACCTGACGCACACGCGCCCCCCAAGTCATCATGGTGGTGCGGGCTCGAGTGGCGCCATCAACCCGGCGCCCCTACTCCCGCCTGGGAAATGCCGCTTCTCCGCTGCAGCCCCAGCTCCTCGACCCGCTGCCCGAGTGCCGCGAGTGTGAACTCGTACGCGAGCCCCTCTGGTCGCCACCAGATGAAGCCGCGCTTGTAGAGCCGCAGCGCCATGCGCATCCTCCGTTGGCTCGTTTCGCTGATGTTGCGCAACGCGGACGCCAACACCGGGATCTGCGACTTGCTCAAGTGGAGTGAAAACTCCTCCCAGGGAAGTACGTTATGGTACGGCAAAAGCACCCGGTCATTGAGCATCAGCGGCAGGCACTCCATGGCCATATAGTCTACGACCCTCGCGCCCCACCCATTGCCCTCCGTGTGCAAGCAGAACCTCGCATTTGGCACCGCGTCCAGGTAGTCCGGCACGCCCGCTGAAACGATCCGCATGTCGGGCTCCTCGTACAACCTCTGCTGCCAGACGGCCTGCCGCACGCCCATGGAGTAGGCGCCGCGGCGCGTGACATCTGGCTGCGCGCAGCGGCTTTGCGTCACGCGCCTCAGCCACTTGGATTGCATCGCCTTGGAGTCGGCGCCACTCGCTCAGTAGTTGTCCTGGGGTCACGCCCCGGTGGGTGGGTGTAACGGGTTAGAGGCCAAGGCAAGGCGTGGACCAATGTGCGCGATTGGCAAGGGCGTCGGGGCCAACCTAGGGGTGGAAGGGACCCACCAAGGGGCTGTGGGTCGCGCGGCCACTGCGTGGCGCGTGAGCCCCCCCCCCCAACCCACCTGCGATGCACCGAAGGAGGTGATCCCAGCCGCGAAGAAGAGCAACGGCCCACTGCGCCCCAAGCCCGCGGCCGCAGCGGTGCGCATCGACCGCTGCAGAGAGTGCACATTGTTGCGACCATGCACATACCTGAACCCAGACGGGGCGGGCGCGGGGTGCCGGGGGGGGGGAGTCGAGGGTCGGAAGGCGCCCCCACCGCGCGTGGAATGGGGGGCCAACCTTGGGTAGTCGTGCTGCACAGGCGTGATGGTCGGGACGACCACATCCTTTGCCTTGGCCATGCAGTCCTCGTCGCCCCAGTGGCCGACGATGATGGACACGTTCGAGATCTCCCTCGGGACCAGGCAGGTCTGGCGCTCGCCGAAAACAAACCACACGTGGTCGCGGCCCTGCGGCGGCGGGGCGTTTGTGCCTCGATGTGCGCTGCGCGAATGCGTAGCGGCGCACGGTGCGCGTCCTCACCCGCGAGGCGTTCCACCAGGGGTGCGCCTGTCGAATGTACCGCAACGCTGCCAGCATCGTGCCGTTGAGGTCGGCGCCCCATGGCACCTGTAGGGGTCAACGCCAGCGCGCGCTCGGAGCGGGCCCGGATTCCCCGCGTCGTGGCTGGACACTCAGCGCTGCGCACCCGCTGGCTGAGAAACAGTGGGACGTAGAAGAGGCTCGCCTCATCCGGATCAACTGTCCTTGCAAAGTCATCGTGCAGCAGGTGCGCGTCGAAGTGGATTGTGCCGAGTAGATGCGCCGATTGTGCACCGGGTCGCAGCCCTGGCCGGCGTCGTCACCCCAGTTGCGCCACATCCACGCCTCGCCGGCGCGGTTCACCTCAGGCGGCAGGCTGTAGACGAAGACCGCCTGCCGGAGCTGTGCTGCGTGCGCTCGGAGCGCGGGGGGCAGGAGGGCGAGCTGCGCGTCCCTGGGCCCCTCGCCGAACTGGGTTCGGTCGTCGGGAAGCGAGGCGCGGCGGTAGCGCAGCCCCATGGAGTCCGAGCAGTCGACGCCATACCAGCCGCGTTGGCAGTGGCACCAGCCGTGGACGCATGCGCCGTGGCCCGAGCACCCGTTGAAGCAGTCGTTGGAGCAGACGGTTTCGCAGTCGCTGCCAAAGGATCCGTCGACACAGACGCAAGTGTGCGACGCCCCCTCGCGCCGCCTCCTGGGCGTACCCCGCTCCCGGCTGGGGGTGCGCATGCAGCGGCCGCGGCCAGAGCAGCCAAGGGCGCACGAGGCCGAGTCGACCCACACAGCGCCCGCTCGCACGGCGCCCCGTCCACGTTCTCCGGCGCCAAACACGCCCAGCGGCTGCGCAGCCGCGAGCGGCGCCGAGCCGTTGAAGCGTCGGTCGCGCGTGGAGAGGTAGGAGCCGAGCCGCGTCAACCGCGCGTCCGGGTGGACTGGCAGGCCCGAGGAGGACGGGACGGTTGGCGGGAAGTCGAGACAGGGCAGAGCCGCGTGGAAGCCGGCGCGCGTGCCGTCACCCCCGTAGGTGGCTTTGCCTGGCCATGGCTTCCATGGCACGCTGCACCCATGGGAGGCTGGGTCGAAAATCTTGTGGCCGGCGTCGAGGCACTGGGCGGCGCACGCACATGCCATGGGCGAGAGCTTGCGCAGCATCGCACACGAGACGGCCAGCTGCGGAGAGGGCTGGCCGTAGCCGCCGTCAACAGGCGCGGGCGCCGGTGCCAGCGTACACGCCGGGAACAAGGGCGCCTCGCATCGTCGCCCGGCCCAGCCCCATTGGCAGAGGCACACGAGCCGCTCGCACACGCCATGCTCACCGCAGTCGCTGGCGTCGCACATTTTAGAGCCGGCCTCGGGGGAACCCGGCGGAACCCGGCTCTCCGCTGCGAGCGGTCGAAGAGAATCTGACGGGGCCCCGCCGCACACCGAGGGCTTGGTATCGACGAGGGCGAGAAAGAGCTGCGACTTGCGGGCCTTGTGCGCCACGACGGCCTCAAACGCAGTGTCTATCTCGATCTTGAGGTCGACATTCTCGTCCCCGACCGGGTCCTCCACTGCCTTGGTAGCATATGGCAAGCCGTACGGACCGAATGGCTCCAGGTCCTCGGCGAGCCCGTGTTCCGCGCAGTGGGCCGTGTAGACCTTGGTGGCGTCGGCCAAGGCTTCCTGGAGCCGAGGCCCAACGTCGAGGAGCGCCCGGAACCGCCGCGCGGTGTCGGCGCATTCGTCGTTCACCCCATCGTACCGGTTCTCCTCGAACGGCCCGTCGGCGTCGCCGAGTTGGTCAGCCTCGGACGAGACCCAGCCGAAGAAGGCATGGAGCGCGGTCGCCTCGAAGTGCACCACGGGCCGGCCCAGGCTCTGCACGGGCAGGAGGGAGAAGGCCTTGGAGACAGCTGAGTGAACCCACACAAATGGCAAATTTCATCAACACAGATGCAGTAGGAATCCAATTCTCCCGAACGAATCAAGGTGCGCGCGGCACATCACAGTGGCACCGCGGCACAGTGGCTCGGCGCCCGGCGCCCGGCGGCGCGGCGCAGCGGGGCGCGCCACCCCCAGCCTCCTTGCAGGCGTCACTGGCCCATGGCCACCGTCAATGCCGGCAACGGCGGCAACCTCATGGGCATGCCCGACGACACCTTTGCCATGGTGCTGGCTGCGATCGACCAGCCGCAGACCGCCGCGTGCATGCTCGCCACGTGCCAGCGCGTTGGCGCGGCGCGTCGGGTCCCCGACCCGGACTCGTCCCCGGCGCCTTCCATGGGACCAGGTACGCCGATGATCGTCCAAGTCCAGGTCGTATCGGCCGCCCTGCGCTTGGGCGACGTCGGCGAAAAGCGGTTCCATCGCCCGGCTCTGGAGCTGGCCTCCGCCTGCGGCTGGGTGCAACTCTTCCCGTTGCTGGTCAGCCCCGCGGAGCGACCGTTCATCTACGAGTTCGCGGCCACTGGCGGCCACCTCGCGCTGCTGCAGTGGGCGCGCGCCCAGGCCACACCCTCCGAGTGGCAGAGGACCTGCGAGTTGGCGGCCGAGGGCGGCCACCTCCCATTGTTGCAGTGGGTGCGCGCCCAGACCCCGCCCGCCCCGTGGAACTCGAGGACCTGCAAGGCCGCAGCCAAAGGTGGCCACCTCGCGCTGCTGCAGTGGGCGCGCGCGCAGACCCCGCCCGCCCCCTGGGACGAATTTACCTGCGCGTTCGCAGCCCTCGGTGGTCACCTCCCACTGCTGCAGTGGGCGCGCGACCAGACCCCGCCCGCTCCATGGGACGAAGACACCTGCACGGGCACGGCCGTACGTGGCCACCCCGCGCTGCTGCAGTGGGCGCGCGCCCAGAACCCACCAGTTCCATGGGACAGGAAGACCTGCGCGTACGCGGCCCAAGGCGGCTACCTCCCAGTGTTGCAGTGGGCGCGCGCCCAAGGCGCCCCAGAATGAGCGGACAGAGGTCTGGCCAAGGGCGCGCGCGCGCGTATGCTCTTTAGGAGATGTCCCCTTCAGGTGGGCCAAGGGGTGGCCGATGTGCCCCCTTCAGGAGGTGTGCTGTGCCGAGGTGTGCGATGTGTGTGTCTGCTTCAGGAAGTGGGGCCGCTCATGAGATATCCGCGGTGTGCGGTGACCGCTTCAGTAGGCGTGGCCGCTCAGGAGGTGTCCCTTTCAGGAGGAGTGTCGTCACAAGGGGTGGCCACTCACCGTTGTACTCGGCCGCAATTCAGCTCGCTGCGCTCTGGACTGGTTCGCTGCATGTGTTGAGTTTGTGCGCTCTGGACTTGGTCGCTGCACGTGTTGAGTTTGTTGAGTTTGCTGTGCTCCACACCTCGGTCACCAAACACATGGAGCACTTCGGCCAAGAGACCGTGCACATCCCCACTCGGTCACCAAACACATGGGACACATTGACCAAGACACATCGGCCACACCTCGTTCACCAAACACACGGGACACTTCCTGAAGGGGCCAAGGCACATTGGCCACACCTCGGGGTTAGGGTTAAAAGGGTTAACCCTGTTTACTGTTAGAAGTTGATGAGATAGTTGAAGGAACCCACACAAATGGCCAGTTTCATCAACGCAGATGCAGTGGGAATCCAATTCTCCCGAGCGAATCAAGGTGCGCGCGGCACAGCACAGCGGCACCGCGGCACAGTGGCTCGGCGCCCGGCGCCCGGCGGCGCGGCGCAGCGGGGCGCGACACCCCCAGCCTCCTTGCAGGCGCCACTGGCCCATGGCCACCGTCAACGCCGGCAACGCCGGTGACCTCATGGGCATGCCCGACGACACCTTTGCCATGGTGTTGGCTGCGATCGACCAGCCGCATGCCGCGGCGTGCATGCTCGCCACGTGCCAGCGCGTTGGCGCGGTGCTTCAGGCCCCCGAAGCGGTCCCCGGAGCGGCCCCCGAAGCGGCCCTGGCGCCTTCCATGGGACCGGGTTCGCCGATGATCGTCCAAGTCCAGGCCGTATCGGCCGCCCTGCGCTTGCACGACGACTTCGATGAGCCGTTCCATCGCCCGGGTCTCGAGCTGGCCTCCGCCTGCGGCTGGGTGCAACTCTTCCCGGTGCTGGTCAGCCCCGCGGCGCGACCGTTCATCTTCAAGTTTGCGGCCACTGGCGGCCACCTCGCACTACTGCAGTGGGCGCGCGCCCACTGCCAACCCTCCGAGTGGCAGAGGACCTGCGAGTGGGCGGTCAGGGGTGGCCACCTCCCACTGTTGCAATGGGCGCGCGCCCAGACCCCGCCCGCCCCGTGGAACCAGAGGACCTGCTGGCGTGCGGCCGGTGGTGGCCACCTCGCGCTGCTGCAGTGGGCGCGCGCCCAGAGCCCACCAGCTCCATGGAACGTGGAGACCTGCAGCGCCGCGGCCGGAGGTGGCCACCTCGCGCTGCTGCAGTGGGCGCGCGCCCAGAGCCCACCCGCCCCGTGGAACCAGGCTACCTGCAGCGCCGCGGCCGGAGGTGGCCACCTCGCGCTGCTGCAGTGGGCGCGCGCCCAAGGCGCCCCGTGGAACCAGGCCACCTGCAGCGCCGCGGCCGGAGGTGGCCACCTCGCGCTGCTGCAGTGGGCGCGCGCCCAAGGCGCCCCGTGGAACCAGGCCACCTGCAGCGCCGCGGCCCGAGGTGGCCATCTCGCGCTGCTGCAGTGGGCGCACGCCCAGAACCCACCCGCTCCATGGGACGAGGGCACCTGCAGGGCCGCGGCCTATGGCGGCCACCTCGCGCTGCTGCAGTGGGCGCGCGCCCAGAACCCACCCGCTCCATGGGACGAGGGCACCTGCGAGGCCGCGGCCTATGGCGGCCACCTCCCGCTGCTGCAATGGGCGCGCGCCCAGACCCCGCCCGCCCCGTGGAACGGGCAGGCCTGCAGGGCCGCGGCCGATGGCGGCCACCTCGCGCTGCTTCAGTGGGCGCGCGCCGACAACCCACCCGCTCCATGGGACGAGAACACCTGTTCGGCTGCGGCCAAGGGCTGCCACCTCGAGCTCCTGCAGTGGGCGCGCGCCCAGAACCCACCAGCTCCATGGGACCGCCACACCTGCGAGTACGCGGCCCAAGGCGGTCACCTCGAGCTGCTGCAGTGGGCGCGCGCCCAGAGCCCACCAGCTCCATGGGACGAGGGCACCTGCGGGGCCGCGGCCGGAGCTGGCCACCTCCCAGTGCTACAGTGGGCGCGCGCCCAGACCCCGCCCGCCCCGTGGCACGAGTCGACCTGCATGTGGGCAGCGGAAGGCGGCCACCTGGCGCTGCTGCAGTGGGCGCGTGCCCAGACCCCGCCTGCCCTGTGGAACGAGTGGACCTGCGCGTACGCGGCCGACGGGGACTACCTCGAGCTGCTTCAGTGGGCGCGCGCCCAGAACCCACCGGCCCCATGGGACGAGAACACCTGCGATATGGCGGCCTCCAACGAGCTGCTGCAGTGGGCGCGCGCCCAAGGCGCCCCGGAATGGGGCCCCGAAGGCGCCCCGGAATGGGGCCCCGAAGGCGGCCCAGATTGAGAGGACAGCGGGTTGGGCCACGGGCGCGCGCCCAGGCCCCTCCCCTTCAGCGCCCCGTGGGACGAGTCGGGCCTGCGTGGCCGCAGCCGGCCAGGGGCGTGGGGGCGTGTGCAGGGTGCAGGGGGGTGCGCCTGGGCCCAAGCGGCCAGGGGCGTGGGCTAGCGCAGTGGTAGGGTGCGTGCGCCTGGGCGAGGTTCGGGTGTTTGTGACTGGGCGGGGTTCGCGCGCGTGCGCGGGGTTCAGGTGCGCACATAGGGTTGGGGCGCGTGCGCGGGATTCGGGTGCATGTGCAGGGTCGGGGTGCGTGCGCGTGGTTCGGGCGCGTGCGCAGGGTATAGGTGCGCATGCAGGGTTGGGGCGCGAGCGCGGGGTTTGGGTGCGTGCGCAGGGTTGGGGTGCGTACGCTTGGTTCGGGCGCGTGCGCAGTGTTCCGGTGCGCACGCAGGGTTGGGGCGCGTACGCGTGGTTCGGGATCGCGTGGGGGTTGAGGTGAATGCGCAGGGTTCAGGTTGCACCTGGGCCCAAGCGGCTAGGGGCATGTGAGCCTGGGCCCCAGTGGTCGGGTGCGCGGATGCGGGCGCCTGGGCCCAAAGTGGCCAGGGGGGCTGACTTGGGCGAAAACGCACGTGGGGGTTTCAAGTGATTGGATTATTCAGCAATGTCTTGCTGGGCTGTGCAGAAAAGGTGCACTTGCGGCGATGGCCCAGTGCATTCGCCGCGCCCGCTGCCAGCTCGCTCACTGCGCTCGCGTTTGGCTCGCTCGCTGCGCCCGCCCTCGGCCCACTCGCTGCGCCCTCCCTCGGCCCACTCGCTGCACCCGCCCTCGGCTCGCTCGCCGCGCCCACTCCCGACACGCTCGTTGCGCCGTCGCCACCCCTCGCCCCACGCTCCCTCGCACACCGCACTCCCACGCACATCACACACCCTCGCACATCACACTCCCTCGCACACCACTTCCTCGCACGCACAGTCCTCGCCCGCCGTCACTCTCACGTCGGCTCAAGCAGATTGTTGGGGTTGCCCCCTGCGCGTAGACAGGGCGCGGTTTGTATATCCCCTCGTCGAGCAAGCGACCTCGGCCAACCACACCACACATAGCCAGCCAACCCAACCACAGCACCACACACAGCACAACACCCACTGGCTAGCCCGACAACCAACCCTCTCCAGCACGCCTCAGACAACCAGGTGGCTCGCCGGTGTAGGGCTAGTTGTCTGGGCCGCGGGTAGCCGACGCTGTCTCCACCGCCTCGGACCAGCGCATCGTCATCTCAACGAGCTGCTCCTCGCACCGCTGCAGCGCCAAAAAGGTCGCCTTCGACTCAGCCAGGCCCTCGGACAACTGACGAGTCGCCTCGGCGAGGCGCCACTTCAGATCGCGCGAGCGCGGCTTTGCCTCGGCGGCCGACAGCGCAAGCGCCGACGGCGGCGGCGGCGGAGACGGAGCCGACGGAGCCGATGGAGCCGATGGAGCCGATGGAGCCGACGGAGCCGATGGAGCCGATGGGGCCGATGGGGCCGATGGGGCCGATGGAGTCAATGGGGCCGATGGGGCCGGTGGAGCCAATGG
>Ga0335398_10003545_pt1 | contig 22713 bp, 20 predicted proteins | sample BON03_FD_205742 | JGI IMG/M metagenome (GOLD analysis project Ga0335398, IMG submission 205742) | Freshwater microbial communities from Lake Bonney liftoff mats and glacier meltwater in Antarctica - BON-03 (spades assembly) (version 2) | ecosystem: Environmental > Aquatic > Freshwater > Ice >... | reverse complement strand
GCGTATGAATTGAGCCGCACTTCCTGTTCCCGGCCATCCGGTTGCCTTTGGCGCACCCGGCGCTTGGCAATGAACTCGGCACCTTCCGAGGTGCGAATTCGCACCGGCTCCGTGCCCGCCCGCCGATATTGGCCGCCTGCCGACGGGCGATAGCTGGGCCCGCAGAGCAGCTCCACCTCGTCTTTAATTATTTGCAACAATCCCTCCCGGACCAGGCCGCGCACGGCCCCGTGGAATAGTTCGCGGAAGGCTTCGTTCCCGGCGGGAGCCGGCGTTGGCTGATCGGTAGTTTTTTTCATCATGCTGGTTGGTTCGAAAGGTTCATTTCAAACAGGCGGCGCACAAGCACCGCCCGGTCAACCAGCACGACTTCATCTTAACATTTTAACGGGGAAAAATTCGCTTCCATCTCGCGACTCTGAGCCGCATCGAGATTACCGATTACACCCACAAGGATGTGATTACGAACGGTAACAGGCCAAACAAGAAGGTCATCGCGCAGCAGGTCGAAACAGTTTATCCGCAGGCGGTGAGCAAGACCACCGATGTGGTGCCCGACATCTACCAGAAGGCAGGTCTCAAAGAAGGCTGGGTCAATCTTGCAACGGATCTGAAGAAGGGAGAACGCGTCCGTCTCATAGGGGAGAATGAAGAAGGCGTCCATGAAGTGCTGGAAATCGCCGAAGGCCGATTTCGCACCGACTTCAAACCGGTGGGGGAGAGCGAGGAGGATCGCTAGTTGAAGCGGCTTCTGGATGAAATTTACCTGGTGGATCCCTGTCTGGGAAGCCGCCGCCTGGTGACGGTGCTCCAGCGCGACCATGATCGGAAGGTGAACCGGAAGCGCCTGCGCCGCCTGCGGAGTGAGATGGGCCACGAGGCGATCTGGTGCCGGCCGCGGACGAGCACCCCGGACCGCTCCCACCGCAAGTATCCCTACCTGCTGAGGAAGCTCAACATTGAGCGGCCCGACCAGGTCTGGTGCGCGGACATCACGTACGTGCCCATGGCCCGGGGCCACGCCTACCTGTGCGCGGTGATGGACTGGCATTCGCGCAAAGTCCTGGGCTGGGAACTTTCAAACACCATGGACACCGGACTCTGTCTGCGCGCCTTGAACCAGGCCATCACCAGTACCGGGCGCGCGCCGGAGATCTTCAACCCGGATCAGGGCTGCCAGTTCACCTCGGAAGAATGGATCGCATGGTTGACGCACCTTGGGATCAAAATCAGCATGGACGGACGTGGTCGCTGGATGGACAATGTGTTCATCGAACGGTTGTGGCGGAGCGTGAAATACGAGGACATTTATCTGCGTGAATACGCGACACTCCCGGCGTTGTTCGCCGGGCTCAAACGATGGTTCGAGCGCTACAACACCTGGCGGCCCCACGAGGCGCTGGGAAACCTCACGCCGGAGGCGGTCCACCAATCGGGGAGATCCACCGGGGCGAGAGACCTGGCGGCATGAAGACCCCGCCCTCCAAATCACGACCCATTTTGGCAGCCTCCACTCCGGTCGCGCGCCCGCAACTCCGCTCCGTTGCGCGCTTCGCCTTCCGTTACGGCTGCCAAAATCCCACGCCCAAAATCAAACTCAACAACTGAAACCTTGAACCTCCATCACCGATGGAATACAACTTTCCCACACCTCGCCACCATAGCTTGTTTTAAACTCACAGTGGCCGAAGTTTCGGGTCCACCTCAGTTTCTGCTCAGATGAAAACAGAGTCAGCAACATTGGACCGACGCAAGTCCACGAAGCAGAAACGGGAACAGCAGTCTCACCAGGCGGTAGTTGTCAAACTAAAGAACCGACCCCTTTACGACCCCTTTACGCCTTGCAAAAAGCGGCTTTGAGTATTTCGTGGTTCATGGTGTTGGTTGGTTTTTTTGGTTTTGTCACCACCACGCTCTCGCGTGGTTGAACCAACCACTACCTCAAATTTTTAACGACTCAGGGGACACTTCCCTACTCCGCGCGATGACCTTTGAAGAGATGAAATAGGTAGTAAAGCGACGGCAGCAAAACAACCGCGCCAACGGAAAGAACGATCAAGAGCAGGCGCAACGTAATCTCTGGCGCGGCTGTGTTGCGAATGTTAAGGTCGGGGTAGATCAGGTGCGGGTATTGCGCGAGCGCCCAGCCGAACAGAATCGTGATCACCTGACACAGCGCAGCAACACGGGCTAGGCTAAACCGACCACACCAAAGGGCGATCAAGGCCGCCACCGCACAAAGTGTCGTTGCCAGAAGTAGCAACGGCGCCCACCAGTTGGTCAGACCGTCGTTCATGTAAGGTGCGTTCGTTTTTGAAGTAAAAAACACGATCGCCGAGATCGGCGCGAGCGCGAGTCCCGAGACCATCGCCCGGATTCGGAAATCATTCTGCACCTCCGGATCGTGGGCCGTGTCGACGGTGAGATACGCCGCCGCAATGAAGGCAAAAAGCACGAGTGCAAACCCGCCACAGGCGAAGGCGAACGGCGTGAGCCAGCCCGCGAAGAAGCCGGTCACAATGATTCCATTCTCAACGCGAATCGCGCCGGTGGTGAGCGAGCCTAGAATCATTCCTTGAACGATTGGCGTGAAGGCGCTGGAGATGCCGAACACTCGACTCCAGCGTCGTTGCACGTCGTCTTTCTTTAGATCGTATTTTCGAAAAATGAACGCGGTGCCGCGCAGTACGATGCCCAACAGCATCGCCGTGATCGGAATATGGAGCGCGGTCATAATCGCAGCGAACGCCTTCGGCCACGCGGTGAAGAGCAGAACAATGACGAGAATCAGCCACACGTGGTTCGCCTCCCAGACCGGGCCGATCGCGTTGGCGATGGCTTCGCGCTGTCGCTTGGCGCGCGGCCCGTGCGCGAGTAAATCCCAGACACCGCCACCAAAATCCGCGCCACCCATCAACGCATACAGCGTCAATGCGGCGAGCGTAATAAACGCAATGACTTCTTCAAGGTGCATGAGTTTTCGGCGAAGCAGTTTCGAGGAACTGCCGTTTCAAAAGCATGATTAAGATCACTGATAGAAAGATGTAAACGCAGGTGAACGTGGTGAACGGAACGACCAGTCCGGGCATCGGCGTGACGGCATCGGCAGTCCGCATCAGACCGTAGATCACCCATGGTTGCCGTCCGAATTCCGTCACAAACCATCCAGCCTCCAGAGCGATGTAACCCATCGGTGCCACAACGATAAACGCCCTCAACAACCACGTGCTTTGATCGAGTTTGCGTTTGCGCCACCAGTTGAATCCGGCCCACGCGGCAAGCGCGAACATGATCGACCCGCAGCCGACCATCACATCGAAACTCAGGTGGACGAGCGCGACGTTCGGCCATTCATCTCGCGGAATGGTGTCGAGTCCGGGCACGACCGTCTTCGTGCTGTGGCCGATCAGGAGGCTCAGGCCGTTCGGAATCTCAATCGCGTATTTCGTGGTTCGCGCTTCTTCGTCAACAATGCCACCGATGAGCAATGGAGCCCCGGCCTGCGTTTCAAAGTGCGCTTCCATGGCGGCGAATTTGGCGGGCTGTAATTCGGCAACGCGTCGTGCCGCGAAATCGCCGGAGAAGATTTGAAGCGGAATCGCGACACACGCCAGTGAAGCGCTAATCTTAAACGCCGCTCGATGAAATTCGCTGGTGCGATCTCGCAGGAAAAAGTACGCATGAATGCCCGCCACAAGAAATCCGGTGGCCACGAAGGCGGCGAGCGTCATGTGAATCACTTGATGCAGCGCGGCCGGATTAAGCATGGCGGCGATGGGATCGATGTTAGTGAATTCGCCGTCCACAAAATCGAAGCCAACCGGAGTGTTCATCCACGCATTCACCGTCACCACGAAGACGCCGGACATCACACCGCTGATGGCGACGACCACGCCGGACAACCAGTGCGCCACCGGCGACATTCGATCCCACCCGTAGAAAAACACGCCGAGAAAAATGGCTTCAGTGAAGAACGCGAAACCTTCGAGCGAGAACGGCATGCCGATGATGGGTCCGGCGTGTTCCATGAATTTTGGCCAGAGCAGACCAAGCTCAAACGAAAGCACTGTTCCAGAAACCGCGCCTATGACGAACAGGATTGCCGTGCCGCGCGCCCAGCGTTTGGCGAGTTCGAGGTAGACGGGATTGCGTGTGCGAAGATGAAGACCCTCAGCGATCGCCATGAGCACCGGCATGCAGATGCCGATGGCCGCGAAGATGATGTGGAACGCCAGCGACATTCCCATCTGCGCACGGGCGAATTGAAGATCTGTCATCGCGGGAGAGAGTCACGAAGGAACGGCGGGGCGTCAAGTAGATGGGGACAAGGTGTTTCCAGATGGGAAGCCGAACTTCGGCCGTGCCGGAAAAGTTGCGTTCACGGCGTGGCCCGGGGACTGGGAGCTGGAAGCGTCCCACTACTCTGGCCGAACGACTCCCTATCGCCTCGGCAAATGGGGGACAGGGTCGAGATGCGCTCCCAAGAAGAGAGCGCTCGAATTGAGCTGGACGCCGTGCGGTTCAGGCTCAGAGGTTCGCCTACATTTTTTCGTCTTCATGTCCGCTGATAATCCAATCGAATCTGATCCTGATAATCTGACTGAACGTCTTCGCGCTGCCACGGAGTTGCTGGAACAAATTGCTGCCGACCGAACGCTGCTTTCTGCGGTCGCCGGCGAAGAACGTTCGCGTTTGGTTCAGGCCGCCGGTCAGGTTTATTGCCCAACACCAGCCGAGCGTCGCCGACTGGTGAAGGCGAACAAGCGAGTTCGCAAGAATACGAAGAAGGCCGCTGACGATTCGGTTTTGGACGAGACAGGCATTCGCAAACTGCGTCGGCAGCGCGTAAAGGGGTCTAAAGGGGCGGTTCTTGTTATTGACAACTAGCAGTTGGCTAGCTTTCCTTTCATGGTGCGCAAGCTGAGAGGGGAGTATCCGGGGCTCGATTTATCACGTTATCAACCGTGGAGATCGTCGGGAACCGATCTTCAAAACAGGATGATGACCGGCGGTTGTTCCTCACCTGTCTGGACCAGTGTTGCCCCAAGACAAGTTGGCAGGTTCATGCCCAAGTGCTCATGCTCAACCATTTTCATCTGGTGGTGGCAACGGCCCAGCGGAATCTCGTGACGGGCATGAAATGGTTTCTGGGGTCCTTCACTCGCTGCTGGAATTTCGGGCGCCGCAAAGCGACGTCTTCAAACGCTACCTCGAGCACGTGCCGAAGAAGGCGGAATAATCAGGCGGCGGGCGATTCAGCGGCGAGTGGTGATCCCGCTCTTCCTGCGAGGAAACTTTCGAGGAGAAATATTCCGACGGCCGCCGCCAGCAACCAGCGCCAGTTTTTTTGCTGGGCCTCGGTCTCGCTGTCCTTCTGCTGAATTTCCCGTGCGATCTGGGCCGCCGTCGCGGATTCGCCCAAGCCAGTGATGGGAACGCCAAGCCGGATCAACGCTTCATCCTGCATCGGGGCCGTCCGGCTTTCAGCGGAATCCAGATTGACGGCGACCAAAAACTCCGGCTGTTCCGCCGGTTGTAGAACATAAATTCCAGGGGTCTCGAAAGCGGTTGCACGAGTCGCGTCGGAGAGTGTTTTTCCGTCGGGTTTCACGAGCGTCGTTTGCGCGCCAACGCCGGCCGACGCGAGCGTGTCACCGACGGTCAGCGACTGCCCGTCCGTTTGAGGCGGTCGGTTCATTTCCAGAAAGGAATACAGCAGCGGAACAAACTTGGACGACAACGCGAGGCGGCTGTCACGCGGCAACCAGCTGGTTGTCAGTACAAAAATTGAGGCATCGCCGCGTGGGATTTCAATCAACGCTGGATCGCCGTTGTCGAACTCGGCGAGCACGCGCGCAGAGGGCAATTGGTCAGGGTCCAGTTTTCGATATTTCCAAAAATGGATGCCCGTAAAATCGCTGAACCGTGAATCCATGAACGGAGCGAACAGAGGATGCTCGAATCTGATTTTCCCCAACAACGCGTAGTTCCTTTGTTGGCCTTCCTGGACGGCCAGGTCGGGGAGTTGCAGCACGGACTTGAGGAGATCAGCCGTTCCTTCTTGGTCGAGAACGAGCAGCACCGAATTCCCGGCATCCAACTGTGTTTGAATTAGACCCGATGCAGCGGGCTTGTCGGTCGCGATCAGGAGATCAATCGAATCGTCGGGCGAAATTACGGCGGGTTCGACGATGTTCGTGAACGCCATCGTCCGTCGCGTCGTGCTTTGAAACACGTTCCTGAGAAAGAACGACAGGCTCTTCGAGTCGGTTGGATCGCCGTCGCTGAGGCTCAAAATTCTGACCTGCTGCGGTTCGTCTGGAACCACGAATATCGTGTTGTCAAAAGGCTCGTCGTCGCCGGTCAGTTGGATGCGTCCGGCGGTCGCGCTGTTGGTCAGCGACGGCAAACGTGTGACCCGCGACTGGCCGGGCGGGAGATAGATTTGTTCCGGCTCGTGGAGGCTGTGGCCGTTCTCGTTTGCCCACGAAACAGTGAACAGCTCCTTCGTCGAATCCGACGCATTGCTGATGAACACGCGGGCGGTGTTCGTCTGTGTCGAGGTAAGGACGGCGTTCGGATCGGAGGCGACGGGATGGAGCCCGGCATTGGATTTGGAACGGTATTTCGGCGACCTCAATTCAACGGACGCGCGCGAAGGCCAGTTAAAACCGGCGAGACCGTCTAGATGCGCGCCTTCCTGAAGATCGCTGATCAGAATGATGCGGCCAGTGATGGATTCGACGGTGGCTTCGTTGCGGCTTCGTGCGTCCTCCAGCAATTCGGCGGCGTTGATCAACGCGTTTCCCAGAGTCGTGCCACCATAGGTCGGTTCGATCACGCTCAACCTTTCTTTCCACATCGTAGCGCGTTGGGACGGCTCGGTCCGGGCCCATTCCTCGAACGAAATCATCGTCCGGTTTTGGCGATCAAACGCTATCAGCGCAACTTCGTGAGAATTCTTGAGCTCATCAAAAACGCCCATCGCAAGTTCGGTCGCTTCGTTCCACAGCGCGCCGCGCCGCATGCTCGCGCTCGTGTCGATCAGGACAACCGTGATGTTGTTCTGTTGCCCAACCGACCGGGCTCCGGCTGGCTGCTTGAAGAACGGCCGCGTGAACGCCGCCGCCAGCAAGAGGAGCAGGGCACATCGCAGCAACAACAGAAGTATATGTTCGAGCCGGTTCCGTCGTTTGATCTTCGGCGGCGTGGGTTTCAAAAACATCAACGAGCTGAAGAGCTTTTTTTTCCGGATGCTCTGGCGGACGAGATGAAATACGATTGGCAGCGCGATCGCAGCCGCGCCGGCGAAGAACCATGGTGCCAGGAAATTCATACGGCTCCGGGACGTTGCACGTTGCGAAGGTTGAGGGGCATGCGGCGATGACGGTCTTTCAGAAACTCAAGGAGCATCAGATCCATCCGCGTATCGGTTGGCACCACGTGGAAATCAATTCCCAGATTGCGACAAAGCGCGGTGATCTTTTCCTGGTGTTCCTTCAGTTTTTCCGAATAACCCTCGCGAGCCGCGGCAGGATCGACGTAGATGTCGCGGTTGGTTTCGAGGTCACGGAACAGCATCGCTTCGTCAAATTCGAACGAGATCTCCGCCGGGTCCAACGTCTGAAACACGATCAGTTCGTGGCCGGCGGACTTGAGCATGGTCAGCTCCTTTTGCAGTCCGTCGATCGGCGCGAGCAGATCGGAGATCAATACCACCACGCCACGTTTGCGGATCAGCGCGGCGATTCGTTCCAGCGGCTTCACGAGGTCGGTGCCTTTTCCCTCGGGCGCCCGCTCCAGCGCCATCATCAGCTGACGCAGATGGCCGGGCCGGTTGCGGGCGGGCAGGTAATCCCGGATCGCTTCGTCAAATAACAGCAGACCGGTCGCGTCACCCTGACGGTTGAGAAAACACGCCAGCGTCGCGGCCAGCGTTCCGGCGAAGTCCGCCTTCGTGTAGTCGAGCGAGGTGAACTGCATTGACCGGCTGTTATCGACCACCAGATGGCAGCGCACGTTGGTTTCGTCCTCAAATTTTTTGAGATAATACCGGTCCGTTCGAGCAAGCAGTTTCCAGTCAAGATAACGCAGATCATCGCCCGGCGTGTAAACGCGGTACTCGGTGAACTCGACGGAGAATCCGTGAAAGGGACTGCGGTGAAGGCCGTGCCAGAATCCTTCCATCACCGCCCGCGCCCGCAACTCCAGATTGCGGATGGCCATCAACGACTTGGTGTCGATGAAGCGGTGTTCTTTTTGTGTGTTGCGCGCGACCACGGTGATGTTTACTTGGTGTGATCGACGATGCGCTGAATCAGCTGTTCGACGGTGATGCCCTCGGCTTCCGCGCGATAGTTGAGCAGTACGCGGTGGCGCAGGACCGGCTGGGCGAGCACTTGAATATCCTCTCGGATCACGTGGGTCCGTCCTTGAAGCAGCACACGGACTTTCGCCCCCAAAACCAGGAACTGCGCGGCCCGCGTTCCGGCGCCCCAGTTCACCCAGTCATTCACGAAGTCAGGTGTCGTCGGTTGATGCGGACGGCTGTTTGCGGCAAGGCGGACGGCATAACGGACGATCTCCTCGGCGACCGGAACCTTGCGAACTAGCTGGTGAAATTGCAGAACGTCCTCGCCGGTGAACAGCGCTTCGATGGTTTTGTACTGCGGCGACGTCGTTTGCTGGATGACCTTCACTTCGTCATCTTCCGGCAGGTAGTTGATCACCACGTTGAACATGAAACGATCCAGCTGCGCCTCGGGCAGGGGATATGTGCCCTCCATCTCAATCGGGTTTTGGGTGGCGAGCACAAAGAACGGCTCCGGCAGAATGTGGCGCACGCCGGCAGCCGTGACCTGATGTTCCTGCATCGCTTCGAGCAACGAGGATTGCGTTTTGGGCGGCGTGCGGTTGATTTCGTCCGCGAGCAGGATGTTGGCGAACACCGGCCCCGGGATGAATTCAAGTTTCCGGCCCTCGGATGTTTCCTGCAGAATTTCCGTGCCGGTGATGTCGGCGGGCATCAGATCAGGCGTGAACTGAATCCGCTGAAATTTCAGGTGGAAGATCTGCGCGATCGATTTGACGAGCAACGTCTTTGCGAGCCCTGGAGCGCCGGTGATGAGGCAATGCCCGCCGGCGAACAGCGACAGCAGAATTTCTTCGACGACTTCTTTCTGACCGACGATCACCTTGGCCAGTTCGGTCTGAATCTGGTGATGGCACTCGCTCATGCGCCGGACGAGCGCGGCGTCATCCATCGCCGGAACCGGGGGTGGAGTCGGAGCCGCCGGTTCCGTTTTGGGCACCGGTGGCGGGGTGGAAGCTGGAACGGAATTCGTCGCGTCGTCGGGGTTCTCTGTTGGAGTGTTCATCAGTGAGTTAAAGCGTAAAAGACAATGTTGATTCCCAGCGGAAAAGCGCTCTTCTCGGAGAATTCGCGGAAGTAATATTCGTTCTCGCCCTCGCGTTCCCAGCCGTCGCCGAGATCCGTGTTGTGGCAGATCATCACCATCAGCCGGTCCTTGTCGTCAAAGATGCCCCGGTAGTGAACTTCCTTGGCATCCGGGCGCTCCCAAGTGACGCCGTCGTACTGGCTCATGGTTCCGGTTCCGATGTTCGGGATCTGGGGCTTCTCCGTGATCGGAAACACGATGTTGAAAATCTCGTGCGTGATCGGGATGTCCACCGGTTCGCGATCAGGAAACACCCGCCCAATCTGTTGGCGAAAATTGTACCACTCCGCTTCGCCCCAGAAATCATCGACCATCAGGAATCCGCCGTTCAACAAATAATTGCGCAACGCCAGCACTTCGAGTTCGCTGAAATAGAGGCCGCCCGGCTCGACAATGTAGATGAACGGGTAGTCAGCCAGCTCGGGGTCCGTGAGGTTCAGGATGACGCCGTCCGGATTGACTTTCATGGAGGTCATTTCCTGCAGCCGGTAACTGAAATTCAGATCTGCATCAGGAAGGTCGGTGCTCCAGTCGCCCTGCCCCCGTCCCCGTCCTCCCCAGTTGCCATACGAGGAATACCTGATCCGTGCGAAGGTGAAGATATCGTGCGGAAGCTTTGAATCGATCTCCCACGTGGGAACGCCGCCCCGGCTGTTTCGATACCGCTGCGCAAACACACCGCTGCCCAGAATGAGCAGAAACGCGAGAGTCAGAACGTATTGGCTCCAGGTTCTCATTCGAATCCGGGTTGCGGCGCATCAACGGTTGGAGACGACTGCGGTGAATCGGTGGAAGTCGTGTCGGTTTCCGTCGTTGGTTGCAGCTCCGTTGGCGTTGTCAGCTGCGCGAGCTGACTGTTCACTTTCAGTAGCAGCTGGTGGGCGGCGCGATAACGCGGCGCGGATTCCAACGCGAACAGGAGGTGACGTTTTGCCCGGTCAGGATCGGATTCTTGCTGGAGCCGAGCGGCCGAGAAATGAACGCTGGCCGGATTGAGCGGGTCCAGCTTCAGGATCGTTTCGTAGGCGGCGATCGCGTCCTCTGGCCGGCCCAGCTGCTCGGCGGATTCGGCCAGCGCCTGATACGCGCTGATCAGCGTCGGGTTCATGCCGAGAGCGCGCCGTGCGTAGAGGTTGATGTCCTCCCAGTCCTGGCGTTCCTGCGAGATCTCCAGCAGTCGTAGAAAAATATCCAGCTGGTTGCCGTCAATCGCTGCTGCTTGTTTCATTGAGATGAATTCGTCGACGGTTCTGCCATTTTGCCGGTAGATTGCAGCCTGGAGAATGTAAGGTGCGGCCGTGTCAAATTCTCCGTTGCCCTTCGAGAACATCGTGTCGAGTAGTTCGGCGGCTTCATCCCATTTCTTTGCCGCGATGTATTCCTCAACCGCTCCCGTCAGCACCCAGTAGTTGACCGGATAATTCGGAAGCAGCGCCGATATCTGTGCGACGCCGGCCTCGGCCACGTCCGGTTTGCTCCATTCGAATCCCCTGCCAGACGACTTCGCCCGAGCTTCTGCAAAAGTCGTGAACTGTTCGTCCACCGCTTCGATTGCGGCGGTGTGGTTCCCGATGGCTTCGTTGATTTCAATTCCTTCGCCCAGCGAGGTGAGAATGCTTTTGAGGTTCTCAAATCCGTAGGTCTTGACGAGAAACTCGACCACCAGTGTGGACTGGTAGTACGCGAACTGGAGATCCGTATTGCTGCCGGCGGTGAGGAAGGCGGCGCTGAGTTCGCTGACCGGCTTCATTTTCCCGGAAAGAATCAGGTCACGAAATTCGGGGTCCATCTTCTGCCCCCACGAGCCGTCGGCCTCAAGTTCTTCGTAAACTGAAATCCCTTCGCTCAGCCAGCGCGGCATTTTGTTGTGCGTCATGTTGAGCGTGATCACGTGACAGAACTCATGCCAGAGCACGGATTCCCAGCTGGCGGAACGACCGGCCGGGGAGGTCGGACTGTTCGCCGTGATGACGTTTCCGAAACACACGCCAAGATAGCCCGGATTGCCCGGCATGCCGAACGTGCGCACGGCAAAATCCCGCGCATCCGAAAATATTTCCACCAACGTCGGCGTCTCCAAAGTGACCCCGTATTTCTTGGTCAGCTCTGCGTGGGCGCGGGTCAGTAAATCCAGAACTCGGGGCCCAAACACCTCCGCCTCGCCGGATTCCATGCGCACGATGAAATGTTCGTTGGTGAGCGTGGTGAACCGTTTGTATTGATCCCGCAACGTCACCAGATTGAACGCCGTAATGTCGTAGCCGTCCTCCTTGTTCACTTCGTCGGCCAGTGCCCAGCCCGCCTCGTCCTGGCCGAGCCGGAGCAAATCTTGGGCAAGTTGCACTTTGGCCGGCAGGTAGTTCGTCCGCATCGTCAGTGCGAGACGCTGGTGTTCCGCACCTTCCTTGAAACGATATTTCAAACTGAGTTTTTTGCCGATCAAATGATCGACCATGGGATTGCGTTTCCAGACGGCCAGCGCCTTTTCGCGCGCGCTTTCCTCAATGTTGGGCTCATTGTTGACGTGCGCGATCACGGCGCGATAAGCCCATGCTTCGGGCGAGATCGGATTTACTTTCAGCACGAGGTCCAGTTGCTTGGACGCGGCGGCGTAATCTTCGGCGTCGATCAGGTGATCCGCGAGCAGCAGGTGGCTGGGGACGTGATTGGTGTTCACGTTCAGCGCTTGGACCAGCGACTCCAGCATGACCGCTCGTTCGCTGGGAAAATACGCCTGCGCCAGCCCATACAGCAGGTCCGGGTGATCCGGGATCTCTTTGAGACCGTTTTGAAAGGTGGTGGCCGCCAGTTCAAAGTCGTGTTTTTCGAGCGCGAGTTCACCGGCGGCGAGCCAGGCTTCGGCATACTTGGGATCAGCGCGCTGCGCCCGGCGGAAAAAATTGTCGAGCACCAGTTTGGGCTCCGCACCCATCGCCAACGCGGCGCGTCCGAGCAGCACGAGGTTCTCGGGATCCTGAAGATAGCGCAGGCGCGGACCCGCGTAGTCATCAATGGCCTTCAATTCCTCGGCGGCGGCTTCATGGTCGCCGTTCGCCGTGTCCAGTTCATATTGAATCCAACGTAACGCCACGCTGCGGGAGAAGCGTTCCATCGCGACGTCAATATGAGTTGTGGCTTTGTCGACCTCACCGACCGCGAGATAGGCCTTGATCAACATGACCCGCCAGTATTGGCTGTGCTGTTGTTGCTGCAGGTTTGCCTCCCCTACCTCGATGCATTCCCGATACTGTCCCGTGAGAAACAGTTCCTGCAAGTCCTGAAGGGTGACGTCCGCCGCCGCGATCGAACTCAATGGCAGGAGCGAAGCGAGCGTGATGACAACGAAGGTCCCCCAACGCAATCGAGCCAATTGCAAAAAGCATCTCAGAACTTCGCGCTGGGGCATGTCATGGATTATCGCAAGGTTAACCGAAACCGCAAGCCTTCCGCTTGCAGATAGTTAACATGACGATTCCTGACGGTGACCCGTTTCAAAAAGTTTCTGTGGTTTAAAGGCCTGAAGAGGCCGGTATGGAGAATGGGGACTTCGGCGCGGGCCGGATCTCAAACCCGCCGTGGCGCTCGTTGGCGCTTTTCCACGTGCCCCAGATTCGTTTGTTTTCGCAGAAGCCCCGGTAAAAAACAGTGGTTCCAAAGAGGTAGGTCTGGATCCATTTGCATTCGTTTGTGGGCGCATCGTAGTCCCCGCTGAGCACGAACATGCCATTCTCGTCGTTGCCGACACCGGTCAGGTGGTTGTCCCGGAACTGCAGTAGTAGATCAAACTGCGTGCGGTAATTGGATCGGTTGTTGACGAATCCCGTCCATTGGCCGGACGCAAAATCAAATGGTTCAGTCGAATTCAATTCAGATGCATCTGTTTTGTTGTCAAAATGAATACCAGCGGACGCGTCGACGTTTCTGGCAATGCGCGCTCGCCATCTCAATGTCTGGCGCCTTGCGGGCCAAAAAGAACTTCCGGACGGGGACGAACTGCGACCTCCTCCACCACGACATTTCATGTGCAGGCGAGGGGCAGAGTAGGTGTGATGATGACAGCTGCACAGCCTTTGCTCAAAAGTCTCTGGAATCCAGCAGGTTGAGGTCTCACGAACCGGCTGCGGCGGGGAATTTGGTTTGCGCCTGTGAAGGATAACAGGCACTGTTTCGCTCGTGCCGGAAGCTGCAACGACCAGTCAAAATCGCAATCATACGTCCGAACAGGAGCTGCTGCTTCGTGCCTACCGCTTCCTGGTGTTGGGCCGACTGTTGGACGAAAAGTTTGCAACCCTTTATCGCGGTGGAAAAATCCACGGAGGCGTGTTCATCGGTCGCGGTCAGGAGGCTTTGAGCGCGTCGATCGGCGTGCAGCTGAGGGAGAGCGACGTGTTTGCGCCGTTGATCCGCGATCAGGCTGGCCGGCTGGCGTTCAAGGAGTCGATCCTCGACGCGGCGCGAACCTATATGGGTTCCGTTCTCGGTCCAATGCGGGGGCGCGACGGGAATGTTCACCGCGGACGACCGACCGCCGGATACATTCCCATGATCAGTCATCTGGGTTCCACGATTTCGGTGGTGAACGGAACTTTGTTCGCCAAGCGGATGAAGGGCGAAAAAGATTTCGTGGGCGCGGCGTGCATCGGAGAAGGCGCGACCTCCACCGGCTCGTTTCATGAGGCGCTCAACCAGGCCGCATTGGAGAATCTTCCGCTGGTATTGATCGTTGCCAACAACCAGTTCGCCTATTCGACTCCTGCCTCGCGACAGTTCGTGTGCGAATCAATTTCTGCCAAGGCGCCCGGCTACGGCGTGAAGTCACATCAGGTCCAGGGAAACGATCTGACCGCCTGTCTCGAAGTGGTGGGCGCGGCCATTTCCGACGCCCGGGCGGGTGGCGGACCGCAGCTGGTCGAGGCGGAGCTGCTCCGACTTTGCGGTCATGGCGAACACGATGACGCCGGCTATATTTCCAATTCCCTGAAACAGTCTCCATTGGCTGGCGACTGTCTGAAAATTGCCGAACAACAGCTGATGAAACGCGGTCTGGCGGATTCAGCCCAGCTGGCCCGGTGGAATGAGGAGGCGATTGCCGAGATCGAAAAGGCCATCGCCCAGGTGCAACGCGAACCGACTCCCGACCCCTATCAGGAAGACTGGTGCGCGCTTGCCTCGCGTCATCTTCAGGAGACGCACAATCATCTCGATGTCTGATTTTCTTTTTTCGTGAGCATTACCTATCTGGAAGCGATCCGCGCCGCGCAGGCCAAGGCCTTGGCCGATGACAGCCGTGTCTTCATCTATGGTCAGGACGTTGGCGACTTTGGCGGCGCGTTCAAAGCAACGAAAAATCTCGCGGCGGAATTTCCCGGACGCGTGATTGACGCGCCGATCAGCGAGGACGCCATGATTGGAATGGCGGTGGGAGCGGCGATTGAAGGCATGCGGCCGATCATCGAAATGCAGTTCGCGGATTTCTCGACGATCGGGTTCAACCAGGTAGTCAACCAAGCCGCCACGTTGAACTGGCGGACGAAAGTGCCGTGTCCGATCGTGGTCCGGCTTCCAAGCGGCGGCACGTCCGGCAGCGGACCGTTTCACAGCCAGAGCATGGAGACGCTTTACGCGCATTATCCCGGGCTGATCGTGATGACACCCGCCACGGTGGAAGATGCTTACTCCATGTTGCTCGAAGCCGTGGCTATTGATGACCCGGTCATTTTCTGCGAGCACAAGTATCTTTACTACCACCTCAAATCCGACGGGTTGCCGAGCGAAGCGTTGCCAACCGGCAAAGCGCGGATCGCGCGACCGGGACGCGACCTGACCATCGTGGCGTACAGCGCGATGGTGCATGAAGCCCTCGCCGTGGCCGAAGAATTGTCCCCCGAAGGATGGGAGATTGAAGTGGTGGACCTGCGGTCGGTGAAGCCGCTCGACACCGACACCGTGATGGCGTCCGTGGCGCGCACCGGAAGATTGCTCGCGGTCGGAGAAAGCTTTCCATGGGGAGGCGTCACGGCAGAAGTGATCGCCCGCGTTGCTAGCGAGGGATTCAATCTGCTCGATGCGCCGCCGCAACGGCTCAACGCGAAAGACACGCCCATTCCTTATCATCCAAATTTGTGGATGATGCACCGTCCGACCGCGCGCAGCATCGGCAACGCCGCCCGCAAACTTTTACGCACCTGAACGAACATGCCCCGCATTCCGATCATCATGCCGCAGTTGGGCGAGTCCATCGCCGAAGCCACCATTGTCAATCTGCTGGTCCGGCCCGGCGATCAGGTTAAATCCGACCAGGATCTCATCGAGGTGGAGACGAACAAGGCGACCATGAACGTGACGTCGCCGGCTTCGGGAGAGGTCGTCGAGTTCACGATCAAGGTGAATGAAAGCTACAGCGTGAGCGCCGTGCTGGGTTATCTCGAAGTCTCGGTTGAAGAGGCGGAGAAACGCGGACTTAACAGCCCGCCGGCAAAATCCACCGATGCGCCGCAGTCGTCAGAACCCGTCGCGACTACCAATCAACCGAGTGCGCAGACCCCGCCGGCGAAGGTCGAGCCTTCCGTTCGCGGACTGCCCGTTCCCGCCGCCGCCGCAGGTGCCAGCTACATGTCGCCCCGGATGAAAGCACGGATGCAGGAGCTCGGACTTCACGCCGCCGACCTGTCCGGCATCGCGGGCAGCGGTGCCGCCGGACGCGTCACCATCGACGATTTTGAACAGTTCATTGCGGGCATCGAGAAGAAGAAACTCAGCCAAGCTTCGTCGATGCGAGTAGCGGTTGCCGACGCGATGCGCCGAAGTTGGACCCGTCCGTTGGCCACCGTCGGACTTCCGGTCAAACTCGACGTTCTTTTGGCCCACCGAAAAACCTGTGATCCCAAACCCGGACCCGCACTCTACGCGTTGCGCGCATTGTCCCTCGCGCTTGCCGAGAACAGCGCGCCCGCCGGTCGGCTGGTTGGAAACAAGATCGTGCATCCGACGTCCATCGATCTGGGGTTTGCAGTTGAAGCCGACGACGGCGTGCTGGTGCCGGTGATTCGTGATGCGAACAAGCGTTCATTGACCGACCTGACGCAGCGTTATGGTGAACTGGTCGCGCTCGCGCGTGAGCGAAAACTGCCACCGGACGCCACCGGCGGATCGATCGCTACGGTGACCAATTTCGGCACATTCGGCCTGACTTGGGCGACGCCGATTCCGCTGCCGGAACAGACGTTGGTTTTGGGAATGGGTGCGGGTCGAAAAGTCCCGTGTTGGGATGAGGACAAAGGCGAGTTCGTTCCGGTCACTGAAGCGAATCTCACTTTGAGTTTTGATCATCGCGTGCTCGACGGCGGTGCGGCCGGACGGCTGCTCAGTCGCGTCGCCGAGTTGATGGAAGCCCCGGACAAACTATAGCCGGGACCGATTCAAGTTTTCAGACTGCTTCGGCTGATCGCCGGTGAATGAGGAAATACGCGACCAACGTGAGCCCTGCCGTGCCCAGCAACATGGCCATGACCATGATCTGATACCGCACCGCGATCAGCGGCGAAACGCCCGACAAGATCTGCCCCGTCATCATTCCGGGCAGGGCGACGAGGCCGACCGCCAAGAGTGCATTTACCTGCGGGATCATCGAAACGCGGAAGGCATTGTTGCGGGACTGAATGAAGTCGTTGCTTGTTTTTAATTCCTTGTCGAAACGTTCGATGCCGATGCTCAGGGCATTCATGCCGTTGGAGAAGACCATTCCGGCGATGGGGATGAGGAACTTCAATTCATACCAGGGATCAAGTTGGATCACGCCAAAGATCACCAGGACCAGGTTGATTCCACCGCCGACAAAAACCGCCGCGAGAATTTCCAGGTAGCCACGGAATGTCTTGTTCTCCACGACGCGCAGGGCGATCCAGCTGGAGACGACCACCATGAAGCTGACGACACCCAGGCCCCAGAGTGAAGTGTTCTGATTAAATATGAACTCGAGGGCGTAGCCGACGAGAATGAGTTGCAGGGCCATGCGGACGACCGCGATCAACAGTTCCGTCTGTTTGCCGACCCATTTCCAGTAGAACCATGTGACTGCCGCGATGGGAAGCAACAGGATGAACAGGTTCTCGATCGGGATGGTTTTCATTTTGATAGCCGGATTCGCGTTACGGAATTCGAACAGTCATTTGCTCCAAGAACAAGTGAGAAGAGCGACGATGCGGGGTTGGGTCGGTGTTGGCGGTGGTCCCAAGGTAAGTCCCGACTGCATCGGGACAACCTCGGGCTGGAGGGCGGAATCCCGTTGGGATTCAATCACGGGGTTGCGTCCATTGATAACGTTCCATCGGATGTTTCAATCCCCCACATAACGTTCGTCGAATTCGATTTCGTGTTTTCGAAACAGGGCACGCAGTTCGTCCTGAAACGTCAGCTTCCGATGATGTTCCTCCTGTCCGGCGATGTAGTTTCTCACCTGCTCCAGATTCGACTGGTTCACCGAAAAATCCGCGTAACCGCCCTGCCATTCAAAATCGGCGTAGTCGCGACCCTGTTCCTTGAGCCAGCCGTTCGAGACCCGTTTCAATTCCTTCACCCACTCCGCCTGCGTGATCGTGCGCCCGAAACGGCAGAGCAGGTGAACGTGATCTTCCACGCCGCCAACGATCAGCGGCGGACATTCCAATCTTTTGGAAACGCCGCCGAGATGGGCGTGAAGGGCTTCGCGAATGGTTTTGTCGCGGAGAAATGGACGACGTTCTTTTGTGGAAAAAACGAGGTGGATGTAAACGGCGGAGAGCGATTGGGGCATGAGGAAAAGATCGTCAATCAAGGCACGTATTCCAATCCCAAAAGGACGGTGTCGCAAAGCCTGCGGCTGGTGTGGAAAGGCGGATAATCCCAAAGGGATTGCGGAACAAAGCCCGGGGTTCCGAGGGACGAGCTACCCCGGGTAGATGTCGCGAAAAGGAATCAACCCCAACGGGGTTGCGTCAGGTTCGAATACGAAAGGTTGTGGCGCAACCCCGATGGGGTTGGGTTGGTGTCGGGTGATCCCAAGGTAGCCCCTGCATCGGGACAACCCTGGGCTGGAGGGCGGAATCCATTTGGGATTCACGGACGGCGCGCGCGGAGCGACACGCCCTACCTTGCGTCAGGCTGGGCGGCCTTCGACGACGGCGATTTCTTCCGCGGTCAGTTCGTAGAGATCGTAGACGAGGCGGTCGATCTGGCGGTCGGTGGCGGTGATCTGGGTTTCAATCTGGCGCAGTGAATCGGGATTCTTACCGGTGCTTTTCTGCCGGTGCAATTCGAGCATCCGGTCGACCAGCTTGACCATGCGATCATGCTTCTCGACATCCGTGGGATTGTTGATGTCGATGGTGCGTGGATATTGCCACGACGGCGTGTGGAGGCGGACAATCCCAAAGGGATTGCGGAACAAAGCCCGGGGTTGCGAGGAACGGGCTACCCCGGGTAGGTGTCGCGAAAAGGATTCAACCCCGACGGGGTTGCGTCAGGGTTTTGACGCGGAAGGTTGTGGCGCAACCCCGGTGGGGTTGGTCGGGTTTTGGCGATTGACCCAAGGTAGTCCCGACTGCATCGGGACAACCCTGGGCTGGAGGGCGGAATCCCTTCGGGATTCATGGATAGTTGAAATGGGCAGGGATCAAGGATTTGAATTTTCAGCCGCATTGGCAATCGCGTCCAGGCAGTCCTTTGGCCGGAACATCAATTCATGCCAGGTGAAGCCGCCGCCTACAAATCGGAACCGTGCCTGAACGGGATCGAAGCGCACGGTGACTTTGATGTCATCAGACACGGCAACCACAAACCTGAGTCTCAAGTGGCCGATGTCGAAGACCTGCTCCGCTCCGGGGGAATCGTCAAAGACTGAAACTGGCAGGCCGGCGTTGCGGCACTCGCGGTAGAACCGGCGCTCAGGCTCACGTAGCAGAAGTAGTTCGGATACGTTGGTTGCTTCGGCGAATGCCAGGCGAGTGGTAAAGGCAAATCTCAGAGGATGCCCTTCGTATGGAATTGCTGTCGGCAGAGGACCGGCTTTTTTAAGTTTGAACCAGAGGTAAGTATCATCGTCGTTGCTCCCACGACTTGAAACCGGTGGGGGTGGTTCGATTTCGCGGCGTTCTCCAAAATGAACCGACCTTATCGCCGCCTGATATCTGACTCCCGCTTCGCCGGGAAATTTGGATTCGCTCAATAGAAGCAGCAGAAAATCCGCCTTCAGCCGAAGACCCCACTTCTTATGCTTGTCGTAAGGTGTGTGATAAATCCCGTGGTTCAGAATGTAATCCAACTGCTCGCGTGTAGGCACAATTGCGATCAACCCATACTCATGGGCCCATTCGATCCGTTGTCGCTCCTCGGCGGTGCTCAGTTCAACGGCGGTGTCCTCCACCGAGTCCGATGACATTGCGATTATCTTCCGCAAAAGCTCGGTGACTTCATTTCGCCGTCCTGGGAGAAACGGAACCGCACCAACGCCGACTTTTCCGATGGCCTGGACGTAGCGGTTTTGAGAAGCATCCGCCCCCGAATAGGGATAGAGGACAAAGGCACCGATTGTCTGTTGCACGTATTGACGATACCCGAGATCCCAGACAGTGGCTTGAGGATGAGTTTGAAGTTCCGCAGCTGAGAGTTCGGAGACGATCTGGTCGCGATAGGCGTGCATCCTATAGATCGCGTCTTCCGGTGGACCGGGAGCATGATTCACCTTCACGTAGCCGGGATCACTTTTCAGCCGATACTTGGCGTCGAATATGTAACGAAACGGTCGCCGGTCACCTCGCTTGAAGATCTCCAGTGTGTTGTCCGGCAGGCAGGAACCGGTAGGCGTTGAATTATAGCGGTTGTAGATGACGCGGATGCACTCCTCGCCAGCCTTCTCCATGCTCATTACCGATGTCTTCCCTTTCGCCAACTCCAGTGCGACCCTTCGTTGAGTTATTCGAAGCCACGTCGGTGGGCGAGGTGTAAGGCCGAGTTCCTCGCGGAGAATTCTGGCCAGCGCCACGAAACACCAAAGTTCGTAGAGTGTGGCGAGGTTTTTTTCTGGTAGTTCCAGCGGTCCGCCGCGCACCTCCAACATCGTCTCCAAGGCCAGGCAGGAAGAATAGAATTCCCGATAACCCGGAGTTAAGTGAAGCGCCAGGCTGGGTTCGGCATGTACGCCATCTGTAGCCAATTCGGATAGGAAACTGCGGCTCTGGATTGAACGCAGATTTCTGTCGGCTTGAATCAGAAAGCGGCTCCAACTGGCGAACCGATCTTGGTGGCCAACATCTGCAACCTCCCTTTTCAACTTCTTCAGCCGACGGCGTATCTTTGTGACCGCGACAGCCACGAAACGATTCTCGGGCGTTTCCGGAGTAAGCTGTTTGTGGAGCCGGGGCAGTCTCGGAGCGACCCACTCACGCCCATCGGCTCTGAAATGTCCCGTCGTCGCTGGAACACACGAACTGGCGTTCCGTCGAAGGTAATCACGAACAGCCGCACTCGTTCGGACCGCCCGCCGCGAACGGTCGAGTGAATGGTCAACCTTCACCCGCTCCAGCGGTGATTTCACAATCAACTCAAGCGCCTTGATTAACCGATCAAACTCATCTTTGAGAACAGCCAACCATTCGATGTCCTTGGAGCGCTGGCGCCGGACTGATCGCAATGTTTGAAAGGTTCTGCCATGCAATTCGAAGATCAGTGCCCGCACTTCCATTTGTAGATCGGCGCGGAGTTCCAGCAAATCCGTGCGGTAATCGAGCTTTGAGGGGAACACTTCAAGCCTGATCGTGAAGAGCCTTCGGTCTCCAACCCTTAGTTCGATGTCGGTATACCCGACTTCGGACCTGAAGTTAACGGGCAGGCCGAATGATCCAGACGCGCCAATTCGCCTTCTCCCAGCGAGCAGATTCCGACCCCCGTGAAGTAACTGCACCTCGTGTCCAACATCCCCGTTGAGGGCAAGGTTGAACTGATAGTTCGTCTGCTCAAAAAGAAACGGAGGACTTGAAACGGTTCGGTCGTCACCGATCGATTCCCCGAGGACATGGACTTGTACCTCTGTGTGCCTTGCCTGTTGAAGTACCGAGGTTCTGGCCAGGGCAGGCGTGGCGGACGAGGCGTGGGGGTGGGGGTGGCTTTCCGGTCCCCAAATGGCGAACTCTCCGACGCCCTTGAGCTCTATCGAAAAGAGTTCCACGTCTGCGCTCATGGGTTCATGCCAGCCAGAATGAAGTAAACGTCTCCTCCCGGAAGGTGTGCAGCATTCCGGCGATCTTTTTGACCACAGCGGACGCCTCGTCGTCAGTAGTCAGCGCGAGCAATCTGTCATCAATATCTGGATCGTCCTTATGAGGAACGACGGATTCACTTTTCAATTTGTTGAGCAACGCGAGGAGCAGCGTTTCGATACGTTGTGAGCTCCCTTGCACCCTTGGCAGAATCTTCTGTAGGACGATGGCCTCCCTGATCTCCTCTGCGCTCAAACCGGCTTCTCCGGCGTAGACTGCAAAGCTGATCGCTTCATCGCGCACCCGGTATCCAACTTCGAAGCCGGCTCGATCCAGCAGATCGTTCAACCCGGAAAGGAACTCCGCGATTTCGCGGGCGATCGCCTGATGCTTCGGCAAGGCGTCGATCAAACTACTGATCTCCGGAGCAAAGAAGGATTGATCGAGGTCCAGCGGCGGAACTTCCGCCTCTGTCGGGGCCTCATCGAGGCCCTGCATCAAATCAATGTCGTTGAACTCAAGGGTGTGCGCCCGATCCAGGACCTTTCGACTGAATGGCTGTGTGGTTTCATCCATGTTCACCGTGCCACAGAAGTAAAGGTTCACTGGCAAGCCGAGTGGGCCATTGGATGCGCCCGACGAATCAAGGGCCTCGGCAGCCATCGGTGCCAACTGGTCTTTTTGAATCTTGCCGAGTTGAGATTGGGTGAGTATCGGGTCCGAGACCAACTGTCCATCCTGCCGGCGTCTGGATTCCACGATGCTGAGGAAATCCGAAAAGTAGTGCTCAACCCGCGCCAGATTCATTTCGTCGAGGCAGACAAAGAACGGCTTTGAGGGATTCGCATGGGCGAGGAGAACTGGAGCCACGAGACGGCCAGGCACGAAGTTCCCGCTCAGAGCCTGTCCGAAAAATCGGTGGAGCCCGGATTTCAGGCCAGTCGGCGGAGCAGAACGCCGATCATGGCGAGCTGAATCCAGCCGGTGGCGCTGGATTCGGTCTTTTCATAATCCCTTACCAGGCG
>Ga0335398_10003543_pt1 | contig 22716 bp, 25 predicted proteins | sample BON03_FD_205742 | JGI IMG/M metagenome (GOLD analysis project Ga0335398, IMG submission 205742) | Freshwater microbial communities from Lake Bonney liftoff mats and glacier meltwater in Antarctica - BON-03 (spades assembly) (version 2) | ecosystem: Environmental > Aquatic > Freshwater > Ice >... | reverse complement strand
GTTGCTCATTTTTGAACCAAGCAACAATAGACTGAGCAACCACAGACCCTATTCCGTGAATATTTTCGAGATCTTCTGATTGTGCATTTCGTAGCTCATCAATATGTGTATATTTTTTTATTAAAAGAAATGCAGTTTCCTCCCCGACGCCATCAATCGAAAGTCCAACGAGTAGTCGCACAAAAGGCACTGTTCGGGCAGTTTCGATAGACGCGAGTAAGTTATCGACTGACTTTTCAGCCATCCTCGGTAATGTTAAGAGATCACCCTTCTCAAGAGTAAACAAATCAGCAGGGGCGATAATCATTCCATTATCGAAAAGTAAATCAATTACCTTCGGACCACAATGATCAATATCAAACGCTTTCTTAGACACAAAATAATACAGTTTTTGTTTTTGCAGCGCACCTGAATCACGAACGACACATCGATATGCTGCTTTTCCCGGAACACGTTCAATGCTTCCGTCTCCCCCACAGCCTTCAACTTTTTTTGGAAAAACAAAAGACTTCGCATCTGACGGGCGCAACTCCCTCATCACCTGGACAATCTGAGGAATAATATCTCCTGCTTTTTGGATAATTACAGTGTCTCCAATACGAATATCGAGCCGCCGTATCTCATCTTCATTATGAAGTGTTGCACGAGAGACTGTCGAACCATCAACAAGTATGGGTCGAACGTGCGCGACTGGAGTGATAACACCAGTCCGACCAATTTGGAAAGTTATATCCTCAACTACGGTTGTTGCCTGTTCGGCCGGAAACTTAAATGCAATAGCAAATCGTGGCGCCTTACCTGTATATCCAAGAGCTTCTTGGTATTCTTTTTCGTGAACTTTAATCACAACGCCATCAATGAGATACTGTTGCTTATTTTTCCTGCTCGCCCATTTTTTCCAAAAAGAAATTACCTCTTCAATATTCTCGCAATGTTCAAAATGTGGATTTACTTTAAACCCCACTTTTCGAAGAAACTGCAACTCATCCACCTGTGTCGTAATATTTTTTTCGACTTCCTTTGATGCCTTACCTATATCATACATAAACACATCGAGGTTTCTCGCAGCTACAATACGTGAATCAAGCTGTCGAATAGTTCCAGCTGCAACATTGCGGGGATTTGCAAAGAGTGGCTCGCCATTTTTTACTCGCTCTTTATTTAAATTTTCAAAATCTTTTCGAGAAAGCCATATCTCACCCTCGACAATGAGTGGTGCTTTTTCAGAAATTGAAAGTGGTATAGAATTAATTGTCCGAATATTCTGGGTTACATTCTCTCCCACTTTTCCATCACCTCGCGTAGCTGCGTTTTCTAAAAATCCATCGACATACTCGCACACAATTTTGAGTCCATCGATTTTGAGCTCGCACGTATATGTCGCATGCGCATTAGCTCCAAACTTTTGCTGAACATTTTTTCTGATTCGAGTATCAAAATCACGAGCTTCCTCTTCACTAAAAATATCATTGAAAGACCACTGCGCGACCTTGTGGGTAATTTTCTCGAATCCATCAAGCGGCTTTCCTGCAACCCGTTGTGTAGGAGAATTCGCACTTATAAATTCGGGAAACTCCACTTCAAGATTTGACAACTCATGCTTGAGTGAATCGAGCGCTTCGTCTGAAATTTCTTGCGAATCAAGCACGTGATACAAATAGCGATGATGATCAATCACCTGTATTAATTGTTCTATTCGCTTGCCTGCCTGTTCTCTCGACAGCGAGTGTCGTGGACCGCTCTTCATGTCTTTATTTATATCACTAATAGCTTATTTGCACACCTCGCTCGACTCGCCGCTTTGACGATGCACATGTATTGTATCCCCTTGATTCGATTACAGTAGTATCCTGGGTCTTTGTTACTGTTACATCAGCACATGCCCCCTCAGGCGTACCTGTAAAAGAAATCCTAAATCTTGCAGTAGAAGGACTTACTCCCTCGTCTATATCCCAATTATTATCCTGATATACAGATGTGGAGTTTGTGTTTACGTAATGATAACCATTATCTGGGCCAACATCTGCACCTCGTATATCATGACTCACAGAAGTCGTTTCGTCAACAAGGCATGTGACAGGAAACGAACCTACATACCCATTAGTAAAGGAAGTAGCATCATTCGGTTTAGGAAAGACGGAAACCACATCAATACTATCTACATTGTCAATAGTAACTATAGTTGGAACTCCTGCAGTATCCCAATACTGCGCACATTCCATACCAGTATTTGCAATATAGAAAGCGTACTGGGATTCTCTCGAAGATGTTGTCAGCGCCAACTCTCGAAGTGCAATTGAGATAATAGAAAGAGCCGAGGCGAGCAAGATACTCGTCACAACAACAGCATATAGTAACGTAAACCCTTTATTATGATTCATATTGTGGTGCATTATGTAAATTAAATATGTGCTCTACTACTACCACCTCTCGCACAATGTCTCTGGTCGACCAACCGACAGTAACGGTAACTCTGGCTTCCTCAAAGTCTGGGGTGTTTTCAAAAGGAGACGGCATAGCATGCGGAACTTTCTCAATTATAATAGTTCGTGTAAATCGAGATTCTTCCCACAAATCACCGTATCCATATCCTTGAAAAAATTCTCCTACTCCATTCTGGCGCAGGGCTGGGCACACTCCACTAGAACATGTAATTGGAACAGTAATATTATTCCTATCAAAATGACATGCAGTATCGTCACAAGCTCCAAGACCATCGAGCCACAATGAACGATTAGTAATTCCGATAGTATTATTGTCACGAACATTTTTAATATGCTCCACCGCATCTTGCGCAAGATAGAATGCAATCGTTTGGTCGCGCGCAACTTCAGCAGCTTTGAGACTGTTTGTTACATAAACAAGAGGGCCTGTTACCGCAACAGAAAGAATGGATATCGAGATAAGTGACTCGAGTATAGTAAATCCTTTTTTTTGTAGATAATTTTTGTACATCATATAGCAGTATTTTATTGTTCAACTTGTCTCTGCGAAACGGTCGTCATTAATTCAAAAGATGTTTTTGAGTCGGCATCGACTCCCGCCTCGCCGGCCATTATAATAATAACCTCCGGCTGAGTCGGTTCTACATTTTCAATGAATCGCAACACCTGAATAGTCACATCGTCAGCAGTCACTGCAAGCCATGTACCAACACCTGGCTGCTCACCAATTTTTCGTTCGATTCTTCCTTCATCAAGCCGAAAAGAAACATACACTATCCCATCCATTCCAGAACCAACGAGACCGTACTGATTATTTATAGAGAGATTGATAGTATTACCATCTCCCCCATTATAAGTCCCATCCACCTCTATTGACCCGGGTTCTGCACTCTTGATTACACGATTCATCGATTCAATACTTGCATTGAAGTTGTTGATGACCGAGGCGAGCGCTTGCGCTCGCCTATTTACATTAATAATAGTAAGCATCGCGCCGAGAACAATAACAAGTACAATTGAAAAAAGTGAGATTGAAACAAGCATTTCAATCAGAGTAAAGCCTCTGCCATTTCTCTTGGTTTTGCTGACAGAAACGCCTTTATTTTTTTGAAAGAAATTATTCTTCATTTTCATCTTCATTTTTTTGTACAGAAATTTGCCCTGCTGTATTAACGTACACATCAACCTTTGAACCATTTGGTCCAATCAAAGTGATAGTTACATCATTCATATCTTCCCCATTGAGATTAATAGTAGCATCGGGGTTTGGTCGCTTAAAAGTAATATTGAGATATTGGTCTGACCGAAGTGGCACAGGATTTGAGGTTGTAGAATTTCCAACTATACTAGAAAATGTAATTTGTCGTGTAAGACTCAATGCCTCAAGAACCTCTTCTGCCGCCTGACTTGTGCAAGGATTATCTGAGTCAGCCTGGTTACATAGGCGTGCTCGATTAGCTCCATTATTATATATATCCGCAAATAAATAGAATGTATCATTTGCATCTGCGCCTGCGCCTGAGCCTGCAAATTGCACGCCATAGGCCACATCAAAAGCATTGTTTCCTACTCCTGAGTCACGCACACCAAGTCCGTATGTTTGAGCTTGTCGAATAGTGAGCGAAACCTCATACGCGAGGTTTCGCATAATGAGCGAGCTGTCCGCATCTCGATAATTGAATAGGACAATTCCAATAATAATTGTAGAGATTGAAAGTACAACAAGCATCTCGAGAAGTGTGAAACCTTTTTGTGCGATTTTTGTAATCATGATTTATATAGAGACTTACGTAGAAGGTTTTTATAAAAAATTATATAAACAAATTTGTAATCTCGAGGACATTCACTTGAAGAAAAAGTATCAGTAATGCTCCGAGAATCAGAAACGGACCAAATGGTATCTCACTCTTCATTGTAATACGCGCAAAGTGTTTCACCAAACGACTAATCAACAACAGAGCCACTCCAAAAATTGCACCTAACCAGAATCCAACAACAATTGCAGAGATTCCGTAGACTAATCCGAGCAACCAACCAATTCCCACTGCGAGCTTTCCATCTCCGAGCCCAATCCATGCACCTTTTGAAAAAAACCAGAGCGCCCAAAATGGAACAAAGAGTATCGGTCCAGATGCGAGATGCAACCAACCTTGTGGAGTCGTCAGCATATCGAGCGGAGTATCGAACCAATACAGACTCGCGAACAGAAGCGAGCTCGCCGCAAAAACCACTGACCACGAGTCTGGGATAATCATATGTTTAATATCATATGCAGTGATAGCAACGAGAGTTGCGCAAATGAGAGCAAGCAACGCAAGTGCAACATATTCAGAAGCACCTGCTCCAGAAGCACCTGTCAAAAAAACGATAGCATATGCGCCGGCAAAAAGTAAACCTGTTGCAAACTCAACAAGAGGATACTGCCAACTTATTTTTGATCCACAACCTCGACATCGACTCACTTGTACACACCAACTAAGTACTGGCACCAACTCGTACCACGAAAGCTTTTTAGCGCACGACATACAACCCGATCTCCCTTCGAGTGAGCGACCTGTTCCATGACGTAAGATAACTACATTGAGAAATGAACCGATAATGATTCCAAAAATAAAGAGTGCTGCTACATAATATATTTCCATTACTTATATTTTAGCACGAGCGAGCAAAAAACAAAAAAAAGCGCCGAAGCGCTTTTTTTTCTCAAATACTCTTAGACTTTATTAAGCCGAAGCCGCAGCTGGACAAGCGGGAGTTGTAGCCGGAGTCAGGAAACCAACTGCTGTTGTTGTTTCCCGTGATGCTCCTGATGAGTCTACACACCAAGAAGTAAGTGTTGTGGATGCAAGTGGCAATTGTGCAGCCCAGCCTGTTGCAGTAGAAGTGCAAGTAGCTGCTACGATTGTTGTTACTGGTACGCGAGCATCCTTACTGATTGATATTATTTGCGAACCAATACCGGTTGCCGCTGTGGTACCACAGATAGCATCATAACTTCCACCACTTGATTTCAGCTCTGCCTCTGCCCTCATACTTGATAGTCCCCCTTTAACCGCAGCGTCCTTTCCTTTGTTTCGTGCTGAACCAAGTGATGCAAGCACAATTGATGAAAGAATTCCGATGATAGCGATTACCACCAAGAGCTCAATCAATGTAAAACCTTTTTTATTTGTCTTCATGAAAATTAATTATTATCTTATTATTAACATCACTCTATAAGTGGTGAGTAATACCTACATAATATCACATCTTTATTTTTTTTAAAAAAGCTTTGTAGTAGTTTATCCACAGGACTTTTATATTAGAATGTCGTGCTGATATTGTAAATCGGAACAAGTACTGATGCGAGCAGAATTCCTACTCCAAGCCCAAGCAAGATAATCATTACGGGTTCAATCAGACCAACGAGAGTATCAACCGCAGTTGTTACCTCTCGTTGGTAGAAATTTGAAAGAGTCTTCAGAATCTTTCCAAGATTACCCGTCTCCTCTCCCACTTTCACCATCTGAATAAGAATATTTGGAAATTGCTCATGCTTTGCAAAAGCGGCAGCAACAGAACTTCCTCCTCGCACATCTTCGATACTTTCTTGAATTGCATCGATGAAACCCTTGTTATCCACCACGTCTTGCGTTAGCTCCAGCGCCTTAATCATAGGAATACCACTACTCAACATCGTATTCATGTTGTCGGAAAGTCGCGACAAGTAGAGCATCTTGTATAAATGACCTACGAAAGGAATATTTATTTTTATGGTATCGAAAAGTTCTCGTCCTTCTTTTGTTTTGACATATTTGACCGCAAGGAATACAAGTATTGCACCAAAAACAAGGAGCCACACGCCAAAGTTAACAAGGAATGTACTTATTCCGAGCACAACCTTTGTATAGACTGGAATATCCTGGCCTGATTCAACAAGAATCGTTGATATTTTTGGAATCACCACTGTGAACATCATAATCATCACGGCAAAGAATGTCAGAATAACGAATGCGGGATATACGAGGGCGTTTTTTGCTTTTGAGGTTACTTCATATGTTCTGTCGAGGTAGTCTGCAAGAAAGGCAAATGTCTCATCAAGTCGTCCAGTCTCTTCACCAGCCCGCACCATACTCACATAAAAAGGAGTAAATACATCGCCATGCTTTTCAAGAGCTGAAGCGAGAGAGCTTCCTCCTTGAAGTTGCTCCCCAACATCTGCAAGTGTTCGCCCAAGTTTTAAATTTTCTGTTTCTGCTGCAAGGAGTCTGAAAATTCGCAGGGCTGAAACCTGAGCCTCAAAGAGAGTCGACATCTGTCGTGACAAAATAACAACCTCCTTTGGTTTTACTCGCTCAAAGAATGAAAGGTTCATCGACAAGATACCTTTCTTTTCATCGACTGGCGTTATATTAATAATAACAAACTCCCTTCGCTGTAATGCGTTAATTGCAGAGTCGATATTCATTGCCTCAATAGATCCCTCTTTTGGCTCACCCTCTTTTGTATTTGCTTTATATATGAATAACATAGATGTATTATATTAGTCTTTCGAGTGCTTGAGGACTCAGTGAGTGTGATTTCGCAACATCAAATGTAATCTCTCCTCGTCGCACCAACTCTGCAAGTGAACGATTCATATCAATCATTCCGGATTCTGATCCGGTCTCAATAACCATATCAATTTCATGAGTTCGTTTTTCACGAATAAGGTTTGAGACGGCATTATTATTTATCAATAATTCAAACGCAGGAATAAGTCCTCCTGAAATTCTCGGAAGCAGTCGTTGTGAAAAAATCCCCGAAAGTGAGCTTGAAAGCTGGAGTCGGATTTGATCTTGTTGTTCTGCTGGGAACGAATCGATAATACGATCAATTGTTTGGGACGCATTGTTGGTGTGAAGTGTTGAGAAAACGAGGTGTCCAGTTTCGGCGGCCGTGATAGCGGCCGCCATTGTATCACGATCGCGCATCTCACCTACTAAAATAACATCAACGTCCTGTCGAAGTGTACTGATGAGTGCTTGCCCAAAACTTCCAGTATCGATTCCTACCTCTCGCTGATCAACAATAGAGCGCTTTTGCTCATATACATATTCGATAGGGTTTTCAATAGTGATTATATGTTCTGCTCGCTCATTATTGATCATGTCAATGAGTGCTGCAAGCGTTGTTGTCTTTCCCTGCCCCACGGGACCCACAACCATAAAGAAACCTTGTTTCAGTCTCGCAAAGTCAGCAATACGAGCTGGAACATTGAGTTCCTCAAGGGTCAGGATATGTCTAGGAATAAGTCGCATAACAATTCCAACCTTACCTTGTTGAATAAAAGCATTTCCTCGGAAACGAACATTCGGCATAGGGGCGTATGAAAAATCGAGCTCCTGTTTTTTCGCAAAAGTAGAAAGTTTTTCAGGTGTAACAATTTCTTTGAGAATAGCATCCGTATCCTCTCGAGTAAGTACTGGCATTTTTGTGAGCGGAATTAGAGATCCTGTCACACGGATAGTAGGATGTCTTCCTTCAGACAAATGAAGATCTGAACCAGATTCTCTAGAAATAATTTCTACTAATTCTTTTATAAATGATGTGTACTCCATAATTGTTTTTAGTATATCACACGTATGACCTTCAAGACGGATTATAAACTGTTAATTTCCTCTAATGGAATCTTGTGCTCAAGTGCTTTGATAATAGCACTTTCTTTCATTGTAATAAGGCCTTTTTTTCGTGCTTCGTCATGAATTGCTGACTCAATCGGATTCTTTAAAATAATATCCTCAATCTCTCGATCCATTTTATACATCTCAAATACAGCCTCTCGACCCTTTGTTCCCTTGGGACAATCGGGTGTCGGATCAATTTCAAGCATATAGTCACTCTCAGGAATTTCAATTTTAAACTCTTCTGGAAGGTCTGCAAATTGATTTGTGACCATTTCACGCAATGACCCTTCGAGCGTTCTTTTTTTGCCGGATTCTGGGCAAATTTTTCGCACAAGTCGCTGTCCAATTCCGAGAATAAGCGTTGGTGGAATAAGATATGGGTCAACTCCCATATCAATAAGTCTCGGAATAATTCCAGCTGAGGTATTGGTGTGAATTGTTGAAAGTACAAGGTGACCTGTTAAAGAAGCTTGGATAGCAAGCTTAGCAGTTTCTGCATCTCGAATTTCTCCCACCATAATAATATCGGGGTCCTGCCGAAGCGTAGTTCGCAGTCCGTTTGCAAATGTATATCCAATATCAGCACGAACCTGTGATTGATTCACCCCGGGAATACTAAACTCCACAGGGTCTTCGAGAGAGAGTACGTTATGCTTTTCCTTATCAATCTCATTCAAAAGCGCATAAAGCGTTGTTGATTTACCTGACCCCGTCGGACCCGAAACAAGAATTAGTCCGTAAGGTCGACTGATAGCGTCCCGAATCATCTTAAGATAACGGACACTCAGACCGAGACTATCGAGTGTTACCACACCCTTATCCGGATCAAGAATACGCATCACCACCTTTTCACCATGATATGTTGGAAACGTAGAAACACGAAAATCAACTTTTCGCCCATCAATTCTTGCAGAAAAACGACCATCTTGCGGTTTTCGCTTTTCATCGAGCTTCATTCGTGAAAGTATTTTAATACGAGCAACTACTGCAGGTTGAACTTTTGCTGGAAGAATAAGACTCGTTGTGAGAGATCCGTCGACTCGAAAGCGAACCTGCACACGGTCGCGCATCGGCTCAATATGAACATCTGATGCATTTCCCTCTACAGCATAGCGCAGAACTGTTGCCACAATCTTTGTTACCGGAGCATCCTCAATAATAGTAGTCTCATTTTCAACACGACTTTTTGTCTTTCCTGATTCTGACCCATCATCAAGACTCTCCCCATTTACACTGATAAGATCAGGGTCAAGCTCTCCGAGCGCCTCTGTTACCTGTCCAGATAGACCTGTATAGTTTGCGAGAATTTGCTTAAAGTTCTGTTCAGTAAGAACAAAAATTTTATATGAAAGATTTTCATTTACCGTAATAAAAGTAAGTGCATCTTTTGCTTCGATACTAAGTGGATCAACCATTCCCACCTCAAGAAAACCATCAGTGACAGCAAGAGGCGCCATCTTATAGTAGCCAGCAGACTCTTCGGGAATATATTTTAAAATATCGAACGGAATACTGTTTTCTGGGACGCGACGCGTTGGCACCTGAAAGAACTCACCCTTGGCTTCGAGAATTACTTTTTCAGTTACCCCCTTGGTTTCAATCGCTTCTTCGGTTGAAATATTTTTTTCACGAATAACTTTGTTGATTTCGGTTACGTCAGTATCAGAGATAATTTTCTTTTGTATGAGAAAATCGAGAAAAGACATAATTATTGAGTAGTTACAGGGGATACCTGCGAACCAGATATTGTCGTGCTTTCGTTGGTGCTAGCATTTTCATTAAGTGATTCTTCATTATTATCTTCACTTTCTACAGAAGCTCCTGTATCAGCCGCCCCTTCAACACCTGCTTCCGGCGCAATATTTGCTCGAGGCGCAATATTTATCAGAGCTCCGCCTTCTAGAGCAGGTTCTTGAGCAGTAACAGGTAGGAACGGATTTATTCTATACGGCTCTTGATTTGGAATGGTTTTTTTATAATCTTCGAGCACTATAAAATTAGGATTCTCAAAAAGGCTCGTATCAAGACTCAAAACACTTAGCCTATTGAGAGCATTGCTGATATCATTACCTAAAATATCTGATGCTCTTTGATTATCCCCACTTAACAATGATTCTGATTTGGGAGTTTCTGTGAGAAATCCGTAATACACAAAAACTCCAATTACAAGTAGTACTATTATAATAATGATGTTTTTTTTCATAAAATTTTATCGTAACCAATAAGTGTCAAATGCAACCGAATAAGAATTGAGCGGCCCTTCTGAAGTACGTACAGTAAGCCTTTTTATATCAAATAACCGTAAAGACTTTTCTAGCGCTTGCAAAAACTCCTTGTATTCTTCGTATGTAGTAATGAAATTAAAGCTTACTCGAACTGTACCGACTCCTGTATTTGCATTATCTATAATAATTTTTCCACTATCTTCTTCTCCAGAACCACCTGAAGATATATTTACAGTACTCAATTCTATCCCAAATTGTTGCCTTGCTAATTCAGTGAGATCGAGGAGAAGCCGAACATTGTCAACACTATCTGGTAGCATTAATTTGAGTCTTTCTTGATCTTGTATGTTTACTTTCTTGAACGTATCCTGAAGACCCTCTCTTGTTGTCCTCAAATTATTAGCTTGTTTTTGTGCACTAGTATACTGAACCTCTGTTTTTTTAAGTTCTAAAAGTTTCTCGTTCTGAGGTTGAATGTATGTAAAAAATATTCCTACAGCGAGTATTATAAAGATGATTGGTGCGTATTTCATACTAATTTGTTTCAGAGTTACTTCTTGATGAAACATTTGCTCCATCATTTTTCATAGATTCCTGAAAAAGAATCGGCTTCTTTTTCAGCTTTGCCTCAAATGTAAAATTGACTGTACCATCAATGTTTCTCAATAGATTTGAAAAAACAACATCACTAAAATTATCTGCTGCTGTATATGTATCAGACTGCTTTACGACTGAACCGTACCCCGCAGCAACACCTTGTCCTGATATTCGTACAACATTACCCTCTACATAATCGTATGAAAATTGTTGGAAACCTATTGTTGGCAGTGTGTAGGTTTCAAGCAGAACGAATATTTCTGAAGGAGCGAGGTGATTATCAAGAAGATCACTCGCCAATCTTATCCTATCACTAATGTCAGCTATCTGTTGAATGGTTCCATCATCAACAGATTCTCTCACTTTTGTAAGCTCTAATGTAATAGATTCGATATTTGCCTGGGTAACTCTCTGGTTAACAAGAACATATCCAGACATTGCTGCTGAGAGTGCAAAAACAAGGAAGGTTACCAACGTAACAATACTCGCCACCTTTTTCTTTGATGAGATGGTTTTTTGGCTTGGCGTGTTGTTGCCCTTTGGAATAAAAGTTGTTTGAAATTGGTCTGCCATACTCCTGTTAGTATATCATATCGAATAGTTTTTCTATCCATGATGTTTTCAACACCATGGGCACAGAGATTAATAATCTTATACCGACTTATTGAAGGTATATTAATATTAATCTGAATCTTGTAATTTTCGAAGTGCAAGTCCGATAGCAGTCGCAAACCCTGGACCAGTTTCACTCAGGGTTTTTTCAAGGAATGCTGGTGCTTCAACTTTTTCGAAAGGATTTCCGTTTTCAACTGGTATCCGCAAATACTGTTCAGCAGATTCCTTGATTCCACTGAGGAGCACTCCCCCTCCCACAAGCACAATTTTGCTTATGGTTTTATTGGCCTTTCTTTCGTAGTTAAGTATTGCAGCACTAGCCTCATTAAATACTGGATTCATAACAAGATCACGGACTTCGTTAATGGCTTTTTCCTGATCTGGTGTATTTTTACCTGAGTTTCTTTTGAGCTGTTCTGCGAAATCGCTTGCAACACCAAGTGTTCGCGATATACCAGCTGTGATATCTTGTCCTCCTCGGTTAATAGTATGAGAATCTCGCACAACACCACGTTCGATAACATAGAGCTTTGTTGCACCTGCTCCCATATCAAAAATCATGACGGGCTTGCTTTCCTGTACATCAACAACTGATCGGACAGTACTAAAAAGCTCTACTTCAAAAAAGGTTGCCTGAATTTGAGCTTGCTGAACAATAGCACTAAATTGTGAGAGTGTGTCGTTGTGAATTGCCACAGCAAGGACATCGGTCGAATTTGCCGACTCCTCCATTTCATTACGCTTTGGAATTGCAAACCAGTCGAGAGTCACTTCGGAAATTGGCATCGGAATATATTTTCGCGCCTCTATTGGCACCATAGTCTTGAGTTCATTTGTATTTTTAGTAGGTAATGTAAGAACACTCACCATGCTCTGACGCATAGGAATAGCGACTCCGGCGTTACGCGTAGTTATGTTTGCTTCACGGAAAAGATCAGTTAATGCAAGGACTGTTTTTTCAGTTGAAAGTCGGGTAGCTTTTCCTATTTCAAGTCCCATGTACGGACCCAGTGCAAGCTCACCATACGTTTCGAGAACAGCACGCCCTTTGCGTTTTTGGAGTTGGACCATCTTGATAGCAGAAGAACCAATGTCGATACCTACCACACTGACATCTTTTTTTTGTGAAAAACTATTTGTCAAAAAATTAAAAAAATTACCCATATTGCTCAAGAAAATTATACCATTGCTTACATGGAAAGAGAAATCTCAGCACCACGTAAGTTGACTACATTACTTGTATATATAGTAAAAATTGTATCGGTGGCAAAAATGACAAGCTTAACGAAAATTGTTTATTTTGCGCTAGGGATTGATACCAAAAAGACAGAAAGAGAGTATGGTGATTTAGACAAAGTCGTGTCGGCGCACTTCGTGCGCCGACACGACTTTCCAAGAATACTCGCATGCGAACTCAATCTGATACCTCGTCAAACACCACCCCTTACCGTTCATTATATTCACTCGTACAGAAACACAGCTATCAAAAATGCTATATGGCGTATGAAATTTAACAATAACAAAAGTATGATGGATTTCTTCTCGCGCCAATTAGGCGAGCATATCTTTGGTAGTGCGACGGAAAAAAGACCTTTTATCATTATTCCTGTACCAACAACAAGAAAAAGGGAGCGTGAGCGAGGTTCTTGGACTACATATCATCTTGCCAAAAAAATTCATCGTCATTTGCAAATAAAAACAAAGAGTACTTATTCATTAGAAACTGCCTTACTCTATCGAAAGGAATCCCCTCGACAATCACACCACGCAAATAGAGAGGAGCGAATTGATGCAATGCAAAATATTTTTTATATACAAAAAACCCGCAGATCGCTCCTGCTCAAGGGCGCACATATACTCTGCATCGACGACGTATGTGCCACAGGGGCAACTCTTGCTGATATTCGCCGTGTCTGCAACGAAGCAGGTTGTGCAAGTTTTACTGCGTGGGTGATTGCTGATTAGGTGAAATTTCTGTCTTCAGAAGCATCGATAAAAAGTTTTCTGAGGCTCTCGTCAACCACATAAACGTATGTTCCGTAAATTCCTCGAGTAAGCAGGGTTCTGTAAATATTAAAAATATATATCTTGAGTTCTTCGGGATCAGAGATTGATCTCTTTCCATTAAAGTCCTCATACTTATCTTTATGGATAATTAGCTCATGATTAATTGGATCATACGATATTTCTGGACCAATAATTACTCCCGCATAATTAAGATCATATCCTTGTACTGTATGTATGCAACCCACTTCATTAATTGCATTCTTTGAATTAACCCAGTCAACTGCTTGTGAATTCCATGATAATTTTAGGTCACCCAACTCTATATCAAATTCAGCCCCTTTTCTTGTTTTCCAAGGCCACGCATACCCAGCAACAACACGACACAGGTCATACTCAGAGTTTTTTTCTTTAATGGCAGCCATCATTTCTGAAGGGTTGTTAAATATTTTAAAATCGTACTCCTCGAAATTACATTCGGAGAACTCAAGATCAAAAAAATTATTGATGAAATCGATATACATTTCCCCACCATTCACTCTGATTTGTTTGCTGAGTATCAGTCTGACTGCTGGCATTTTTGCGAATGCACCTGTATCAATATCTGCAGGTCGCACAGTCTGGTTTTTATCATAGAAAAAAATTTGATGTTTTGATGAATTTAGAATCCAGTCGAGCTGCGTCCCTTCTTTTCCCAATCCAATCTTCTTATTGACCGCGTCATACGAGGCAAAGTTTGTTATATTTTTTCTTTGCGTTAATCTATGAGCCTCGTCAACAATAAGCAAGTCATACTTTTCTTTTATAACATCGTTAGGTCCAATAACCATGCCAGGCTTGAGACCCTTAACGTGAGAAAAAACTTTCCTTATTGTTTTTCGAAGTGAGGTCATAGGTATCACTAAACCCACCTTCATATTCTTGTACTCTTTAGTTTCTAATAAATACTTCATCAAATATGTAGCGACGATTGTTTTACCAGTTCCTGGGCTACCATTTATAACAATGGTTTCAGATTCCGTTTTTTTTAGAATAGTGAGGATGTTTTGAACAATGTGAATCTGGTCATCAGTAAGACTTTTATAAGGAGAGTATTTAAAAATCTGACTGTTACGAATCTGTAAAAGGCTCTTTTGAACAAGGGACATCCTCGTCAACTCTTTCCAGATTAATTCAAATTTTGCTTTATACTTATCTCTATCGTAATAATCATGATTACTAAGACCCTTATTTCCGTTCTGCACAGTAAATTTTTCATCGGCAGAAATATATTGAATCAACTGTGATTCAATATCGAGCGCAGCTGATTTATTATATTCTTCATCACTAATAACATGAATGTTTTTTAACTTTCTTTTCTGCTCTTTTTCAAAATGTTGCCGACTTCTATTGTAAACACTTGTTGACTCTCCAATATAAATCTCTTTTCCATCTTCAAGTAAATATACAGCAGGCCAATTACTCCCGAAATGATATTCTTTTATCTCACAGAAATTTTCTTTATCGAATTTAAATGTTTTTATGTCTGACATGTTAGAGTTGATTATATTTGCCTTATTACCCTACTTATTCTATTAGATATTTTTTAGTGTTTTGAGTAAGCTTTGCATCTAATGCTTTTTCAATATTAATATTAAATTAATACATATGTAATTAAGCGTATATACTAATTGGCACCCTAAGAATATCACAATTACCGCCCAAGGAGTACGCGGAAACATTACTCAAAAAACTTGCTAAAATACTAAATTTATGTTAGAAAAAAAAGTGGAAGTGCCAGAAAAACAAGCTGGCTTTGCACAAATGAACAAAAAAGATACAGAAGACTCAGAAAAAGAACTATCGGTTTCTCTTGAGAAACTGAAGGAAATAAAAGGCTACCTCGGTGACTGGAGAAGGGTGATTCTCGAAGGTGAAATTACATCAACTAAAGCTGAACAACTCGGACTGAGTATGATTCGAATGGATTATACGGAATGCGCTCCAATTACAATCCTTGCAAACTGTGCTGGCGGAAACGTGGACGCGGCTTACAGGCTCATTGATACCATCAATGGACTGCACTCCCCTGTCGATATTGTTCTGATTGGCAAAAATGCATCAGTGACAATCGACTTGATGCTTTCGTGTCGTCATCGTTCGATGCTTCCTCATGCAAACATCTTGATGCACTGGGTTCGTCACTGCAGAGAATGGATTGGTGACACTCCAAAGCGTCTCAAAAAAGATATCGAGCTTTTCCACGAGGGAGTGGAACGACTTCGTAAAAAAAGATTAAAGCTTTATGTCGAGCGAACAGGTCTTAGCAAAAAAGAAGTTAAAAAACCTTTTCGCTACGGTGAAGTTCATAAAGAATATATCGACGCTGAACAGGCATTGCGCCTCGGACTCATTGATGAGATTACTCATGACTTTAAGTTTCTTCCTATTCCAAAAGAATCTCCCATGGACTGGGAGATTGAGTAACGTAATCCTCAGCATAATGCTGGGGATTTTTAAATATTTTTACCAAAGATTAGTGCGAGCCTCGATTTTATAAAGTCCGTATATAATGATATTCTCAATAACATGAATACAATGAACCACGTGCGGAGCGCGAACCCTGTTCGGGAATCTGCCGACAGACTCAATATTATACTAAAAAGAAACCGGGGGCATTCTGTACTATTGTTGCTTTCCGGAGGCTCTGCGCTTTCACTTCTCGAGCATCTTGATACATCCCTTGTTTCGAGTCGTACTACCATCACCGTACTCGATGAGCGCTTTTCTCATGATTCGCAAATTAATAATTTTGAGCAAATCGTAAAAACTAAATTTTACACATCTGCTAAAGCAAATGGTGCTCAGACAATATCGACGAGTACCTCTCTCAATGAAACGCTCGATGAGGTCGGCAAGAAGTTTGAGCACGCCCTTCGGGCGTGGAAACAAAACAACCCAAACGGCACCATAATCGCCACAATGGGAATTGGACCTGACGGACATACTGCCGGACTATTTCCTTACCAAGAAAATACCGAGCGCGGCATCGATTTTTCAGGTGATGCGTGGGTGTGTGCCTATGAAGTTCCACTTGGCGTAAATCCACACACAAAGAGATTTACGGTTACCTTTACCTTTTTGCGAAGTTGCGTCGACGAAGCCATTGTGTTTGCGATCGGTGAAGAGAAGAGGGCTATTATTAATAATATACAAAAAACTAATTGTCGACTAGAAGATATTCCTGCCTCTATTATTAAGGAGCTACGAAGTGTCACCTTGATTACTGATTAAATTGACTAATTATACCCCCTAAGGGTATAATTAGTCACATTGCAAAAATGAAAGTTATTACGCGATATTTACATACATTAATTACACATATCACATGAAAAAAAACACAATTATAATCGCAGTCATCATACTTATTATTGGACTAGGTATTGGATTCGGAATTGGAAACAGCAATGAAAATAATACCGAGAACGAATTGACGAAAGGAATGTCGGCAGGAATGCATCAAATGCCCGACGGAACAATGATGAGTAATGACATGTCAATGGATATGATGGGAGGAATGGATCACTCAGCAATGATGGTCTCGAGCGAACGAGAGTTTGTGTCAGGAATGATTCCCCATCATCAAGAAGCAATAGATACTGCAAACGAGGTTCTTGCTCGAGGCGGCTCAACTGAAAATGTTCGTACTTTGGCTACAGAAATTATCACAGCTCAGGAAGCTGAGATTGCAACACTCAAAGGGTGGCATTTAGACTGGTATAAAGAAATATATGTGGCAGATGGTTTATATCAACCAATGATGCGTGATTTGTCGGGACTATCGGGAGTAGCTTTGGATCAAAGATTTCTAGAGGACATGATTCCACACCACATGGGAGCAATCATGATGGCACAGAGCGTGCGACCATACATCACCCATCCAGAAATCACTTCTATGGCTGATGCGATTATGACTACACAAACGGCAGAAATTGAATTGATGCAAGACCTACTAAGAGACCTCTCAGCCTAACTGAGCTTTTTGTACAACGCTCCCGTAAATAAAAGCACCGCTATTCCTGTTATTAAAATCAGGAATGGATTATTTGTAAGGAATGGAATCTGATCAATAACTTTTTCGAAACCATAAAATGTTGCAACGAGACCAAACGAACTCAAAAGAACAAAAACTAATGGGAACTTTGTGAAGGCAGACTCGCGAACTAATTTCATTTTTCCTGATAACGAAGATCCCACTGATTCCAGTTTCCTAAACTCTGTTTCGAGTCTTTTTTTGTGATTGTTTATGTTCATAGATATATATTATAGCAAAAGTTTTGTGGATATTCTTCAAAGAAAATTATGGTAAACTAGATACATGAATACAATACTTATCGCATCAACAATTATTTTCGCATTGGCATCACTTTATTTTTTCCTGAATCGAAAGAAATTCGGTTCTGATTTTCCATGGCTCGTGAGTTTTATTACCGTTCTCTCATACTTAGTTATGCTTATGAATATTAATTTGAACGTTGACCCTACAACATTCCTCTGGACTCGCTGGGTAGGATATGCTCTCAGTTGCACACTCCTTACTGCATCGTTGACACAAATATTTAATATCACAGGTAAAGACAGAATAACCGCTCTCGTTTCTACTCCATTAATAATGCTCACGGGAGTTCTTGCAGCGATTGCAACAAGTACCTCACTTCTCATTGTCTTCTTTGTCCTGGGAATGATTCCTTTTATCGCACTTATTTCTATTTTTCGAGCAAAGGCAACGCCTCAAAATAATTATGTATTGAATTATCTTTACTACGGATGGATGGCGTTCCCTATCATCTTCATTCTTTCACCAGAAACATTTGGATTTGTCGCATCTCTCTCTACTATTTTGATAGTATATTTGGTTGCCGACTTCTTTACTAAAGTTGTTTTCTATATTCACACACGAAAACTACGATAGAGACCAAAAAGTGAGCGTAGGGCGAGAAATAATTTCGTATTACGGATTACATCGCTCGCACATCTCCGCGCCTGCATATGCACGAGTCTCTGATGGTTCTCGTTCTTCTTTGTATGCACATTTTTGACAAGCATACACATAAGCTAATATCTCATCGGTTGGCGCACTGCACCCACCACACAGCAATCCTCTCTTTACATCAACAATAACGAAACCTGGACAATCACACTGAGGGCAAGTGCTCCATATATTTTTAACTAAGTCCTCTGTCGCAGCGCGAATGTTTTGCATACGAGTTGGGTTCATATGGGCGCGCATATCAGTTTCGATAAATACTTTTTTTTGCAAAGACTTTGTGCGTGAATAATTTTCGCGTAAAGGAAAAGTGCGTAAAAAATCTTCGTATGCAAAATCCAAATATACAAAAACCGTAAAGCAACTGACGCACCCTTTTTTCTAACTCTTTATCTGTCCTAATTCCTTTATATATAACACTACCGTTCTTATTATTTCGAACGATTACTCCATGCTCAGGAAATCCCCACTTTTTTGCGACTTCTTTTGCCTCATCAACACTCGAAACATACTGACCTGCAAGATTCGTCTCTACGGACCTTGAGTGTCCTCGAATTTCAATGTTATTTAATGTATCCAAGAGTAGGACCAATTCAAAATTTGATGATACCCAAGGAATTTCAGGATGACTTCCAAAACTACCTTCGCTTGAAACGGCGAGATCAACACTATTTAAATCTATACCAGCTCTGGCTTTTGCTCGAGCAGTTTCGAGTTGATTATCGATACGCTTTATGTCTCTGGTAAATGTACCGAATTGATCAGTATCGAAATCGATAGAAACACTAATTTGAACACCGAGCTCCCGCTCAAGAATTGGTGCAATGACTTTTTCTTTTTCATGCTTTGTGGCAATCACCAGCTTTCTACCTTTGAAATAATTCTTTGTATGTTTTTCATTCATATGTATCAAAATTAGTCTGTATATTCGAATGACTAAGCACTCATTATCCTTGTTAGATACCTCTCATTATACTCCTTATTTTTACCTGAAAAAATTTCAACGTACACTTCTTTTATTTTTTGTGTAATAGTAGCGTTGACATTGTTGGCAGTGTTGACGGTGGCACCAAAGGTGGCAATATCAGAACTTTTTTCTTCATTTATGTCATTTCTACCATTTCCATAATTTTCGCCATTTCCTATTTTTCTCTTATCGACTTCAGCTATTGGAGCGATAAAAGCGGAAGTTCCACATGCAAACAATTCATCTGCTATATAGATTTCAGTTAAGTCCACCTCTCTTTCAATTACAGGAATCTGTAGTTGGTGCGCAATCTCTATGACAGTCTTGCGATTAATTCCTTCCAAAATATCACTAGTTTGATTTGGTGTAATTAAAACACCGTCACGAACCATAAAAATATTTGCTGCGCTCAACTCACACACTTGCCCTTGAATATCCAAAAATAAGCAGTCGTCATAACCACTATCAATAGCATCTTGCTTTCCTAAAACAGAGTTGATATATGCACCATTTACTTTTGCGCGAGAAGGAATAGATGAATCAGGAACACGCCGCCACACACCCGTTTTAAGCCGTGCTCCATTTTGTGGAATTATAGGATTCGCTTCATAGATAAACATACTTAGAGTAGTTGCGAGTCCTCGAGATCGAGTTCCTGGCACAAGATCTGTCACATGGATTGTGGCACGAACAAATGACAATTTATTAATCGTATTTGCTTGGATAAGTTCTTTTACAGCAGTGGTGAACTTTTCAAAATTCCACTCTTTTTCAAACATATCTATTCCGATAATCTTGGCTGAGTTTACAAGTCGAATATAATGATCATGTAGGCGAAAAGCAAATAGTTCTCTGTGAGTATCCTCGAGATCCACTGCGTTGCTACCTTTGCCACCGCCTTCTCCGTCGCCTTCTCCGTCGCCTTCTCCGTCGCCAACGCCAACGCCAACACCATCGCCATTGTTATCGCCAACCTCATCGCCAACAACTATTATAGGAAAAACAGTATAGACACTGAGTCCATACAAGACTGCAGAGCTTGCAATACTTACGTTTGCAGAATCAAACGGAACAATTACATTTCCGAAATAAGCTTGGGGGTGGATTTTGGTCATCGTCTGTAATTATAACCTAATTTGAATTGTTTTAAACCAGGCTGTCTTTAATTAATACAATCTGGGATACATCATATTCAGAAAAAAGGTACCCGCAAAACACGATACGCATGCATATATGTATCGTGTTTATGTATATATGTCACTATAGACAGGCTTTGATCCAATCTATCTCCATGCGAAACGGACCATCAACCCCATCCCCCAGTATAAAACTTAACTCATCTATTGCGCTGGCCAAAAAACGCGCACTATTTACTTGTCGACTAAAAACTGTTGGTACTGTCTGATCAAAATCTATAAACACTTCTTGCCAAGAACTTTCGGAACCTAGTGGTATCGCCGCCTGGTGAGAAATCCTCCTATTTCGACTATCTCCAAAGTTCACCGCATACTTCCTACCATACGTATTGAGGCGTATTTGCAATTTACTGTAGCCTACTAAAAGATTTTCTGGCAATCTAGCTCCCACATACGAGAAGCCACCTCCGTTAGTATTAATGACTCCAGTGTGCACAAGCATATCCTGTTCAAACATGACTACGCCCTGAGAGAGACCTCCCATGACACCATCATTCACGGTGCCCCACCGTAGCTCTGACCCCCCTTCAAAGTCATCAATAACCACACACTTTAATTCTTTGTCAGCAGGGTCGGCAGTGACTATTTTTAGAGGTGGCGCTACGACAACTTCATTAAAAACTTTTTCCTCAACAACAAAACTGTCGCCTTTATCGTCGAGAAAAGTTTGGCCCACTACTACTAAAATAACAAAGACGCATACACTAATAATAAGTATGGAAATAATTTTTTTCATATAGACATATTATACACAATATATGCACTCAATCTATTCACGGAGAGGTACAGAGAGGAAAGAAAGACAAGTTCTCTCAATCGATTCACAAGTAAATGAAATGCTTCAGCTTGCTGAGCGCGAGAATCTTGAAATAGTAGACATTAGAAGAGAATCTCATTCTGCAAAAGATTCTGGGAAAAGACCGGTATTCAAAGAATTACTTGAAAATATGTTATTTATTTGATTGTATATTTCTGTTACTAAGCCTTTTGGCAATAAGTTCTTTTCTTGTAGAACCTTCTTCTTTTGTTAGAATTTCAAAATTAACTCCAAATTTTACTCTACTCACTGTAGAGTTTTTTGACTCTAAAGATATTTTTCCATCTCCTTTTACAAACTCCAGAACTTTAATACCAGCCGAACCGCTTTTCTCTGTTGAGTTTTCTACGGCTACAGCAATATCAAATTCAACAGTTCTATTTTCTTTGCTACCTGTAAAAGTAATGTCTCTTGAAGTCTCTGATCTTGCTTCAGATATAGCAGTGTCTAAATCTATTAATACGTTTTTTGTAAATTCTTTTAAATCCATGATAATCAAATTATATCAAAAAAGAGCGAATTAATCGCTCTTTTTTACCACAACAACATAGACACATGAGTCACACTAACTACGTAGGTAATACGTGTCACACATCTACTAGGTTGTCAATGCGGTGTACTCGGGTATGGTACCCACAGCTCAAGACCCCGTAAGGGTTTGTGGGGGTAATTTCAGAAACCTAAATTAGGCTTGTGGGTCGGGTCTGTAAATGCCAACAAATGCCAATTATTTTTGATATAATCGAAATATGAAAAAGACAGTTGGAGAATTAGTATACGAGAAATATGGAAAAGGTGATAATGACCCTAAGATAAAGAAAGGTGGTATTTCTCTTTCAAAGGAAGTAGAGGAGTCAAATAAAAGACTATCAGATAGTATAAAGGAACCTCTTGATATAGTTAGAAAAGCTGTTGAATCTGCTAGATCTCAGATGGGTTTTATAAACAATTTAAATATTCCAACAATACCAGACTCTTTCTATGATAATGAACTCATTATTCCTGAATTTAATAAGGTTCAAGAAGTCAGAATTATTAATCCTGAAGATATTTCAAATCACTCTGCAAAGAAAGAAAATGATTTTGTGATTGTTTCATATATTCTACCTAAAGATGCAACTTGGGAATCATTAGATATTAAGTTTATAGATGGTCATTTTGTTAAGGTGTCTGGAAGGTA
>Ga0335398_10003524_pt1 | contig 22803 bp, 21 predicted proteins | sample BON03_FD_205742 | JGI IMG/M metagenome (GOLD analysis project Ga0335398, IMG submission 205742) | Freshwater microbial communities from Lake Bonney liftoff mats and glacier meltwater in Antarctica - BON-03 (spades assembly) (version 2) | ecosystem: Environmental > Aquatic > Freshwater > Ice >... | reverse complement strand
AGGACCTGTCGAAAAACTCCGACAACGCTGTTGCGTATCGATCTGTTTCGGTGAGCATCCCCTCGGTGTGATCGGCGTTTGCAAAGCCCTCTAGTTCAATGTCAGCACCGACTGACTTGGCGTAGTCGTAGAAGTCGACTGAGCTTTGGTAGGGAAGCCTCTGGTCAATCTGGCCGTGGAGAATGAGCATTGGCCTGGTTCCTGCCATATCAATGCTGTCTTTCACTGATGTTTCTGAAAGATCAGTGCCGTGGAAAACCCGTGCCGAAATGAGCGCGAACTGCCACAGGAACCCAGGGAAGCCCTGGAACTCCACCTCTTGAGTGGCTGCTGCATTAAAGTCAAAGATCGTGCCCTCCATGGCGAAGGCTGAAACATTATTCGATTTAGCTGGGACCAGCGAAGTGGCGATGGCTCCTCCAGAAACACCAAACATGCCGATGCTTTTTGCCGAAAGGCCTTTATTGGCAATTAGCCAATCGGCGACAACTACAAAGTCGCTGGACTCTTCTTGTCCGGCGGAGTGGCGACCATCCACGCAGGTGGATTCACCGGCGTCTCTTTGGTCAACCAGCAGCACGTTGAAGCCGTTTTTCACGAGCATCGCGGTTGGCAAGAGAGTGTTGAAATCTTGTTTTGAAGTGCCGATTCCGTGGGTGACCATCACGGTCTTATTTGAGTCGGGGTTCTTGGCATCTATCCACCAGGCTGCCAGCTCCACCTCGTCGGCAACTGGGATTCTCACCGAGTCATAGGGGTAGTCCTGGAGCCACCAACTACTTAGGTCATAGCCAACCCACTTTTCCCATCCTGGACCTGGGTAGGGGCCTTCTCCGTAGGGAGCTGTGAAGAACTGCTCTGGCCTGTTGTTCACGTCGTCGGCATTGACGGCGCAGGCAACTTCAGTTCCAGATGTATATACATAGTCACCGATAGCCAAGGCGCCGGCACCTGTCACAACAAGCAAGGAGGCAGCAGCGATGGCAATAACACGCTTTGTTCGCATTGGTTGAGATTACCAGAGCAGCCAACACACTCGATATGCTTCTGGCTGCGATTTGTCGTTTTTGCTGTTCTGTGTCTCAGAACACTTCTATGCTCTGTAGCATAAGAAACGAAAAACACCGAAAGGCATGATCTTGACCGCTCCAGAGGAACCGCAGCACTGGCGTCGCTCTGGCGAAAACATCAGGATTGCCAGAGAGGCATCTGGCGTGAGCGTCCGGGAGCTCTCAAGAAGAATTGAAGTGTCTGCCTCTCACGTTTCTCAGGTGGAGCGAGGTCTCGCATCCTTCAGTGTTCCAACTCTTTATCGTGTTGCCCAGGAGCTGGGCCTTTCGATGGACAGCCTCTTTGAGGACCCGAGCAAGCCAAAGGCTTCGGTTGACTTTGAAGAAGAACAACGTGCCGCAGCTGGCGAGGTTTCCCTGGAGGAAGCTGGCGTTATCCAGCGCGTTGATTCCAGGCCAAAGCTTGATCTAAGCAGTGGGCTGACTTGGGAGCGCCTAACGGGCCGAGTGGAAACAAACGCAGAGTTCATCGAGGTTGTCTACGAGCCTTCTGTACACGCCTCCAATCCGCCAAGCGAGGTCGTTAGACACGTGGGTAGGGAGTACGGAATCATCATTTCCGGAGAGTTGACAATTCAAATCGGTCTAAGCATCTCTGTGCTAACCCAGGGTGACTCAGTCGCTTTTGACTGCAGCATCCCACACCGTTTTTGGAACGCGACTGACAAGCAGGTCCGTGCAATCTGGTTTATTTCCGAAGCGGGTGGAGCTTCGAATGCGAGCGCAGCCGAGGCAATGAAGGCTCGCCACATTTACTAGCCTTTTGGTCTTTGCTTAACAACCTTCAAGAACCTAGTGTTCTCTCAGAGATAACAATTTAGTCACATAATGGGCTAAATTCACCGTGTGTTCTGTGATTGTTTACACTTGTCAACGAAGCTGAATACCCAAGAAATAGGCAAAGGAGCCGAATCTATGACATCACCTGTCATTGAGGCGAGTCACATCGTCAAGAGTTTTGGGGGAATAAGGGCGGTTGACGATGTTTCAGTCAGCGTCATGCCCGGGGAAATTCACGCGGTAATCGGAGAGAACGGCGCGGGAAAGTCCACGCTGATGCGTATTCTGGCCGGCGTTGAGACTCCAGACAGCGGCTCAGTCCGAATTGACGGTAAAGAAATTGAGAACAGTGCCAAGGCATCCATTGATGCCGGTATTTCGCTCGTTCACCAGGAACTAAGCCTGATCCCGGAAATGACCGTTGCTGAAAACATCATGCTCGGCTCTTTCCCCACCACTGGTGGTTGGACCAAGACCAAAGAGATGAAGAAGATTGCGGCTGACACCTTGAAGGAAATCGGTGTTGAGGTTGATTTAGATGAGCGCATCTCAAGGCTTTCGGTAGCACTTCGCCAGTTCGTTGAGATCGCCAGAGCTGTCGCAAGAAAGCCAAAGGTTTTGATTCTTGACGAGCCAACTGCAACTTTGACCCCTGCCGAGACTGACTATCTGTTGAACATGCTTCAGCGCCTTGCGTCCCAGGGGCTAGCGATCATTTATATCTCTCACCGCATTCCAGAAGTGTTCAGGCTTTGCAACAAGGTCACAATCCTTCGAGACGGCAAGTTAGTAACTAATGAATCAATCGAAGATCTAACCCCGGATAAAGTAATCGATCAGATGGTCGGTCGCGAACTGAAGCTAGACCTAACACGGCGCAGGCCAGCACGCGAGTTGGGCGAGATTGTCTTGAGTGCTAAGGGCATCAAGGCACCAAAGGTTAACGGCATTGACCTAGAGGTAAGCAAGGGTCAGATTGTTGGCCTAGGCGGACTTGTTGGTGCTGGAAGAACCGAGTTGCTGCGAGCAATTATCGGAGCGGACCCAAGAAGTGCGGGCCGCGTGACAATTACTGCAAATGGCAAGAAGCGCGTTATCACGGGTTACCTGTCTGCGATCAAGGCTGGAGTTGCCTATGTTCCTGAGGAGCGACGAACTGACGGTCTTGCACTAACGATGACTGTCGCCGAAAACATTTTCCTTCCAAACCGCAAAGAAATATCTCCAACGGGCATCATGCCAAAGGGCAAGATTGCCACTTTTGCCAAGGAGCTTTCGGAAAAAGTAAACCTTCGCCCTCCAGAGGTGACACGCGAAGCCGGCCAGTACTCGGGCGGAAACCAGCAAAAGATTGTTATTGCTAAGTGGCTTGGCCGTAAGCCTTCGTTCATTGTTCTGGACGAACCAACAAGAGGTGTTGATGTTGGCGCCAAGGCCGAGATTCACAAACTGGTCAAAGAGCTAGCTGACAACGGCGCTGCGGTACTGGTTATTAGCTCCGATCTTCCAGAGCTTCTAGAGCTCTCAGATCTTATTCACGTGGTTCGAGACGGCAAGATTGCCGGAACCCTAACCGGTGGCGAAGCCACCGAGAAGTCGGTTATGTCACTGGCTGCAGGCGAAAAGTTGGTGGGCGCATAATGGCAAAAGAAACTTTCACAGAGGCAATGATCGTTGCTAAGGATCCTCAGGATTCCAAGACAACAAAGCCCAAGACTTCATTCATTGGCTTTGTCGCTGACAAGGGCATCTTCTTCTTCACCGGAATTTTGGTTCTGACGGCGGTGCTATTTGTCGATGGCTTCGCGTCGTTGCAAAACGTCACCGATGTTTTCCACCGCGCTGCCCCAATCGGCATTGTTGCACTCGGTATGACCTTTGTGGTTATCACCGGAAACTACCTGGATCTGTCAGTTGTTGCGCAAGCGGCTGCTGCCGGAGTGATTCTGATTGCAGTCAGTAATGCCTACAACTTGATTATCGCTTTTTTAGTGGCGTTCGTAGTTGCGATCATCTTTGGGCTCGCAAACGGAATTGCAGTCGGTTATTTCAAGGCCAATGCAGTGATTGTGACGCTTGCGACCACCTACATTGGACTCGGTCTTCTTAGATTGCTCTCCGGCGGAAGCCAGGTATTTGGACCAGCGGATGGACCAATCGCAACTTTTGGTACTAGCAAGCTTGGCCCCTTTCCTTACTCAGCTGTTGTTCTGGTGGCGGTCACGTTGGTTCTAACCTTCGTGCTAACCCGAACAAACTTCGGTTTTATGATTCGATCATTCGGCGTGAACGGTAGCGCAACCAGGCTGGCTGGAACCAACACCGGTTTGATTGTGATCGGTGCCTTCATGGTCACCTCAATGGCTGCCATGTTCGCCGGGTTTGTGCTGGCTGCTTTTTCTAATACTGCCGTTTCAAACATGGCATCTGGCTTTGACTTTCAGGCCCTAGCCGCAATCATCGTCGGTGGAACCAGCGTGTTTGGTGGAAAGGGAAGCGTTCCTAGAACGCTTCTGGGTGTTGTTTTTGTCAGCATCCTGTCCAATGTCTTGGTGCTAGTCCAGGTTAGTTACGGATTCCAGCAGGTTGCGATCGGGTCTTTGATTGTGCTCGCAGTCACTGTGGACGCCTTGGGCAGAAGGGTGTCCAAGAAATGACCAACCAAACTGTAATTAAGGTCGGCTCAACAGCCACCGGTTTCTGGGGAAAGCTCAGAACCCAATTGGCCAGGCGCACTGAAGGCCGTGCGGTCGTACTATTTGCGATTATCGCAACCGTGGTGACCGTCTCTCAGCCGCTAGTTTTCACCGCTTACCAGGTAACCCTTGGACGAATTGCACTTATCGGCTTGGTGGCTCTTGGTCTAACCGCCGTGATTCTGATGGGTGAACTAGACCTTAGCGTTGCTAGCACCTTGGCTGTTTCCGGTGTAATTGCGGTCACGGTCGCGAATGAGACCAACATGGCAATTGGAGTCTTGGCCGCACTGGCCGCCGGAGTCGTCATTTCGCTTATAAATGCGTTCTTTGTTGCCATAGTTGGAATCAACTCGTTTATTGCAACTCTCGGAATGCTTTTTGCGCTTCGAGGACTGGCTTTTGTTATCTCTGATGAGGCGCCGGTGAAGCTACAGAACACCGACTTGGGCATTGCGTTTGGTCAGCCGCTTCTCGGGCCACTAACCCCGAGAATTTTGATCTTCTTCCTCATCTTTATTGCAATTCAGATCTTTGTTTCTAAGGTCAAGGTGGGACGAGAGTTTTTGGCAGTTGGTGGAAACCGACAGGCTGCCTACGATGCCGGAATACCCGTGAAGCGAAGAATATTCACCGGCTTCATCATCTCCGGTGTCGTTGCTGCAATCGCTGGAATCATCAATGCTGTTGAGCGAACCAGTGCCGACCCCACCTCAGGCTCCACCGTATTGCTTGCCAGCTTTGCTGCGGCAATCATCGGTGGTAATTACCTGAAGGGTGGAAAGGGTTCGATTATTGGAACCCTGATTGGTGCCGCTTCACTTGGAATGCTCCAGGTTGCGCTGACCATCTCCGGTGTTCAGATTCCAATTCAGGAGATCTTCATCGGCGGCATCTTGCTAATTGCCGTCATTACTGACCCGACCAGCCTGAGGGCTGTATACGGGTCAATTAGCACCTCGTTCCAAGGAATAAAGAATTCTCTAGCCAAATAGGCCAGAGAAAAAAGATCGGCGCCGTCGATCGTGAAATCAAGTGAAGAAAGAGGCAACTATGAGAAAATCTCGTCTAGTACTCGCCCCAGCAGTGATGCTGGCAGCGGCCGCTTTGGTTCTATCTGGCTGCGCAGCAGCTGAAGAAGAGACAACCACAGACGCAGGCAGCACAACCGATTCAACTGAAGAAGTAGCTGAAACCTACGAAGTTTACGCTTTGCTTCCTCAGGGTTCGGACCAGGCTTATGGCACCTTCTACGTTCCAGCAATGGAAGCAGCAGCAGCCGAGCTAGGTATTAACCTGACCATCACCAACTCACAGTACGACGGTGACAAGCAGGCTTCCGAGTGTGAAATCGCTGTTGCAGCAAAGCCAGATGGCATCATCTTGTGGCCAGCTGTTGGTGACGCTGTTCGTCCATGTCTAGAGGCTGCTGAAGCTGCAGGTATTCCTGTAACTATCACCAACTCTGACCTATTCGACGCTGACAAGGCTCTATCACGCGGCTACTCAGGACCAGACACTTATGGCCAAGGCGTATCTTCAGCCGAGATCATGTGTGAACTTGTTGGCGATGCTGAAGTTAACATCATCCAGCTAAACGGTGCAGCTGGTAACTCAACTGCTATTGACCGCGACAATGGCTTCACTGACACCATTGCAGCGAACTGCCCTAACGTAACCATCTTGCAGGAAGAGTCAACTGACTGGACCAAGGCTACTGCTCAGCAGGTTGCCTCAGAGATGATCACTGCTCAGGGTATCGACAACATCGGCGGTATCTACGCAGCTGACGACTCAATCGCAGCCGGTGCTATCGCGGCTCTTGAGTCACGTGGCGTAGTTGCAGCTGACTACTTCATTACCTCAATTGGTAACACCTTCCTAGGTAACCCATTGGTTATCTCTGGCAGCCTAGACGGAACCGTGTTCCAGTCATCCTCATGGGATGGCGAGAACGCAACACGTCTGATGTACGACGTGCTAACTGGCGTAATTGCTAAGGGTGACCGCAAGGTGTTGTTCATGCCTTCGGTAAAGGTAACCGCAGGTAACGCAGCTGACGCTGACGTTGCACCAGAGTGGTAAACACTCGCCACAAATAGTTTCAAAGAATAAATAGTTGCACATCCAAACCGGATGGGGTTTTGAAAAAGACCCCATCCGGCATGGATGCGGCAATGAAGAAACACAAAAAAACACAAACAAACACAGGCACATAAGTTTTTATCCCGTTTTACAAAAGCAGTATTTTTAATTGGAGATTTACATGAGCGACACCGCGTTCGAGCCAAAACCTTTGGTTCCAGCCCTCGACTTTGACAACCGCATGATCCCGGCTCACGGAACGACTTCGGTCGATTTTGAAGAGCGAGTTGACTACAAGCGCCTGCGTTCTTACCGCTTGTCACGTGCGGTAACGGCCCTTGAGGGAACCGAGTGCGGAGCGTTCTTACTTTTTGACTTTTACAACATTCGCTACACCACTCAGACTTGGGTTGGCGGAGCTCTTGGTGACAAGATGTCTCGCTACGCTCTTCTTACTCGCGATGGCAAGCCGCACATCTGGGACTTTGGTTCCGCGGCCAAGCACCACCAACTTTTTGCACCCTGGATAGAGCCAGGTCACTCACACGCTGGAATGCTTGGCCTAAGAGGCGCAATCCACCCAGACGTAGGACTAATGAAGGACGCAGTCAAGACCATTAAGGGGATGCTTGCTGACGCCGGGGTTGACCACCTTCCAGTTGGAGTCGACATCGTTGAACCTGCATTCTTATTTGAAATGCAGGCGCAGGGTTTGATGGTTGTTGACATACAACAGGACATGCTTGGTGCAAGGTCGATCAAGAACGTTGACGAGATCATGCTGCTGTCTCAGGCGGCCGCGATGGTTGACGGTGTTTACCAAGACATCACGGATGCTCTTCGACCAGGAATCAAAGAAAACGAAATCGTAGCTCTTGCCTCCAAGAAGCTATTCGAACTTGGATCAGAGCAGGTTGAAGCAATCAATGCGGTTTCTGGAGAGCGTTGCAATCCCCACCCTCACAACTTCACCGACCGCATTATTCGCCCGGGTGACCAAGCATTCTTTGACATCATTCACTCTTACCAGGGCTACCGCACCTGCTACTACCGCACCTTTTCGGTCGGCAGGGCTATCCCAGCTCAGCACGACGCCTATGCCAAGGCCAGAGAATGGATGGATGCGGCAATCGACAAGGTTGCCGACGGCGTTGGAACCGACGAAATCGCGAAGCTGTGGCCAAAGGCCACTGACATTGGCTTTGCCAATGAGATGGATGCTTTTGGTTTGCAGTTCGGTCACGGTCTTGGACTCGGGTTACATGAAAGGCCGATTATCTCGCGCCTAAACAGCTTGACTCACCCGGTTGAAATCAAGGCCGGAATGGTGTTCGCTCTGGAAACTTACTGCCCATCACCGGATGGTATCTCGGCAGCCAGGATCGAAGAAGAAGTTGTTATCACTAACAACGGAGCTCAGGTCATAACCAAGTTTCCAGCTGAAAAGTTGTTTGTTACTAACCCCTACTAAAACTAGTTATCGCTGTTTAGGGTTATCTCTGCCATAGCGGCCCAGTCTTGATGCATTAGGAGTGGGTCCGACAAGGCGGCGTTCATGAGCTCCATCAAGACACTGGCTGTTGGAAGGTCAATCTTTGACTCTGCGGCGCTATCCATGGCCAGTTGAAGGTCTTTTTTGCCGAGCTCCATTGAAAACATGACAGGCTGATAGCTTCGGTCAGCTATTTGGGATCCGTAGCCCTTGTAGACAACCGAAGAGAAGAGTGTCGAGGTCAACAGTTCCACGAAGTCCTTACCGGAGACACCGTTTTTCTCAATCAGTGCCACCGACTCAGCAATAGCTTGAATCGCGTGCAGGATGTTGTAGTTGACAGCAATTTTGACCAGATTAGCTGTAGCCGGTTGACCCGAAATGTTCCAAACTTTCGAGCCCATCGCATCGAGAAACGGCAATGCCCGTTGGATTGCAGTTTCATCGCCGCCGGCGAGTATGTTCAACTCGCCAGCCTCAGCAACCGGTGGTCTACCGAGAACTGGAGCTGATACGTACTTGGCTTTGGCAGCCATGAATCTTTGGGAAAGTTCACGGCCCTTTGCCGGAGAGATGCTCGCCATACCGACGTGTATGGTCCCAGCTGTAAGGTTTTCGGTTTTCAAGACGCTGTCGCAAACATCATCGTTGGCAAGCATCGAGAAAGAGATTGGTTGAGCTAACGCTTCCTTGGCGGATGCGGCATGATTACCGCCAGCCTCAACGAACTCTAGGAGAGCAGCTTCGGATCGGTTCCAGGCAAGAACTTCGTGACCTGCCCTGACCAAGTTGGTGGCCATTGCAAGCCCCATGTTTCCAAGGCCTAGAAACCCCACTTGTGGCAAGTGACTATGCCTTCCAGACAGTTTTTAGGTTGCAGAACTCTTTGATTCCAGCATCGGATAGCTCGCGGCCAAAGCCCGAGTCTTTGATGCCACCAAATGCGAGCTCTGGGTAAGAAATCGTCATGCCGTTTACGAATACAGCACCTGCTTGCAGGTGCTGAACGAAGTAATCCTGCTCAGCCTGGTCCTGGCTCCAAATTGCAGAAGAAAGACCGAAGGTCGTTTGGTTAGCAATCTTGATGGCTTCTTCTTTGTTGGCAACCTTGTAGATACTGGCAACCGGCCCAAAGGCTTCCTCCATGACAATTCTCATGTCATCGGTTAGGCCAGCAATAACTGTTGCCGGATAGAAAAAGCCTGGTCCCTCTGGAGTCTCGCCACCGCAAAGAATGTTTGCGCCTTTGGACTTGGCGTCCTCAACTAGCTCGATGATGTCGCGCTTTCCGTTTGCTGTTGCTAGCGGTCCTAGTTGCACGGTTTCGTCCATTGGGTCGCCCATCTTTAGGGCGCTCATCTTTGAAACGAAGCTGTCTACGAACTGGTCATAAACATCGGCAAAGACTAAAAAGCGCTTGCCTGCGATGCAGGATTGCCCGTTGTTGTTGATTCTCGCGGCAACAGCGATTGTGGCGGCGGCTTCAATGTCAGCATTTGCTGTGATAACAAAAGCGTCAGAACCACCAAGCTCCATAACCGAAGGCTTGATCTGTCGTCCGGCTCGCTCGGCAACTGCACGGCCAGCAGGCTCGGAACCGGTAAGAGTAACGGCCTTTATGCGCCAGTCATCAATCACTTCGGCAACGCTAGACGCTGAGATCATAAGGGTTATGAATGAGCCCTCAGGGAAGCCTGCGCGCGTAAAGATGTCATTCAAATAAAGAGCAGACTGTGGAACGTTTGAAGCATGCTTCAACACTCCAGAGTTACCAGCCATTAGGGCTGGCCCCGCAAACCTAATTACCTGCCAGAGCGGGTAGTTCCAAGGCATCACTGCCAACACAACACCAAGCGGCTGCCAAATGGCCATTGCCTGGCTGGCATTTACCTTTGATGGGTCAGCTAGGACCTGTGGGGCTAAAAACTCTTCTGCCTTTTCGGCATAAAAACGCATGCTTTTGGCACACTTAAGAACTTCTCCTCTGGACTGGGCGATTGGCTTGCCCATTTCTCGGGTGAGCATGATTGCTGTTTGCTCAACTTCGCTCTCTATCAATTCGGCGGCCTTGACCATTAAGCTAGCGCGCTGGGCGTAGCTCATGGTTCTTAGGGTTTCGTGGGCCGCCTGCGCAAGGGCAATTCGAGTCTCTACCTCGGCCGGTGTGTGAAGTTCGACTTCAAATTCTGTTTCGCCGGTAGTGGGGTTGATGGTTGCCATTGCCATTGGGGCCTCATTCTGGATAAAGATGTTTTTGAATTAAATTCTTTTGATGCTAGTACTCAATTTACTAGCTGTTTGGGTGCCTGTGAACCAACCGATTGGATACATTTTACCTAATCTTGACCCTAAATAGGGCCGAATGATAGAAAAAATGCAAAGATTGGATGCAATCAAATGCTCGGACCAGAACTATCTTCGCCTCGCACGGTCCAGAAATGGAAGACAGATGAGATTAGAAAACAAGGTTGCCATTGTCACCGGCGGCTCCAGAGGAATTGGACGCGCCACCGCAGAGCTTTTCGCCGAACAAGGGGCCAAGGTTTATGTTCTGGACCTAAGCCTGGATGACGCGTTTACCAACCTAGATATAACCTTCATGGCCCATGACGTGACAGACGGCGTTGCCTGGGAAAAAGTGGTCGGCCTGATCATGAAAGAAGCTGGACAAATAGACATTCTGTTTAATAACGCCGGCATTGTCGGCTCCTACGAGGGCATCGAGACAATTGAGCTGACCGATTGGTCCAAGATTTTGGACATCAACCTGAATGGTGTTTTCCTCGGAACCCGGGCGGTTTTGCCGCACATGCGTGCGGCCGGTAGGGGGTCAATTGTTCACACCTCGTCTATGTGGGGAGTGGTCGGTGCAATCGGAGTTGCCGCCTACACCGCCTCCAAGGGAGCGGTTCGGTCACTCAGCAAGAATGTCGCCCTCACCTACGCACCAGACGGTATTCGCTCCAACTCAATACACCCGGGGATCATTGAAACTCCGCTGGTGATTGGACAGGATAAGTCCATGACCCAAGAGATTGTCGACAAGACTCCCTTGGGCCGGATTGGCACAGCGAGGGAAGTAGCCTTTGGCGCCTTATTTTTGGCGAGCGATGAATCCAGCTATGTAACCGGTACCGAGCTGATCATCGATGGCGGCCACACTGCTCAGTAGCTGAACATCGCAGCCAAGAACAAGGACTAGGATTTTGCCTGATAACTGAAGGAGACCAGCGTGGAGGATAAAGACCGAGGCTCTAGCCAGAAAATCGCTAGTGAGCTCCGTGCACAGATCCTTTCCGGCGACCTAATTCCCGGTTCTAGAATCTTGCAGGAGCGGCTGGCAGTCGAATTCGGTGCCAGCCGACTTCCGGTCCGAGACGCACTGCGTCGATTGCAAGCCGATGGACTGGTAACAATTGTTGCCAACACCGGCGCTTGGGTATCTAAGCTAAATAAGACCGAATGTGAAGAGGCCTACCTCATTCGCGAGAAGCTGGAGCCGCTGCTCGGACGCCAGAGCGCCGAACAAATGCAACCGAACACAATTGCGGAATTGCAAAAACTCGTCGAGCAAATGGAATCCTGCGATGACGTCCCCACATTCTTGAGGCTCGACCGAGAGTTTCATTTGCTTGCCTACTCGCATGGACCTGACGGAATGATCAAGGATTTAGTAGAGCGACTCTGGAACACCACCCAGCATTACCGACGAGCATTCGTGACACTAAGCGGAATCGAAAGAGGGAGCGTCACCCACCTAGAGCACCGGCTAATCCTGGACGCCATAATTCGCGGCGACTTGGATGAGCTAGAGATAATGCTGGCTGCTCACATGCGGCGCACTCGCAAGTCTCTTGTCGCTCACCCAGAGATTTTTGACTAAAAATAGCATCCAGTCTGCGAATAATTCGAACCTAAAGGGCCGTTTGTAGTCCGCCTACTCTCACACTGGATACATGTTGGTAGCCTTGGATTAGCGTCGTAGAGACGCGATCATGAGAGGAAGTAATGGCTAGCACACCGATAATTATTGCCGACACCGGCTCTCCTAGTCAGATCCATGGAGTCCACGGCGGCAGAGGCATCCTTCGCTGGAAGCGTTTTGTTACCGGGCTGATGATGCACGCGGCCTGGGATTCCTTTGAACACAATCGACTTGAGCCGGGCGCAGCTGTCGGAGAGCACGTCCATTCTCGAACCGAGGAAATTTACTTCATTATTCGCGGTCGAGCGTTAATGAAATATGGAGACGAGCAATTTGAGGTTGGCCCGGGTGACTTGATAATGACTCCATTGCATGGTCGGCATGGAATCGAGACCATCGGCGACGAGACCCTTGAGTTTTTCGTGGTGGAGGCATTACCGCCTGAAATTGTAAATGCACTACCGGAATACAAGCCTGCTGCCGAGACGGGAAACAAATAATGGAGTACAGCCCAAAGGTCAACCTCTACGAGACCGACGTAACAAACATCACCGAGATCATGGCGGGCCCCTGGAAGGCCATCAAGGTCATAGACCTTGCGCCCTCGGAAACGCTTGCCCTTGACACCGAAGACCAAGAGCACTCACTTTTTGTCATCGAGGGCAGCTTTACCGCAACCACCCCCGACGGGTCTAGCTTTGAATTTGTGGCGGACATGGCGCTAACTCTCCCGCTTGGCGGTTCAGCGAAGCTGACCGCGGGACAAGCCGGCTTCAAGGCCTGCCTCGTCACCATGCGGGTTGATCACTAAAAGCTATTCGACCGGATTTTTTGGAGACCAGAGCTTCACCGGAGCATCCGTTTCATACTCTTTGCCGTTCGGGTAGCTGACTAGTTCAAACTGCATGCCCCAGGGGGCCAAGAAGTAAATCCAACGCTGGCCGGTGGCAAAAGCCTTGCTGGAAACCGGCTCACCCAAAACTTCAACCCCGTGAGACTTCAAATGCTGAATTGCGGCATCTAGGTCGTCCACGTAGAAGGCAAGATGGTGACCACCGGCATCGCTATTTTTAGGCTGAGGCATCGGGGTTTGATCCACCGACTGGTACTCAAAGACTTCAAAGTTGGTGCCGTGACCTAGGCGGAAGTGGCGGTTTTGCTTGATTACGGTTCGAGGATCAACGTTTAGCTGTTTTTCCATCCAGTCACTATCGGACTGGAAGGGACCTAGTTTGTAGATGTAATCGCAACCGATGACATCGACAAAGAACTTGGTGGCCTGTTCGATATCCGGCACGTTGAAACCAACGTGGTCAGTGCCCCTGATGCCAGGAATTCCTTTTTGCATAACATGCCCGCCTATTAGCTATTGGATACAAACTAGCGATAAAAAGCGCTTATGGCACGCTTATATGGCTTAGCGGTTGAAGTAATGTATACAATCACGCTAAATTAGTATAAATAGCCAATCAATATTTTCAACGGAGTCATCGATGACCGAACGCATTCAGCTAGATCCCTTAGAGCCATGGGTGGAAATCAAAACCACCAAGCAGGACTATCAAAACGCCGACCCCAAACTGCTCGAGACCATGCTCGGTCAACTCCACCTGATCAGGGCATTCGAAGAAGCCATTCTTGACATCGCCGGCGAGGGCCTGGTTCACGGTCCTGCCCACTCTTCTGTCGGCCAAGAAGGCGGAGCAGTCGGCTCCATCGTTGGCATGCGTCCAACCGATTCCATCAACGGTTCACACCGAGGTCACCACCAATTTCTAGCTAAGGCGATTGCCTACGTAGCGCCGCAACTAGATGTGACCAACCTTGTCACCAGCCAGGTGCAGGAAGTGTTGCAAAAGACTGCCGCTGAGATCCTTGGGCTTGCCCAAGGATATTGCAAGGGCCGCGGTGGCTCAATGCACCTGCAGTGGCATGAGGCTGGAGCGCTAGGGACCAATGCGATTGTTGGCGGCGGTGTTCCACTTGCAGCCGGTAACGCCTGGTCACAGAAGCGAGCCGGAACTACGGACATGACCACCAGCTACTTCGGCGACGGAGCGGTAAACATCGGCAGCGTGCTTGAGAGCATGAACCTAACCGCAGCCTGGGATGTCCCACTGGTGTTCTTTATCGAGAACAACCTCTACGCGGTTTCAACCACGGTTGCCGAGGCAACCAAGGAAGACCGCCTTAGCGGTCGTGGCGTTGGTTTTGGTATTCCTAGCTGGCGAGTAGACGGCATGGACCCACTTGCCGTTTGGCACGTAATGCAAGAAGTTGAAGAGCACGTTCGTTCCGGCAAGGGCCCAGCGGTTGTGGAAGCAGAGGTCTACCGGTTCTTCCACCAGAACGGCGCCTTCCCAGGAAGCGCCTTCGGCTATCGATCGAAGGAAGAAGAAGAGCACTGGCGAAGCCGTGACCCCTTAGACAAGGTTGCAAACGAGATGATCGAACTTGGTTTGATCACCCCGGAGCAGGTCGCTGACACCAGGAAGCAAGCGGTTGCTGCAATGGAACTAGTTGCACTTGAACTGTTGGAGCCAGATCTTGACGGAAAGCCAGGAGCTAGAAAAATTAAGGCCGATCTTTGGCCAGACGCTGGGTTTGTGGATGTTGGATTACGCTCAGATCTTTCGGAGCTGACCGGTGCCAAGACGCTGGAGCAGGATTCCTTCACGGGAGAAACAACCGACATTCGTTTCGTTGACGCCATAGCCAAGAACATGGATCGTCAAATGGAACTTGATGACCGGATTATTGTTTTGGGCGAAGATGTTCATCGGCTAAAGGGTGGCACTAACGGTGCAACCAAGGGCCTGCCAGATAAATATGAAGGCCGAGTGCTCGGAACCCCAATTAGCGAGAATGCTTTTGCGGGTCTCGGTGGTGGAATGGCTATGGACGGTAGATTCCGTCCGGTGGTTGAGTTCATGTATCCAGACTTCCTTTGGGTCGCGGCCGACCAGGTCTTTAACCAAATAGGTAAGGCCAGACACATGTTTGGCGGACAGAACCCAGTGCCATTGGTTCTTAGAACCAAGATCGCTATGGGTTCGGGCTACGGCTCCCAGCATCTAATGGATCCAGCCGGCATATTTGCCACAGCTCCCGGTTGGCGAGTAGTTGCAGCCAGCAACCCGTTTGACTACATCGGTCTCATGAACGCTGCGCTAAAGATTGAAGACCCAGTTTTGATGATCGAGCACGTTGACCTCTACACCCAACGCGGTCTGATTCCAGCTGATGATCTCGACTACCAAATCGAGTTCGGTAAAGCCCGTGTTGTCAGAGAAGGAAAAGACACCACAATCCTGAGCTACCTAAACATGGTGAACATCACCAAGGAAGCTCTCGACCAGACCGGACTTGACGGCGAATTGATTGACCTTCGCTGGCTAGACCGCGCCAGCCTCGATTGGGACACCATTGGTGAAAGCATAAAAAAGACCAACAGTGTTGTCATTGTTGAGCAGGGTGTCCAGGGCACAAGCTACGGCGGATGGCTCTCCGATGAGATCCAACGCAGGTTCTTTGACCACTTAGATCAGCCGGTTCAACGAGTTCACGGACGTGAAGCATCACCAAGCATCTCCAAGGTTTTAGAGCGAGCATCTATCGCCGGCCTTGAAGATGTGGTGGCAGGCTTGAACCTCGTGAAGGAAGGGTTTGGCAAAAACTAATGGTCACACAAATCAAACTTCCCGAAGTTGCGGCAGGTGCAACCCACGCAGTTATCTCCAGCTGGCAGGTCGCCGTTGGTGACCAGGTTGTAGTTGGCCAGCAACTGGCTGAAATCGAAACTGACAAGGCAGTCGTAGAGCTCTTGGCAGAAACCGCCGGCACTATCTTGGAGCTACTGGGCAAACCAGGCGATGAGATTGAAGTCGGCAGCGTCATCGCCATGATTGGAGAATCGGGCGAAAGTGCTGCCGCACCAGCAGACCAGACCCCATCAGACGAAGCTCCAGCTGCAGAAACACCAGCTCCAGCAACACCGGCGCCAGTTGCAGAAGCAGCAGAATCGCCTGAATCCCCAGTTGCCAGCCCAGTTGCCAGCCCGGTTACTAGCCCAGTTGCTAGCCCAGTTGCAACTACTGCAGCAGCTACTCCGGTAGCTGCACCAGCAGAAGCTACCCAGGCTTCTGGGAGACAGCGTGTGTCTCCTATCGCCCGGAAACTAGCCAAGGATGCCGGCGTTGACGTGAGTCAGATCACCGGCACCGGCCCAAGCGGTCGAGTTGTCAGACGCGATGTTGAAGCAAGCGTTGCAAACGGAGCTGTTGCGGCTCAGCCAGTGGCTGCACCAGCGGTAGCCAGCCCAGTAGTCGCAGCTCCTGCAGCAGCACCCGAAGCTCCAGCTCCAGTTAGCACAAGTGCTTCCAAAGAGATTGCGAGCCAGGAGTACTCATCTACTTATTCAACGATTCCTCACACCTCTATGCGCAAGGCGATTGCTAGAAGGCTTACCGAGAGTAAGAGCACGGTTCCACATTTCTACCTAAACGCAGATTGCGCAGTGGATGAGCTACTTGCACTTCGTAAGAAGATAAACGAAAGCTCACAGGTCAAGATTTCAGTTAACGACATGGTCGTTAGAGCAGTCGCAGCGGCATTCGAGGATGTCCCAGATGCAAATGTTGTCTGGGGACCAGACGCCATGATCAAGTACGAGTCGGTAGATATTTCAATTGCAGTTTCAACCGACGGTGGTTTACTAACTCCGGTGATTCGAGGGGTTGAGAAAAGGTCACTTAGCAACATCGCTAGGACCATCACTGACCTGGCCGAAAGGTCAAGAGCGGGCAAGCTTCGCCAAGAAGAACTAAATGGTGGCAGCTTCGCTGTCACCAACTTGGGCATGTTCGGCACCTCTAGTTTCTCGGCAATCTTGAACCCGCCTCAGTCAGGCATTTTGGCTGTTGGTGCTGCAAGCCCAAAGGCTGTGGTTGTGGATGGCGAAATAACTATCGTCACCATCATGAGCGTGACGCTGTCTGCTGACCACCGAGCAGTCGACGGTGCGCTAGCGGCTCAATGGCTGGCCGCTTTTAAGATCAGGATCGAGAATCCGCTAACAATGCTTATCTAGCGCATAAAAAAATCTCCCCTAAGGCGGCTACCTTTTGGGGAGATTTTTTATTCTCTAAATTACTGGATGACCATTCCGCCATCAATCATTAGAAGCTGACCGGTCATGTAGTCAGACTCTGGGCTTGCCAAGAATGAGGCAGTTCCAACTACGTCCTCTGGGTAGCTGTAGCGCTTCATGAGGATCATGTTCTCAGCGATGTCGTCCATTGACTGTCCGCGCTTTTCGAATTTGCCAATCGCAACTAGGTCCTTGTCCAGCTGCTCCCACATTTCGGTGCGAACAACACCTGGGCCATAGCCGTTGACGGTTATGTTGTGCTCAATCAGTGACTTGGCACCGGCCTTAATTAGGCCAAGAATTGCGTGCTTGGTCATCGTGTAGACGGTTACGTCATCGAATGCCTCGCGAGAAAGAATCGAACCCACGTTGATGATCTTGTAAGGGTACTCACGCTTGCCCTGAGTGGCCATCTGCTGCGCAACCTTCTGCATAACGTTTAGCGAGCCCCATGTGTTTACTGAATTCAATAGGTCGAAGTTTGATTTGGTGATGTCCAAGAAGAACAGCGGCTTGTTGATGCCAGCGTTATTCAGAAGAAGATTGATCTCACCAAAGGTGTCAACGGTGTGCTGAACAGCAGCCTTGGCGTCTTCCTCGCTTGTGACATCGAGCTTGATGTAGGTGGCCTTGCCACCATCAGCGATGATCTCATCGGCAACGGCCTTGATGCCTTCAATGTTTAGGTCTCCGAGGCAAATTTCTGCACCCTGTGCGGCCCAGTGCTTGGCTATTGCAGCACCCATACCTTGAGCGCCACCTGTAATAAGAGCCTTTTTGCCGGCCAGTCTTGTCTTGTCCATCGTTACTCCTTCTTCATTGAAGATCAATCATTGTCACGTAATAAATCTAGGTTAATTTTTACGACGTTTCGACTGTAGTGTAAACCCTGACAACACACCAATAAGCTTTCACAGAACAAACTTTAGTGAATCGTTACCTATTCCAAAAGATCCTACAAATACCAGCAAAACCGAGGCCACTTAGGCCCGAAGTCTAGTCTCTAGGTTTTGAAGTTCCAACCTCAGCTCCTCCGGCATTTTGTCGCCGAAGCTGTCAAAGAATCCCGCAATTTCGCCAGCTTCGTGACTCCAAGTGTCTTTATCAACTGCGAGCAATTGAGCAAGTTTCTCGTTCGATAGTTCCAGGCCTTCGGTGTTTAGTGCCTCGGCTTTTGGAACCATGCCAATTGGGGTTGCTGTCGAGGAGTCTTTGCCTTCAATCTGACCAACAATCCATTGCAACACTCGCATGTTCTCGCCAAAGCCCGGCCAGATGAACTTGCCCTCATCATCTTTCCGGAACCAGTTCACCTGGAAGATTGTCGGCAAGTTCGCCGGATTTAACTTTTCAGCGAAGGACAACCAGTGACCGAAGTAGTCGCCCATGTTGTAGCCGCAAAACGGCAACATTGCAAAGGGGTCTCGTCGAAGAATCCCAATGGGCCCCTCGGCCGCAGCAGTTTGCTCACTGGCAATGGTTGCTCCCAAGAAAACGCCATGCTGCCAGTTGAGCGAACGAACAGCAAGTGGCACGTTGGTAGCTCTTCTGCCACCAAACAATATTGCATCTAGTTCAACACCCTCGGGCTCTGCCCAATTGTCGCTGAGGCTCGTAACCTGATCGATTGGCAAGCAGAACCTGGCATTGGGATGAGCGGCAGTTTTGCCGCTGTCCTTGTCCCAGGGGTTGCCCTTCCAATCGGTTAGGCCTTCTGGAACCTCAGCTGTAAGCCCCTCCCACCAGACGTCACCGTCTTTGGTGGTCGCGACGTTGGTGAAAATAGCACCTTCACGCATTGAATCAACCGCCACCTTATTGGTTGCGATTCCAGTACCGGGAGCGACTCCAAACAAGCCGTTTTCTGGGTTTATTGCGCGGATTTTGCCATTTTCGTTTGGCCCCATCCAGACAATGTCATCGCCCAAGGTTTCAACTTTCCAGCCCGGTATCTGAGACTGCAACATGGCAAGGTTTGTCTTACCGCAAGCTGAAGGGAAGGCGGCTGCCACGTGGTACTTCTTTTTCTCCGGGGTGGTGATCCTGATGAGCAGCATGTGCTCAGCTAGCCACCCCTCTTCGCGAGCAAGCACCGAACCAATGCGAAGCGCCATGGCCTTCTTGCCAAGCAGTGAATTGCCGCCGTATCCAGAACCGAAGGACCAAATCTCTCGGGTTTCTGGGAACTGAACCACGTAAACGTTTTCTGGGTTGCAAGGCCATGGGGTGTCCGCCACGGTGTTGCCTTGGTCATCAATCAGTGGCTGGCCAACCGAGTGAATCGCTGGGACCCAGTCTGCGCCCTTAGCAATCCGGTCGACGATCTTGTCAGTAACCCTGGTCATGATTCGCATTGATGCCACAACATAAGGGGAGTCTGTTATTTCGACTCCGTAGCGAGCAAGGGGCGAGCTAAGCGGTCCCATTGAAAATGGAATCACATACATCTTGCGACCACGCATCGAGCCTGCAAATTTCTCATTGAGTTCAACGCGCATTTTTGCAGGATCAACCCAGTTGTTTGTTGGCCCCGCGTCTTTCTGGTCTTCAGAGCAAATAAAGGTTCTGGACTCGACCCTTGCAACATCGGCGGGGTCGGTCCGGGAAATGAAGCTGTTAGGTCTGATCTTTGGGTTTAGTTTTTCGAAGGTGCCGTTTTTAACAAGCAGAGCGTTAATTTTTTGGCCCTCGGCATAGGAGCCGTCACACCAGATTATTTCGGTTGGATCGGTTAGATCTGCAACCTCGGTTACCCAACGCTTCAGTGTCGACAGTGACATAAACAACTTCCTTGTGTTTTGATTTTACGGCTAGCGCTTGCAACAAATGCATTGGCCCAGGTAAGGGCGGTTGTTTGAAACTCGCAGTTGGGTTTCGCGAGGTAAGAAAAACCTTTGGGGTTTGACATTATTGTATCCAATCAAGGGGAAAGTATGCAAATACAGGCAGTTATGCCTGTTAAAAAGCTTCGGTTGTATACATAGTGACCGAAAACAGTTGAGTTGCTGGAGAGAATTACGGGTGTATCACTAGCGACTAAAGCGCCGTTAAGCGGTCAGAAGACCCAGATATTGATATCGGTTTGTGGCAACTGCTTCGGTAGCAAATGAATGCAGTACTTCAGCCAAGCAAATTGGGCCGGCTTGTAAAGCGCCAACGGTTGTGGACAGGGAAGGAGAGTTACGAATCATTGGGCCCCACAATCATCTTTGATAAACGGCAACGTCTTCTAGTATGCCAACTAGAACTAAGAAACAGATTATTCCCCAAGGTAAGTCGGTGGATCATCAAAAGAGGCATCAGCCTGAGCGCAAGAGCGACTCAAAAGTGACTTCAAAACCCCAACCCTTTAGACTTTTGCCCAATGAAGATTATTAGTTGCCAAGAACTCGGCGGAGCCTGCGGCCAGGCTTTTCGAGGTTCCACCTTCGAAGAAGTAGCAGCCCAGAGCCAACAGCACGGTGCCGAAATGGTCGAGATAGCAGATCAACCTCATCTAGCCGCCATGGCAGAAATGATGACTATCCTGGAATCGGGCCACGTCCAAGAGTGGATGAACGCCAAGATGGAGCTCTTTGAGCTTTTGCCTGACGATGGCCAATAACAACCGCAACCAAAACCAAAACTGTAGGCAAGCCCAACTAGTGTGTTAGCAAGATAACCCTTGGGGGGCGAGGCTGATGTGGAAACCAAAGACGATAGCCATCGTCACCGGAGTTGCACTTCTTGGCTTCATTGGCCTTGTGACTGACAACCCAGAATCAGCACCGGTAGCCTCACAAACCCAACAGGCCTCAGAAACCACAGAAGCCCAATCAACCCCCACTGCCACCGGTTCTCAAAAACCAGAGCCTGGGTCTGCCGAATTCGAATCCAGTGAACCTGAATCAACAGAACCTGAATCAACAGAACCTGAATCAACAGAACCTGAATCAACAGAACCTGAATCGACAGAAACTCCAGAAGTAAGACCTAGACCAGCTCCTTCAGAGTCCGGGCGGGCCGATCAGGCTCCCGCCAGTGAAGAGCTGGTTGGTGAGGAGGGCGGGTCTTCAGAAGAGGTTGATAGGTTCACTTTTTTGCTAGCGAGCATGAAAATTGAACCAGAGGTAACAAGTGGTTATGACAGGAGTCTGTTCAAACACTGGATAGATGCGGACGGAGACAGCTGTAACGCACGCGAAGAAGTTTTGATTATTGAATCACTGGAACCAGTCACCCTAGGTACTGGCTGCAAGGTGCTTACCGGCAGGTGGCTCTCGAACTTCGACGGTGTTGTGATTACCGACTCTTCGAAGCTAGACATGGACCACATGGTTCCACTGAAAGAAGCTTGGGACAGTGGTGCAAATACTTGGAGTGCTTCAAAACGCCAAGCATTTGCCAACGACATAGACCTGCCGGAAGCACTAATAGCGGTTAGTGCAAGCTCTAACCGTTCTAAATCTGCAAGAGATCCAGCCGAGTGGCTACCAACAAATACTAGTTATCGCTGTCAATACGTCGAGGACTGGATGACCGTGAAGGTCAAATGGGAACTGAGCGTAGATGCCAAAGAGTTCGAGGTGCTGAGGTCCGTAAGCGTTGGGTGTGTTAATTAGGATGGCAGATGGCTGCCTCCACCCCAAAGATGTCTTGATCTCCATTTAGTCTGACAAATGAAGGGGGCCACACATGTCTAGGGAGTCGATTTACGATGACGAGCCAGAATTTGCCGTTCTGAAGATGGTGGATGGCAAAGAGACCTGGATTTCTCTTGCTCAGTTGGCAGCTGAACTCGAAGCAGAAAAGATAGAAGAGGTACCCATAAAAGAGTGTCCTGTCTGTGGGTCACGTATGCACAAGGTCATTCTCGGAGCTCCCAACGACGACGACCTTGCAAACCCCAATGAGTGGGTAATCTTCACGGGTTGCATAGTAAGGCAGAGCACTCCAGAGTGGAGTTGCTTAAAATGCGAAGATACTAACTCTGGGGAGGTCAATCCTCCGGCAGAGACAAGCCCAGACAAGCCGGATGCCTAAATTGGAGAAAGTAATTAGAGCGTCTCGATTTCGTGATGTCTTCATGATCAGGGCTAAAGCTAACCCGAATCATCTAGTGGTCCAAGTTGCATAGCCTCACCAAATGTGTGTGGGCTGTAGCCACCACTGCCCTAGTGGTGGTCCTTGCAGCACCTGTGACGATGGTTGTTCTTCGGTATGACGCTATGGATCTCGGTTCTCTTTGACCTATCGACAAGAGCCATGCGGGGCAAGTACTAGCAATCTCAGCTTCCGAGTCAAGTCTTGCCCAAACGCTCCCCCCATAAAATGTCCTACCCCCAAGCTAGGTTCCGAGGCATGGAGATTTTAGGGTTTGTACTTATCATTGGCTTTCTAGCCGCCGCACTGGCCGTGGTGCTGTTCTTCTTCGCCATATTCTTTTTGCCGCCCGGAGGCCCATCAACACCTAGGGCAACGAGTGATCCAGAACAAATGGATGAGGGCGATATGCACTCGGGCCCCTACGGTTACTCACCAAATACCGCTTACTCTGAAACTCAATATGGCTCAATGTTTGATGAGGAAGCAGACTGGAACGAGGAAGAGCGCTAACTAGGCGTTTC
>Ga0335398_10003521_pt1 | contig 22834 bp, 17 predicted proteins | sample BON03_FD_205742 | JGI IMG/M metagenome (GOLD analysis project Ga0335398, IMG submission 205742) | Freshwater microbial communities from Lake Bonney liftoff mats and glacier meltwater in Antarctica - BON-03 (spades assembly) (version 2) | ecosystem: Environmental > Aquatic > Freshwater > Ice >... | reverse complement strand
GTCTCCAAAACTTTCAACTGATGGCTAAAATAGAAGTTTAATAATTAAACCACTTCTATTATTTTCTATGTTGCTGGTAATATTTAAAAAACAATAATTGGTTATTACTGAGATCGATTATTCCTAACACAATATTTTATTTACCTAGATTCCAATTCAAAATATCAAAGTAAAGACTAAAGTAAGGTCACCAAATTTCATGAACCTTATAAATCAATACGCTAACCAAAAAAAATGTATGAAAAATCCTTAACTACTGGTAGGGTATTTATGATGAAAAGAAAAAAATAATTTTACCAATAATCCGTGGCATATAATGGTGATTCTATTTAACTAAAGTTCAATTCATTATGACAAATTATTATTACAAATGTGTGAGGGTAATTTAAGTAAATTTAGAAATAATTTTAAAAAATCTATGCAAAAATGTGAAAAAATTTATCTCTACTCCTATATTTACTTAATTAACAATAAAAAATCATTTGCTATGAAGAAAAATTATTTTCTACTCATGTTTCTGTGCTGGATAGCTACCTCTGTGGCTTACGGACAGACAAGAACAGTAAAGGGGCAAGTTTTATCCGAAGAGGATAACAGCCCCATACCAGGTGTCTCCGTTTTGGTCAAAGGCACCGGAACAGGAACTGCAACAGACATCGATGGAAACTATTCCGTAGCTGTAAATCCGGAGAATACCGTCTTGGTTTTCTCTTTCGTCGGTTTGGAAAGCAAGGAAGTAGAAATCGGCAACCAATCTGTCATTAACCTCAGTCTGAAAGCAGATATTGGGCAGCTGAGTGAAGTGGTCGTCGTTGGGTATGGTACCTCCCGAAGAGCCGACTTAACTACATCTATTGGCTCGCTGGAAGATGTTGAAGCTATCGTAGACCGGCCTATTTCCAGTGTTGAGGAAATGCTTCAAGGTCAAATTGCCGGTGTAACGGTGGTGTCAGGATCTGGGGACCCAGGTGCTACGCCCAGGGTTATTATCCGAGGTGTGGGTACATTCGGCAACGAATCCCCACTTTATGTCGTAGACGGCATGCCCTATTATGGAGGTCGAATCAATCCCAACGACATTGAAAGCATGGTCGTATTGAAAGATGCTGCCGCCGCTGCCATTTACGGAGCCCAGGCAGCGTCAGGAGTTATCGTTATTACTACCAAAAGTGGCAAAAGTGGTGCGACAAAAGTCAGTTTAGATTTTTATCAAGGTGTTCAATCCGCCTACAAGACGCCTGAAGCATTGAATGCCCAAGAATATGCCAGCTCTTATCGGTCTGCGGCTGCCCATGCCGGAGGGGTTCCTGCGGCAGCCCATGACCCCCTGCTGAATCCTTGGAGTCAGGTAACCCGAACAAATTGGATGGATGAAATTTTTCAATCTGGACCTATTACCAATGCAAACATACAATTAAGTGGCGGGAGTGACAGGGGGCGGTTCAGTACTTCTTTCGGCTACCACAAAAAAGAAGGCATTTTGAGAAATACCGACTTTGAGCTTTTTTCGTTTCGACTAAAATCCGAGTACGACCTGACTAACAAACTGCGGGTGGGCCAAAATGTGTATGTCAATCATTCGACGTCTAGAGGTGCGAATACCAGCAGCAGTTACAGTGGGTCAATTATAAATGCCATTTACATGAATCCTGCCGCTCCTGTCTATGATGAATTTGGTCAGTTTCACGGAACAGTTCCTTTCGAGCTGTCCCAATTTGCAGGAGCTTATGGGGATACGTACAACCCAGTTTCACTGCTTCTCCGACCCAATGTAAGAAATCCCCGGCTAAACATTAATGCCATTGCCTATGCGGAATATGACATTTTGGAAAACCTAACCTTTAAGTCCTCTTTTTCAATAGATCTTTGGAACTGGTCAAACAAGAATTTCAGCCCCCGCGTACCGGAAATCGGTAGGCCCAGCAACATGAACTTCCTTAGCCAAGGTGCTGGAAATAGTAGCCGATGGATATGGGACCAACAGTTGAATTATAACAAATCCTTTGGCAAACACAACCTGGGACTTACGGCAGTATATACAGCCCAGTTTCGCCAGGAAGAAGCCTTCAGCTTTCAGGTACAGGATTTTGACCGGGAAGACGAATGGTTTCAATACGCCGGTAATGCGACAACTATCTTACGGGTTCCCGATGCCTACGGCAACGAAGATGCCCTGACATCCGCCATCGGAAGGGTAACCTACGATTATGATGACCGCTACTTCTTTATGGGCAGTGCGCGGAGAGATCAGACGTCCAGACTTCACAGCAACTCCAAAACCGACTTTTTCTCGGCAGTTTCCGGTGCTTGGAAGATTTCTTCCGAAAGATTCTTCAACTCCTCTGCCATCAATTTGCTTAAATTGAGAGGTTCCTGGGGTCAAATAGGCAATATTTCCTCCGTGGGAATGTATGCTTTTAATATTCCTCTGGCATCAGGAAACAACGTAATATTGGGCGAGCCGGGAACACGAAACAGACACGTATCCCTGAATGAAATGTCCAACTCCAACTTGCGCTGGGAGCGGTCTGAAACGGCCAACCTCGGCTTGGACATGGCCTTCTTTTCCAACAAGTTGACCGTAACAGCCGAATATTACGAAAAGTACACCCGCGGTCTTATCCTCAGGAACGCTCCCGATCCACATTCCGGTGTGCCTACAGGAGCACTTTCCAATGTGGGAACGGTTCTTAACAATGGCATTGAATTAACCGTTGCCTATTCCGGTGAAATCGGACAACTCCGGTACAGACTGAACGGTAACATATCCACCATCAATAACGAACTGTTGGACCTGGATGAATTTACCAACGATTTTATTGTACATGGTGAAAATGTAAGAGGGACAGTGTTGCCCTTTCGAAGCGAACCAGGCCAACCTCTATTTTCCTATCACCTGATTCCTAATGACGGTATTTTCCAGAATGAAGCCCAAATAGAGGCGCATGCCAATACTGATGGCACGAGAATCCAACCAAACGCCAGACCTGGCGACCTGATCTTTAGGGATGTAAGTGGCGACGGAAGAATCAGTGACGATGACCGGGTATTTATGGGCAATGCCATGCCTGATTTTACTTACGGGTTTAACATCAATTTGGAATACAAAAATTTCGACCTATCTATCTTTGCCCAGGGTGTGGGAGGCGTGATGCTTTTCAACGGATACAAACATACCGCCTACAATGCCGGGCTACAAGGATACAACCTGGACAGGAGGGTCTTGGATGCATGGACTCCTTCCAATCCGAACGCAACGATTCCTGTGCTTTCTACCCAGGATCCCAACGGAAACTTTGGACAACCCTCTGACTGGTACCTGGAAAAAGGTGACTACCTAAGAATCAGAAACTTAACGTTGGGCTATACCGTTCCGGAAAATTTGTTGAGCCGGGTTCTGAGCGGATCAAACGTTCGGATATACGTATCCGCAGAGAACCTTCTAACCTTCACTCCCTATTCGGGCATAGACCCTGAAGTAGGTTCTGGTGCGGTTATAGATAACGGCACTTTCCCGGTTCCAAGAACTTTTTCCGCAGGTCTGAATCTTAATTTCTAAAAAAAAGCTAATAACACCATGAGACATATCGTAAAAATTTTCCTGGTCCTGCTGATAGTCAGTAGTTCTTGCAGTGACACCTTCACAGATCTTACCCCGCTAGGTAGCCCTACTTCCGGAAACTTCTGGCAATCGGAAGAGGACGCAATAACCGCCGTGAATGGCTTGTACGAACACTGGGGTGATGACCACTTATTCGGCAGGGCATTTATGTACCTGATAGCCGCCTCTGATGATATTTTGCAGGGCAGAACCGATGCGGCAGCTGCTGCCATACGGAATTTTGAGGCAACCGGACAGGAAGGTAGGATGGCACTCATCTATCCCAGAATGTACACTGTCATCCAGCGCGCAAACAACATCATCAAATATGTTCCTGAAATGAACATTAGCGAATCCCTCAAAAACAGGGCGTTGGGTGAGGCCTATTTCATGCGGGGACATACCTATTTTTGGTTGGCACCAAGGTACGCAGATAACAGGGCAGGTATTCCTATCGTTACAGAGGAGAATATGGAGGACCTGTCCTTTACCCGTCCTTCCAGCATTGTTGACAATTACAGGCAAATAGAATCCGACTTGCTAAAAGCTGCTGAGCTTCTTCCCTATTTTACTACCTATTCATCTACTGATTTGGGAAGGCCTCATAAGGATGCAGCACATGCCATTTTGGCAAAAACGTACCTATATTGGGCGCATCATGACGCCAGCAAATGGGCAAGTGTTGTGACCCAGGCAGACATGGTCATCAATTCACCTACTGACAGGGCATTGATCAATACAGGCAATCCGGCTGAAGATTTTGCGAGCGTTTTTTACGTGGACAATAATTTCTCCTCCGAATATGTGTTTTCTACCGTTTCCAGCAACGAACGGGGACAAATTTTGCCGGGTGTTATGTTGGAAAATACAGGATGGGGATTGTATAACGGTTGGGGTACTTTCTCTCCTACACTTGAACTGTACAATGCTTTCGAAGAAGGAGACTATCGAAAGAAGGCCACCTTGTTGGAATTTGGAGACTCGTTTACCTTTTTGGGAAATCCCAGAAGATATTTTTCAGGAAATTCCAGGACTGGTCTACAAGTCAACAAATACATGCATCCTTACCGGTTTCCTGAGGAAGTTCACCTGAACCCAAGTGGCAATTATGTAACCACCAATTTAAATGTTCCACTAATCCGCTTTGCCGAAATCCTTTTGCTAAAATCTGAAGCCCTAATCATGCAGGGACAAAATGGCGACGGCCCCCTCAACCAGGTTAGACAAAGAGCGGGACTTGCACCTAAAAGCGGTGCTACTATTGAGGATTTAAAGCAAGAAAGAAGGGTCGAGCTGGCAGCTGAATATGCCGATAGACACCTGGATCTTATTCGATGGGGAGATGCCGAGGAGGCTTATTCGAAACCGGCCACTGGCAGAAACCATTTCAACAAGACAGATCCGGACTCCGGGTTCGAAGTCTATGAAGTATGGCCTGGAAGAACATTCAACCCTCAGATTCATAATGTTTGGCCTATTCCGCCTAATACAATTGCCATTCCCGGAATCTCACAAAATGAAGGCTGGTAATCCATTAATTTATACAAGTTTACTTTTCCTCCGGCCGGGCAAAAGCCTGCTACACTGGTCGGGGGAAATCAGCTATTCTCTTAATTTTAAAATCTTTGCACATGAAAAATAAGCTATTCCTTGTATTGCTGGCGGTATCGTCAATTTTGGCTGGATGCCAATTTGATGATCCCATTCCGGTAGATGACAGGTTGCTTGGGCAATCGGTCACTTTTTCCCACATTAACCCAAGGACAGGTGAGGCCTATAAGCCCAATGATGACCGTCCCTTTGACGAATTCCAGGACTTTTACCGTTCCGACATGATGGTCGAACTGGACATCGAATCCACTTATGAAATCGACAAAATCGAGATAGTGAGTCTGTTAAACAGAGAACTATTGGCCACCATTCAGGTAGACGGAACCAATGCGACCTTTTCCCACCCTGTGGCAGACCTGAATGTACCCTTTGCGCAGAGTTCTCCCTTGCTTTTTCATGTCTACTTTAAAGATGAAGGCATGAAGGGCTTTAGCTACCCATCCATGAAATCGTTTACCTACCTGGTAAGCGATGACGTTCCATCTCCTATCAGCTTCCAACGTGCTGATGGATCAATCACAGAGCTAAAGACCACTGCAATCAATATCGGAAGTCTGGAACCCGCACCAAATAATCAAGGTATCATTGCGACCTTTAAGCCAGATGAAATTTCGTGTTTGGAAGTGGAGAATGCTTCTTTTCTTAAGTTTGGGAATAGCCGCAGCTTTTCATTCGGTTTTTGGTTTAAATCCGACCATAACATCAGTGATCCTGCCATCATAGGGACAATGGACTGGAACAGTTCCAATAATACGGGATGGGTCCTGGCCTATCGGCGAGGCAATTTAAGGTTAGTAGCCGGAGAAGCCGGCGTTGACAAAGTTGATTTCGCTGAACCAAGTGAAGGAGAAGGTGGCACGCCATGGATGACTGGGGAGTGGCATTTCATCACTGGTGTGTTTGATCGGGCCGGAAATGCTTCCATCTATGTGGATGGAAACCTATCAGCCGAAAGACCCATGACTTCCACAAATATAGATAACGACAACCCTATATATATCAACCAAGACGGGACAGGATCTTATGGCGACAGGCTCGGAGCAGCATACAGAAACATTGTCATTTATGACTATGCCCTGACACCTGCACAAATCCAGGAAGTCTATGAAACTACAAAAATTGATTAATTATACACCACTAGCTTTTTAACATGTTGGGCCTTGACGAAAGTTTGGGCCCAACTATTTTTTCCGCCTAACTTTATATTTAGGTAGTTATTGAATAAAACCAGCTGCCATCTCATTTGGTTATTTTATTTTTTCCAGAATTGGTGTGGGTATGGCAATACACCAAAATCCAAAGCTATAACGACTATATTCGTACCGCAACTTTCCAGGAAGCTCCTGCTAATGAGCTCGAATCAATGGTAGCAGATGCAATTCCTCTAAACGGATCGTTGTAAATGGCGTAGTGACATGAAGACATTTCCCCCTAAAAGTGTAGCAAAGTCTTGGATTTGACTGGGTGTTTGCAACTATAATCTACTTTTCAACTCAATTTTTAATTCGATTTTTATCTTGATTCACCAATAATCAACTGCTAACTTGCCTTTCATATCTCCATTATTTCTGGTACTTAAATAAGGCAATCTTCCGGCTTATCAACAATTCCTGGCCTACCGGAGGATCAAGAATGCAATCATTTATTTAAGTACTTATATTCCAGATATTATGAAAATATACGCAACCGTATGTATATTCGTTTGATTAGTTGCGCCTTTAAGGAAAAAACGATTAAGATTATTAAAATAAAATTTATTATTATTAGTTTTCTTCTATTTATTGGATTAATTGAGACTTATGCCTAATCAAAGTTTTCTATTGGATCTAGTCCGAGTAATTTAAGAAACTATCGGGTTATAACGAAAAATGAATCTGATTTATACAAAGAACATCGAAATGAAAATGAAGGTCCTATTTCAGCATTTGATATAGATGTAATTTTATGGTATTACTTTAAACCTAAATTAATTTTTGAGGCTGGAATTGGTTGTACTCAAAAAGGATATAAAATCAACGAAGATATTTTGATTGACCCTTGTTTTTCTCCTGTTACATGCGGATACCGCTCAGAACTGTATCGTTATACTTATGATTATTAGAGTGTCCCTCTACATTTTGTTTACACTACTTCTATAAGATTAAATTTCTCATTTAGCATTGGGACTTCAGTACTAATACCGCTTTCAAATAATGTTGAATGGATATTAAGGAAAGAGAATTTGATTTCATATGGAATAGGAATAAAATTACTATATGATTTAGGTAAAAGCAGCCACAAACAAGGTGTATAAAAATAAGCGAGAAGGTAGTTGTATCAAAACTTATAGTTATTGAACCCCATATCCTAAAATCAATAAGCTCCCATTTAAAGAAAAACAATTTTACCAAAAATTAAGGCCTATTTTAGATAATGAAGAAGGAATAACTTATGAAATAAATGATGACTTCGAAGATTTTGAAAATCACTTTGTTTTAACACATGTTTTACTAAAAGGGTTAGATCTAAGTATTGATAATCAGATAGATAAATCTAGGTTTATTTTAAATAATTTATTAACCAAAGCCATTAATAATGTCTTAAGTTTTAACTGGAAGCCAAAGTATGACGTAAACGAAAAGAGTTTCACACAAGAAGTAGTTATTCCATTACTTAATAAGCTAGGATTTGAAGGTGTTCATTATAATCATGGAGCAAATGAGTTTGGTCGAGATATAATTTTCTCTAGAATTAATGAGTTTAACGAAAAAAAATATTGTGCTGTTCAAGTAAAAGTTGGAAATTTAAGTGGCAAGGTGAGAGGTGAAATAGACGAGATAATACAACAACTTGACGATGCTTTTAGTATGCCAGTTCATTTACTAAACGAGCCAAATGATGTTTATATTTCAGAGATGATCGTGGTAACAAGCGGCAAATTAACAGAAAATGCGAAGCAAAAAATCAAACATAAAATAAACAAAACCATAGCAGGGTCTCTAACATTTCTTGATAAAGAATCTATAATGAATCACTTTTTAAGGATAAAAAAGGCTGATAACATTCTGTGATGAAATTATTTTTGGTCGAGATGTAATCTTAGCTTTGGTTCTGTTTTGATAGAAAGTGAATCACTATTGATTTATCCGGTGGTAAAATTAAATTCTGTTATTTTTAAAATCCCCCTACCCATACTTTACAATTTCCCCTTACACAAAACCACCCACCAAAAAAAAATGGGATACAGAGCAAATTTTATCATTGTAGAAAATAATAAACAGAAGATATACTATTCTCAGGAAGGAGCACTATATACAGTTGAAATATTGGCCAAAGGGATTGCATATTGTGAAAAGTATTTTGACTTTGGCTTTCACGAAACCGATTGGCTTATTGATAATGCCGCCGGTGAAGGGGGGATTGTCATTGACAAAGATCAAAATAAAATTCTGTTTTATGCATCTGGAGACATTGGTTTTACACCGGTTTTACAAAGGCACAGTCAAAAATACATTGCCAAGATTTGGGAAAACTGGTCTGTACAATGGTGCAGTAGAGGGCATGAGGAATTGGCCATATATTTGGGTTTGATGGAAGACAGAATCTTGACAGAAGAATGTAAACCTAATTTTTTTGAAACTGATGAATGGTCCCCAACAATGGAAGTTGACAGAAGGCAAAGCGATGTAATTACCATTATAAACAACGGTATTATCAAGGATTATAAACAAGATTGGATATTAGACGGGATTACAATTTGTGTATTGAAAGGAGAAAACCTGATTAATCTGATTCCTGAAGAATTATTGATCCAGGAATGGCAAAACGAACTGGAAACAACCAATTGCCTTCTAGTAGATTACGACTCCAAAAAACTATTTGTCTGTTGGGGTTCTGATGCAGACAGCAGGCATGATGATGAAGTGAGGCGACTTTGGCCCGGATGGGAAGTGGTCAGGCAGATTGAAGGGCTTATTTTTCATTTTGACTACACAGGTAGGGACAGGTCCATTGTTGAAATGACAGATAAACAATTTGAATTGTTCAGAGAAGAATACATGAATTATGATTTCCCCATATTGGATTGAACAATCCATTGCCTAAATTGCCTTTGAATCCCCATTAAACCCAAAAGAGCTGCCGTTTTTGCGCTCTAATAGAAATTGAGAGAATAAATGACAATAGACCAATACATTGACAGCTTAGATAAAAGGTACCAACTTGGATATGCTACCGAGCATACTTTTAGAGGGGATTTGCAACAACTTTTAGAAAGCCTGGTACCGAGCATTAGCGCAACCAACGAACCCAAAAGACAAAGCTGTGGTGCCCCGGATTATATCTTGACCAAAAGAGATATCCCTGTTGGCTTTATAGAAGCCAAAGACATAGGGGACAAAGACCTTGATGGAACAAAGAAAACTGGGAACAAAGAGCAGTTTGACCGCTATAAGGCTTCATTGAACAACCTGATATTTACTGACTATCTCCACTTTCACCTGTACCGGGAAGGTGTATTCATTACCAAAATTGCCATTGCAGAAATCACGGACAAGGGGATAAAACCCTTGCCGGAAAACTTTGGCAACTTTGAAAACCTAGTCAAAGACTTTAGTAGCCACGTAGGCCAAACAATAAAGAGCTCTAAGAAATTGGCTGAAATGATGGCAGGCAAAGCCCGTCTTCTTTCAGACATTATAGGCAAAGCCCTTACAAGTGATGAAGAAAACCAGGAAGACAGTACACTGAAAGATCAAATGCTGGCTTTCAAGCAAATCTTGATTCATGACATCACCCCACAAGGATTTGCAGACGTATATGCCCAAACCATTGCTTATGGCATGTTTGCTGCGCGCTTGCATGATCCTACTTTGGACAATTTTAGCAGACAGGAAGCAGCCGAACTGATTCCAAAGTCCAATCCTTTTTTGCGAAAACTCTTTGGCTATATAGCCGGGCCGGATCTTGACGACCGTATCAAATGGGTTGTAGACAGTTTGGTAGATATTTTCATGGCTTGTAATGTGGAGGAAATATTGAAGAACTACGGGAAATCCACCAAAATGGAAGACCCGATTATCCACTTCTACGAAACCTTCTTAAGCGAATACGATCCCAAATTGCGTAAATCTCGTGGCGTATGGTACACACCGCAACCCGTCGTAAACTTTATTGTGCGGGCTGTGGACGACATCCTAAAAACAGAATTTGATTTACCCCAAGGACTAGCAGACACCAGCAAAACGACCATAAAAGTCAACACCCAAACGGAAGACAAGCGTTCGTCCACAGGTTACAAACAAGTGGATCAGGAAGTACACAAAGTACAAATTCTTGACCCCGCCACAGGTACAGGTACTTTCCTTGCTGAGGTGGTCAAACACATTCACAAGAAGTTTCAAGGGCAGCAGGGGATTTGGAGCAATTATGTAGAAACCCATTTATTGCCACGACTAAACGGTTTTGAATTGCTAATGGCGAGCTATGCCATGGCACATTTAAAACTGGATTTGCTATTGACCGAAACAGGATACAAACCAACTTCCAATCAGCGGTTTAAGGTCTACCTGACCAATAGCTTGGAAGAACACAACAAGGACACAGGTACCTTATTTGCCAATTGGCTGAGTACAGAAGCCAATGAAGCCAACCATATCAAGCGAGATACGCCGGTAATGTGCGTGATTGGAAATCCACCTTATGCGGTAAGTAGCACGAATAAAAATGATTGGATTGATGGTCTTATTGCGGATTATAAAAAGGATTTGAAAGAAAAAAGCTATAATTCTCTTTCAGATGACTATGTGAAATTCATTCGCTACGGACAACATTATATAGAGAAAAATGGAAGTGGAGTTTTGGCTTACATCTCTAATAATAGCTTTATTGATGGTATTGTTTTTCGACAAATGAGAAAGCACCTTTTAGAGTGTTTTGATAAAATTTACATTTTAGATTTACACGGTAATTCTAAAAAGAAAGAGGTTAGTCCAGATGGAAGTGCAGATGTAAACGTATTTGATATTCAGCAGGGTGTTTCCATTAATGTTTTTGTAAAAACAGGTAAAAAGAAAAAGAATGAATTGGGTGAATTATTTCATTTTGACCTCTATGGACAGAGGGAATTTAAATATGACTATTTAAACAGCAATACGTTAAAATCTGTAAAGTGGATTTTATTAGAAAATTTTAAACCCAATTTTTTCTTTATTAATAAAGACTACAAAGGGGAGTTGGCATATTCTAAAGGGTTTTCAAGCAAAGAATTATTTAATTCAGGATCGAGTGGTATAAAAACGGAAAGAGATTCTTTAACAATTCACTTTAATCAAAAGGAATTAATTGATATTTCTAATGACCTTATTAAAAGCGAGACGGAAGAGTTTAGAAAAAAACATGGTTTAAAAGTTGATGGTAGAGATTGGAAACTACAATTAGCAAAGGAGGATATTACTTTTTCAAAAAAGCAATTGACGAAAATTCATTATCGACCTTTTGACTTCAGGTACACTTATTATACAGGTAAAATAAAAGGATTTCAAGCTTATCCGCGTAAGCAGATTAGTGATAGTATGATAGGTAAGGGGAATTTAGGTTTAATTAATCTGAGACAAAATAATGTTGGAGAAGAATATGTAATCCTTATTACAAATAAAATGACAGAAAAGGGGTCACTTGTTTGCGGTAATTATTTTATCAACCCATTATACCTATATCCAGATAACGGTGGTCAACAAACCCTAGAGCATACGGAAGAAAGAACCCCAAACCTAAACCAAGAAATAGTAAAGCAAATAGCAGAGAAAATAGGATTGCGTTTTGTTAACGAACCCTTCGACTCCGCTCAGGGTCCCACACCAACTAGTTTTGCTCCGATAGACCTTTTGGATTATATCTATGCGGTATTGCATTCCCCAAGTTATCGGGAGAAGTACAAAGAATTTTTAAAGATAGATTTCCCAAGAGTGCCCTATCCGGAAGACCAGGATACCTTTTGGCAATTGGTAAAATTGGGCGGAGAAATACGCCAAATTCATTTATTGGAAAGTCCAAAAGTTGAGCAATACATCACCCAATACCCCATAGATGGGGATAACGAGGTGTTTAAACCACGCTTCGACTCCGCTCAGCGCACGGACCAAAAAGGGAAAGTTTATATCAATGATACCCAGTGTTTTGACAATGTGCCTGAGGTAGCCTGGGCGTTTTACATCGGAGGTTACCAACCCGCTCAAAAATGGCTCAAAGACCGTAAAGGCCGTAAATTGGCCTTTGACGACATCCTGCATTATCAAAAAATCATTGTGGCGCTTTCAGAAACTGACAGATTGATGAAAGAGATTGACAAGATTGATTTTATGGATAAATCGTAAGGATTAGATAAGGCCACAGAGCTTCGACAAGCTCAGCCACCGGTGGCTGAGCCTGTCGAAGCCAAAGGTGTGGTTAACTAATGAACCTTATACTCTCTAAATTTTGGCTAAAGCCACGCGCTACAATGCTATCCTGTAAATGGTATCCGTTAAACAATGGGTGTTGGTAAATTTCTAAAAATGAAATGATGTATCCCTCTTTTCAATAGCCCCCAGCTTCAGCTGGGGGATGTCGGTAATTTGCTCGTCTCTGGGGCTTTAGCCCAATCATTAACACGAGATGTTCTCCTTCAAGTTAAGCGATAATAGCAGCCCGGACGCTAATAATCGAAAGTTGAAAACTTTCAGCATTTTAGGTCTAAGTTACGCTTCGCTAAACTTAGACCAGACATGAATTACCCGTCTCTCCGGCTTTAGCCAAATCATTAATCCGAGGAGCTTGCCACCTATTTAAGCGATGGCGCCAACTTGGACATTATTTAACGAAAGTTGAAAACTTTCGGCATTATAGGTCTAAGTTACGCTTTGCTAAACTTAGACCAGATCGGGGCTGAACGGTTTCAGGTAATTACCTAAATGGTCAACCACCCCCTAAACTTTAACGTACCAACGATTTTTATCCATCCACCATCCTATCAACCATATAATCAACATAAAGCATACTGAAAACAAAAAACTCGCCCATCCTTCTGGGAAAACTGGCTCAAATAGCGTTTTATAAGCCAGGTTACGGATAGACTGTCCCTCGATTTTAATCATACCCAGGGTTCTCACTAGTACGCCGGAAAGAATGTACAATGCCAAGGGGTTTTTACCAAATACCTCAAAGAAGTAAGCCCAACCTTTAAAGGACCGCACTTCCAATAAAAACATTAACACTGCTAAAGTGGCGGTGGAATAGCCTACTGTCACCAGTACGAAAGAACTGGTCCATATTTTCTTATTTATAGGAAACCAATAATCCCATAAATAACCCGCAATTAGGAAAATCCCAGCAAGCAAAGCCAACCAAAATACAGTCTGGATATTCCCTCCTCTTTTTTGAACTTGCAGTCCTACCCAATAGCCTAACAAGACATTGACCACTGCCGAGAAGGTGCTTAACAAGCCTTCTGGGTCAAAGGCAATCCCATCCATTTTGTATAGATTTTCAGGGGAAAACAGCCACAAATCCAATCGTCCTATCGCATTGCCTTCCAGTGAAAAAGGATCCATGCCCGGGATTCCGAGAAAAAACATCACGACCCAATACAGGATCAATACCACACCACTCACGACAAGTATTTTTTTCGGGTTAAGGAAATAGATCAAAGTTGCCGCAAGACCATAGCATAAAGCTATTCTTTGCAATACGCCAAAAATCCTGATGCTGGTGAAATCATAGGGAACAAACACACTATCATTAATCCTAAAAAAAGGAAAGGCGGTAAGCAACAAACCAATAATGAAGATCAAGGCTGTTCTTTTAAACACCTTACCAAAATATTCCTTACTCCCCTTCTGTTTAAATTTACCGAGACTGAAGCTCATAGCATTGCCTACAACAAATAAAAAGGATGGAAATACCAAATCCGTAAGGGTTAAACCATGCCATGAAGCGTGGGTTAAAGGGCCAAAACTGGTGCTTCCGTCTCCGGGAGTATTGACGATCACCATCAATGCCAATGTTAACCCTCTTAAAACATCCAAAGATTGGTACCTTTTTGATGGAGCAGCGTAAGCCAATGTATTTGTCATTTTATTGTTTTGTTGAAACCTTTTCTATTGTATCAAACATCTGGACAAAAGTCACCCAAGGTTGTGATTGTTCCTCGATTGATCTATTGTCTGAAGCCATGTAATTCTCCAGTCCATCCATAAACCCTTCTGCACTGGACCAAACCGTTAATATTACCCCCTGAAATCGATTCTTCAAGGCTTCCGTTTGGAATTCTCTCCATCTAAACATGTCCTTAACTTGCTGAACCCCCACCTCTGGAGTCCTCCAGGCACAACTTATCACATCGAAACCTTTCATGGCAAACATTACTGGGGTTTGATCTGGCCTTTCATAATGCCAATCACAAATCACTATATCTTTTGGAATCATGTCAATGGCCCTATGGGTATTGTTCATGCTTGCTTCCCACATTCCTATGCCTGTCGTTTTACCATCAATCAACCTATCCCCCCAGATCCAAAGTCTTTTGCCTTGCGCATGGAGATGATTTCTGATTTTGCTGACCTCTCCGGCAAAAAGTTCTGCTGCATCCCTGCCACCGCATCTGGGACATTTATCATCTGCTATGTAAAACACCTCATCCATTCCGGCATGAAAAGCATCCGTCTCGAATACCTCCACAATCTCATCCACTAAGTCAAAAACAATGTCATGCACTCCAGGGTGTAGTGGACAGTAACTTTTACAATACAAGCCATCTTCATTGGGCCATTTGTAGTCTTCAGGTATTTTTACATGAGGTGTTTCATCAAACTCAGGATAAACCGTTAGCAAGTTTTCCAGTGAGCCTGCCCAAGACTGATGTCCAAGAAGGTTGATTTGGGGCACCAATTGAATCCCATGTTTCCTGGCAACTGCTACTATTTTCTTGACATCTCCTTTAGACAAAGTCACTTCATTCCTGAGCTCTGGATGGCTTTCAAATGCATAGTTATAATCAACCCTAAGGATCAGCACATTTACACCTCTAGGCGCCAGTACTTCATCCATGAATACCACAAATCGATCGACATCAGCCTTTTGAGGGGCTGCTATGGCAAAACCTTTTACCGGTAAATTCCCCTTTTCCATTCCCTGGGGAAATGCCAAGTGAAACGAAAAGAGCATGCCTGATAAAAATACGATTCTCTTGAAATTTCTCATGTTTTTGCCATTTAGTAACGATCAAATTTTCAGCCGAATGCCCCTTTTTTCCAACCAGCCTGTAATTTGAATAATAATTAAAGCATAAATTAATGACTTGATAATTCCCACCCATCCAAACCTCATAAAGTCAGGCAACGCTATACTGGTTAGAGCCAAAATAGCATAATGAAAATAGGGCAATAAATAACAGGTTAATGTGCTCGTTCCGGCAGGTTTAATTAGCGAAAACCAGTGCTTTCGATCTTTTATTTCCACCAACCAAATCAAAAAAGCAAAAGAAACGATGCTTATACAGATGCATATCAGTACCCAAGAAGGAGAAGATCCAAGTTTATGTATTCCCCAAACCGGTCTTGTTACAAACCCTAGTGTAAGAGAAATCAAGACAAAAATACCAATGGTTTTCCAAAACCGGCCAGTCCTACCATTTATAAAGAGTTTGCTGTAATAAGTAGTTGCCAAGAGCCCTGAAATGGCAAGTGTCGGAGTTGCTCCATTGTCTATTAACCAGACATAAGGTCTCAAGCCACTAAGAAAGTTGAGGAGTCCAAGTTTCGCCAATACAGAAAATGACAGGCAAAATATAAACCCGAGCCAGAGACCTGTCAATTTGCCTTTGCTAAAAAGGAAAATAACGGAAGCAATAAGGTAAGCCCAGCCTATCAATCCCAAAATACCCCACCAATAAAAATCCATCCAAACAGGCTCAGAAGTTGTCCCTCCACGAAAAGTTATTGCCAAAAACAATAGCAACAACCAGCCGGCTATTTTCCCGATCCATTTTTTTTGACTTTGTTCATTCCTTGGATAGTCCATCCAAATTAGAAAAAAAGATAAAGTCAATAACAACTGCCAAACCGGCTTTGATAAAAGGGCAAGTTCGGGCTGGTACATTTCCAGATTTACATGAAATACGCCCATTACAAGCAGTGCTAAACTCCTGGAAAGCACATGCGTCAAAATACTAAAATTAGTATCTCCTTTGGCCCAGCGGTTTTTTATGGCAAAAGGGATGGATAGCCCTACAATAAATAAAAAGGCTGGGAAAATCACATCGGATAAACCCAGCCCATCTACGTTTGCCGGTACATGCAAAAGCCATTGTGGAACCGCTGTCAGAGTCCACAAATCATTTACAAAAATCATCAAGAGCATGGTCAATGCCCTAAAAACATCTATGGCATTGTTTCGAGGCTTTATTTTTACTTCAGTGACCATACAAAGTTTACTATTTTCTTGAAAAGTCGTCCTGAACACGGACAATATCCTCCTCATCCGAAGGTTTAGTGGGGTCAGTATGCATCCATATTTCCGCAACAACCCCCCAATTACCCATTCCAACAAGGCGGTGTCTCTCACCTTGTTTCAATCGCTGAACTTCTCCTATTTTCAATGATTGCAAATCACCTTCAGTATCATCCTCACTGGTAATTAACCCACCTTCACCTGCTACCAATTTCCAAATTTCAGCCCTTCTGTGGTGGTATTGCCAAGACAATCTTTTATCTGGAGCTACCAATAAAATTTTAGGACTCAATTTATTTTTCAACTGCTCTGGAGACAAGCTGACCTCAGGAAAAAACTTCTCCCGAAACTCACTTATTTGGTCTTCATTGATCACAAAAAAACCTCCCCAAGGTCGACTTTCATCCTTACTTACAATTTGAAATCCACTAGCAGCCAACCAATCATCGACCGTCTTAAAAATAGCTGTTTTGGACAAATCTTTCTCTATTTTCATTCTATTCTATTATTAAACAAAGTATTAAAGCTTAATGCTTTTCTAAAAACGCTCAAAAGATAACAAATAATTATTCAGTTTCCTTCAAATAAACTGGCAGCACCTATCATCGCCGCCTTTTCTCCTAACTTGCTTATAAAAATTTCCGGACTTGACGAATGGGCATGCAATACCCTTTTTACTTCCGGTAAAAACAAATTAGCTGCTTTCACCATATTGCCACCTATTACAACCTTATCAACAGATTTCCCTTCCATTTGAATAAGCATTAGTTCTGCCAGGTTTTGGCCAAACTCCTTCAATACATTCAAAGTTGCTGGTCTCAATTCCTGATTGGAAAGTAGTGTTTTTAGACCATCTACTGCAATGCCATGTTTTGCTTTGGCCCATTGAATAAAAAAAGAGGTGCTGATCAAGTCTTCAGCAATTCCTCCTTTAAAAGGAATTGACCAAAAGGCACCGTCTTCTGCCATTTCACCAAATTTATAAGACCCTCCTAAGCCAGTACCTAAAGTAATCCCCATCAGTCTCTCGGTCTTTGACCAGCCCGCTACAAAAGCCTCTCCTTGTAAAAAAGCAGCGGCATCATTGATAAAGGCAATATTTCCTACAGGAATATTTAGGCGAACCGAAAGTTCTTCCTTGAGGTTGACCTGATAAAGGGAGCGGTATTTGCCTTGGTCAATAATCAAGGAAATTCCCTGCTCATAATTAAATGGAGCTGGCATGGCTATTCCTATGCAAGCGTCTTCAGTTATTCCCAGGGATAAAATACATTCTGTCCAGGCATTCAGAATTTCCTCCTTGGATCCACGAGAATCAACAGGACACCTTGAAATCTTTTCATCCAGGATGCTTAGGCTTTGGTTGTCGAGAAGGCCTGCACTAATATGGGATCCTCCGATGTCTACACCAACAATCTGTTTCATTTTAATCTTTTTTCTTTTACCTAATAACCTCTTTGAAGCTTTCTCTCTCATGAAATGCCGCAAACTCAAAGTCATTGGCAGCTCTTTTCCTTAAAAAGTCGCTTCGTGTAATGGCTTTTTTGAGGTTTTCATTGAGCTTCATTTCCTCACCATTTCTCGCTGCTATAAGCGCCAATCCATAAAATGGAAATCCATTCCCCATGTTTTGTATGGCACTATTTTCAAATTGAATGGTCGCATTGTAATAATCACCTGACAAGACATTGGCTAAACCTTGGTTAAAGAGATTAATTGGGTTATTCTCCGCTTTATTTAAATGGATTACCGCCAATCGATAATCGCCATTGAATATCGAAACAGCACCCAATGCAGCTTGGTTAACTTTCAAAAGCTTATCGGAATTGGTAAGGGCATTTGCTCTATAAAAGCTATTGTAGGCACTAAACTTATCTTCCCACAACCAAAAAACAATTCCGAGATTATGAGCTGCATAAGGGTTTTCAAAAACCCCATTGGATCTATTAAAAGCGAAAAGGGCATTTTCTAACAACTGGTTTCTGTCTTTGGTGTTCTGAGTTCTATTGGCTCTATTGGTGAAAACCACTCCTAGGTTATTGTAGGAATAAGCACTAGGATAGACTTCTACCATTGCTCTCAAAATTTCCTCCTTTTCGGGCCAGCCAGGCTCCATATCCAATGCCCGTATATAATCCTTCTCCGATAAAGTATCTGCAGGAACTGAACCTAAGCGGATATTTCTTGACAATATGGAAAGGTGGAGATTTGAGACATCGTCAAACCCCTGCATTGATTGCGCGCTTATACTTTCAAAACGCTTCAAAACATCTCGATCCACTTGTCCAAAATGGGCAAGTGCTTTCATCTTGTTTTTTTTATAAGTCCAGTCACCGGGACCCTCAATTGTCTCTAAAAATGGTGCTTTTTCAGCAAAAGGAATACCACTGTAAGCAGTGAATGTTTTTCCCAAATCCTCCCAATTATTTTCTGAAAGCATACCCAGAGTTTCTGGCTGGTTTGGCTGGGCCCATAAGCCTAAAACAGGGTATTGCTCTTGATCCCTGTATTGCCCAATTTGAGAAAGCGAAGCAGTTGTAATAACTCCTTGGGAAATAAGGACTTCTTCCGTCTGCTGCTGGGAAACAGATTGATTATTCAAGAGCTCTCCTCTGGCAACCAAGGCCCCTTTTTCCATACCTTCTATAAATGGCATACTGAAACTTTCTTTCAGTTTAACTCCAGAATAAACATCCAGTGTATCTCCTTTTACCAGTATCTTTTTTTCAAAAGAATACGTTTCGTTACCATATTTAAAATAAGGTGTTAAAACGTAAGTCTCGTTTTTCAAAAGCGTCGCATTCGGTAAAGTCACAGTCAAACTAAACCTTACCGAGTCTCCAATGCGTTCGAGAACATTTGGTTCCAAATAAATTTTTTGGTTGTCTACTTTTTTTTTAACTTGGGCAACATTACACGAATAGCTCATTAGTGTAGCACTTAAAACAAAAAAAGCAATATTTTTTTTCACCATATTCATAGGTTAACCAATTTATTATCAATAAGTTGTTACACGTTTAAATTTTAGAACATTAAAATGGTCATTAAAATGGAAAATATGAAATTATTCTTCCAAGAAAGAGCCTTCGGTGTTTGCTCAAAATTAGGGGAAAAACTTCATTTCCCTATTGACAGCATTCGATTGTTTTTTATTTACAGTTCATTTATTACATTGGGATCGCCCATTATTATCTATGTAAGTCTTGGAATGCTAATGAAAATAAGGACTTATTTAAGACGAATGAATAACCCAGTATTGTTCGATTAATTTAACTGGGAATATTTTTTCTTTCCTTTAAAATAATAGGATATAATTATAGAATAAATTGGATTTGTTTTAGCTGACTTAAAACGTTTCACTTTTTTAACCTGATGAAAGCGCAATGCCTCTCTCATGGTAAGGAAGTCCCAGTAAGCTTTGACAACAGCCCTACTGTGCGAAAAACCCTTGGTAAATAGCAAATGCATCATGGCTCCAAAATCCATCACCAGCCTCACGCAGAAGACTTTTATAAAACTATTAAACTCCAGATTGCTTTTCAGCATGTAAAGACTATTTCTGAAATTCAGGTACGTTTTAAAAGGATTAACTTGCGACAAGGTACCTCCTCCCAAATGGTAGACACTTGATTCTCCGCAATAATGAATTTTATACCCTTCATTTCTCATTCGCCAACAAAGGTCGATTTCCTCCATGTGTGAAAAAAAATGAGGATTAAACCCACCTAACTTATGAAAGATTGATGAATTGACACAAAAACAGGCGCCTGAAGCCCAATCCAATTCTATTGAATCGCTGTATTGGCACTGGTCTTCTTCCAAAACATGAAGCACTCTTCCCCTACAAAAGGGGTATCCCAAATGATCTAAAAAGCCTCCAGCAGCTCCAGCGTAGTCAAAATATCCTTTTTTGACAAGAGAAAGCACCTTGGGTTGACAAGCCGCTACATCTGGTTTGTCAGACAGGTAAGTAACCAAAGCCCTGTCCCAATCGGCAGTGACTTTCACATCAGAGTTTAGCAATAAATAATAAGAATACTCGCCTTTTAAATCTTCTAAACCAAGATTATAGCCCTTACTGTAGCCATGATTTTCACTAAGTAAAATCAGCCTGATATTAGGGAAATTATTTCTAAGAAATGATAGGGAAGCGTCATCGCTCCCATTGTCCACGACTACAATATCAAAAATACTATTGCTGATCACCTGGGGCAAGTATTGCCGGAGCATGGCTTCCCCATTGTAATTTAAAATAACAATAGTTGCCTCTTTCATTAAACCATATTTCCAAAATCCATACCTGGAATATTGGGCATCATTCCGGCAGTAGCACTGCCCATTTTTTCTTTGATCTTGCCGTCAATGTTTTCAAGGGCCTTATTTGTGGCACCCACAATTAGGTCTTTCATCATGTCCTTGTCTTTTTCATTGACCAAGCTAGGATCAATTTCAATATCCAACACCCTACGCTCCCCGTTCACAACGACCTTGACCATACCAGCGCCTACTTCCCCTTCTGCCCGCAAGTGTACCAATTCGGCTTGGGTGGCTTTGATTTTAGCTTGCGCCTCTTTTACCATATTCATTATATTCGTCATGTCAAACATATCTTTAGCTAATTTTTGTTTTTATTTATTAAACTCATCCATGCAATTTGAAATTATCGCACCGAACTTTCTTTAAGATTTAGCGCCATCATCAAACAGACACATCGCAATTGATTCATTTAAACGAATACCTTATTCTTATGGTCACTTTATCTTCTCAACAAGCATTTCCAAGGTCAGGCTTTGTTGTTCTCCACTCGCCATGTCTTTGAGACTAATGGTTTTGTTTTTCAACTCATCAGACCCAAGCACTCCTACAAAAGGGATTCCCTTTTTGCCTGCGTAGTTAAATTGTTTTTTTATTTTTACCAAATCAGGGTAAATTTCAGCAGCTATTCCCTCTCTTCTCAAAGCAGCTACAATACCCAGACAAGCATCCCTTTCTTCTTCACCAAAATAGGCCAACATAATTTTAGTCCGCTCCACTTCATCGTCTGGAAACCTATTTAATTCTTCCAGAACGTCATAAAGTCTGTCAACACCAAAGGAAAAACCAACCCCTGAAACTCCCGGAAGACCAAAAACCCCTGTAAGGTCATCATACCTTCCTCCCCCACTTACAGAGCCAATGCCTACACCATTGACCTTAACTTCAAATATTGCCCCAGTATAATAAGACAGGCCTCTGGCCAAAACAGGATCAAATACAACATGGTTTTGATTTTCATTCAATTTGTTCAAGGTGTCAAATACTTCCTCAATTTCAGCTATTCCTTTTAAACCTACCTCACTTTCCGCTAGGTATTTCTTTAAGAACAACAGCCAATCGGCATTGTTGTTCTCATTTTGAGTTATTATGGGTGATAGGATCTCAATTGCATTTTCAGAAAACCCCCTTTCTTGCAATTCTATTTTCACCTTTTCCCATCCGATCTTATCCAATTTATCAATCGCAACGCATAAATCGGACTCTTTTCCAGAAGCGCCAATTACGGCCGCAATCCCAGTAAGGATTTTTCTATTGTTGATCTTAATGTCATAATCGTTAAGCTTAAAATCAGAAAAAACCCTTTTTATCATACAAAGTATTTCCGTTTCACAGATAAGGCTGTCTGTACCCACGACGTCTGCATCACATTGGTAGAACTCCCTGTACCTACCCTTTTGGGGGCGGTCAGCTCTCCAAACAGGTTGCATTTGAAAACGTTTAAAAGGATAAGTCATTTCGTTTTGGTTCATGACCACATACCTGGCAAAGGGCACGGTAAGGTCATAGCGCAAGCCTTTTTCCGAAATTCTGGGTAGCACCCTACTTTCACCAGCATTAAAAGTATCCGTATCTACTTTCTTTAGAAAATCTCCACTGTTAAGTACCTTAAACAAGAGTTGATCCCCCTCATCACCATATTTGCCAGTCAAAGTGCTGAGATTCTCCATGGTCGGGGTCTCCAACTGCTGGTACCCATATAACTTAAATGTATCCTGAATGGTATTAAAAATATAATTTCTGCGGGCCATTTCTTTTGGGCCAAAGTCGCGCATCCCTTTAGGTATACCTGGTTTTTGTTTGCTCATTCTCTGGAATTTTGGCCAAAGTTAAAAAATTAATAAG
>Ga0335398_10003519_pt1 | contig 22849 bp, 5 predicted proteins | sample BON03_FD_205742 | JGI IMG/M metagenome (GOLD analysis project Ga0335398, IMG submission 205742) | Freshwater microbial communities from Lake Bonney liftoff mats and glacier meltwater in Antarctica - BON-03 (spades assembly) (version 2) | ecosystem: Environmental > Aquatic > Freshwater > Ice >... | reverse complement strand
TCAATCCTCGAGCAGCAGCCTTCCACAGAAGTACTTCTTGTGAGGAGGAGGAAGCGTGTGTGTTCCATGACTCGATTACAATCTTGTAGGGTAAACCCAAGACTATTTTCAACCGTGACATGAATAAAACACAATCTTTTTCGTGAGTCCCGCCGAGAATTCCAAACTACCCTCTGGTGGAACTATATATATATAGCTATTACAACTGACCGGTGCCTAACCCACGTCCGAGACGCCGCGCACAGCGAGAGTAAAGAACTACAATTGGAACTGCAACAGCGTAACCACATGAGACCGGCGGTATCTCGCCTTGACGCACTATCAATGTCATGGTTTCTTCGAAATACCCGGGGAGAATTTCTGGTAATGTTTTGTACAACGTGGCACCAGTATCCCTGCAACGTTTCCCTCTTTCGATTCAACCCCACCTGGCGAATTCTCGTTTTCCCAACTCAGGTGTTTTTGTGTGGACTGAGGTTTCTTTCTGGAAATATGTGGACAATCAAACTGCCAACCCTTGGCTATGGTCTCGTATGTGAGCATGGCCTTCTTTCGAACTTCACTAACTTGACCCACACGTCCTTCGTTCTTCTTCAGACTTGGGTGCATATTTTCGAACAGTGTTCGGGAATTTCCCAAACCCCGCGGCCGGCTCACAGTGCGCTGAGGAAGGTGGGAACAGACACGTACTACAGAAAAGACGTTGGATTATGGCCTTTGCGCCAACTGCCTGTAGTGCTATGCATCATCATGTCTATTCTTGGCAGGTCGTAGTATTCGAGTGGTGACAGAGTTGCAGCATTGATACAGTACAGTGGTGCACAACGTCTACACGAAATCCCCAAACGTACTGCCGCCACTCACATGAACAAATAAATCAATTTAATAAACCCACGACCTGCGTGGGTGTCTATCAGAATTCTGGGGTCGGTGGCACGTGCCGTGTGCGTCCTGTCTGCGTATATCTCGCGAAGAGGGTACACTGTAGAACAAAAAAGGATAGTCACACCTAGCAATGCACAAGAAGCGGCGCACAGCACGGGCGGTGGCTTCTGGAAAACAGAGCGAAGCCTCAGGTTGGGGTTCTCGCTAAAAGCAGAGTGTTACACGATGTTCTTGCTCTATATATGTCTACATATGGATACGCATTCAGCCGCTCTTGCCGGCCTTGCGCTGCTTCCAGTTCATCCATACCTGTACGCACAGCAATCAATCTGATCAGGACCAAATACACTCTCGAGTACACAAAACACCAGGATGCCGAATTCAAACCCGCGGTGGCCACTTTCAAGTGGGAGCTCAATTGTTGTTGATTTGCAACGGCCGGCGATTTCCTGTTTTTGAGTTGAATAGATTGATTTTGCGACTTGATTTTTCGTACTAATCGTCAGTTCGTGAGACTCCGTAAGAATTTTGCCCTGACTGAGGTAAGAGCACAATCCTGGTACAAAGTGTGCTCTTATGAATTAGTCAACCCGACTTTCAAAATCAGTCTATTGTGAAAGGGTTACCATGTGAGAAAGGGTTACAACAATGCTTCATGTAGGGTTGGGTATTTGTCGAACGAACGCAGATTCTCAGTGGAATCCAGTTTACAAGGCATTTCATCGAATTTGTTGTTGTGGAAACAAAACAATTCGTCAATAGTAATGTAAACGTGATCTTGGCCCGGCAAACATGCGGCCAGCGCTCGTGCGTGTCCGCGGGAAGCAAATGCCGAGCGCTAGGAAATTATTTGTACTAGCGTATTTGCCATATGTTCCTTTTCTCAAAATATAGAGGAGACTGAGAACTAGGTCTGCAGGTCTGTGCACGTTTGGGGTACTGGCAAAAAGAGAACCGCTGCGCAATGCCAAATTCCGATTTTTCCTGCGGGCGAAACACCTTTTTGTCCGGAAGTTGCCATGGCGCAGTGGTTCTCTTTTCGCAAGTACCCATAAAGTGCACAAACCTAGATCTAAGTCTCCTCTACATTTTGATATTAGAAACAAATGGCAAATTCGCTCGTCAAAATAATTTTCACAGAGCGCCGTTTGCTTTGCGTAGCCCTGATCGAGCACTGGCCGCGTGAGGATCACGGTTACATTACTACCGACGAATAGTTTCGTTTCCACAACAACGAATTCGATGAAATGCCTTGTAAAGTGGATTCCACTGAGAATCCGCGTTCGTTCGTGAAATAACCAACCCAGGGGGGGGGGGGCTGGAGAAATCAGGTATCTGGTTCCAGGGGAAAACGGAAAAAATCCAGAAGACGATTGGGTGAGATTCAAAGTCGAGAACTCCCAGGGGACTAAGATATTTGCCGGCAGAGGTAACTCGAGTGGCGCGAGGCGGCGTCGTGCGCCCAGAATAGCAATAATCGAAGGAAAGGATACCTTCCAGTCTGTTGACTGCGGCTGATCGTCGATGCAGGATTGACAGAGGTATGTTCCAGGCACTGTGATGCTGCCGCTGGCTATAGTCTGTTGCTCTATCAGCATCACCTGCACCACCCAAATCGTTAGTCTAACCGCCGCCGCGCGGCCCCACCCGATTTGGTTGTTGGATTGGGCTGGATTGAGCCCAGGATTGGGCTGGGGGGGCAAAACACGAGAAGACAAAAACCTGAACGCCTATGGCCCTTAATTGGGGTCCACTGTTGTGGTGTATTCCAGATGGACTCGTTGATTCGAGTATGAGCAGGCATTTTGGAGACTCGAAAGGTAGGGAAAGCGCCGGAGCGGCTCACCTTTGACGTGCCTTTGCACACCTGACAGACACCAGGCATGGCCGGCTTGTAGTCCACGACCGTAATTGCTGCTGCTTGCTGCGCTTCTTCTGGCTGCATCTTCTCAGATTGCTCAGATTGCGGTGCTGCCTCTGCTGCCTCATCTTGAGCTGCTGATGACTCTACCGCTGCGTCTACCTCCGGCGCTGACTCTATTGCTACATCCGAGTCTGGTGCCACGTCTGCACCAAGAACGGGGCAAAGTGCCGAGTGCACGTCAGGTGGGCAAACACTGCCAACAGCGTAGATGCAGGAGCAGAATGGACACGCTTGGAGATACCTGAGGGCGGCGCCTCGCCGGATGCAGGTAACAGCGCCTCTAGTGTCGGCGTATCGTCCGCTCCTGGCTGGGCCTGCGCCTCGGCCTGCTAAGAACACGCTCCCCCAAACGCCCCGTGTCAGCACCGACGCCGAAAAGCAGTGCCGTCGATAGATGGGTCGACTCGATGCATCAAACCATGCTGCGGCCAGCACCACCAAAATCCCATTTCTTCACACTGCATCTAGATGGGCTTCGTCCACCGTCTCACCTGCGGCAGCTCTTCCTTCGACTTGTTTTTCTTCTTCGGCATTTCCAGTTTGAAAATCACTCACGAACCCTGGATTGGTTGGCGGGTGTGGAATATAGAGACGCATTTCAATATGGCTCAACCTCTTCCTCGTGGCACACTGAGGCGGGAGGAAGGCCACGGGAGTGCGGCAGGGATAAAAATATGGTGTGGAAGTAGTGGGTCATTGCGCTCGACCCGGCTGCTGGCAGTTTTGTGCGTGTGTCTATCCGTCGCAGGCTGCTCCGCCCCTGGAGACGAGCGACCTGACAGCGAGAGCGAGATGGAGATGCAGGAGCGCAGGGCAGGCATGGGTGTCCAGCGCACGCTGGCCTGTCTGATGCGATACAGAAACCTTCCGGGCGGGATGGGAGTGGTTCCGTCGCCAGGCAACACGTCAAGCATCACGTCCAGGCCGCAGGACATGTATGCTCGAGCCGCTCACTCATGGTTGGGCGCAGCAGGCTGTGCGGCGGGCAGCTTACTGGTTGCAGACAGCATAACTCTAGGTGCTGGCGATTGGCTTTCACTGCTTCCGTCGGAGAGCGTACAATGGCGCGTCGACGAAGGGTTTAGCTCGGCGCCAGATGAGGACTTTGTTCGATTGGCGGGCGGGAGAACTGCACAGCAATACACGGTGACAGGAGGTGCTACATCACACGAGGAGGTGACATTGATGATGACACAATCGGGGTCGTATCGTGTTCGTGTCAAGCCGCACAGTCCCACCAGCTTCTCGCCTCCAGTTGAATTGCGCGTTGTGGTGACGGCAGGATATCCTTCTGCCAGGACGTCGCAGGCATGCTATATTGCGCCACCAACAAGCAATGACACAAAAGTAGATCTCAGTGCAGACCTGCAGTGCACAACCCTGAACTCGACTTCCGGCATGATCACTTTCGACACAACTCTTGGGCCTTCAGAGTACCTGTTGAATGAACTCCTTGCTGGGTTTGGGAACACCTCAAACATTTCAATCGCGGAACTGCACATTGATCGAGAATTATCGATATGTTTAAAAAGGAAGTGTCTTACTTTGCAAGTTCGGCGTCATGACTCATGGAGTAACCCAGTGCATTCCCCGGAGATCTTCAATGAAATTTCTGTTCAAGTACAAGGCGTAGATACATCGATGTACGAGGTGGTCTCTCGAGGGAAGTCTGTTATTCTCTCCGACGGAGGGCTCAAAAAGTGGGAAACCTACCAATGGATAGGCAGAGGTGGGAACAGTGTGCTTGGTAATAACACATGTAACCAATTTGCATGCAATGTCACAAAATTGATTGGGCCAGAGACCAACTTGGTAGCATGGGTCATAATCCGCATGGATGGTGTTCCTCTCGGACAGGGCAGTCCTTTCAACATTTTGGTGACTGGAGGAGGGTTCCACAGTTTTATGGTCGATCCCTTCTACATGACTGGTCGAGTCCCTGCCTCCGGAGGAGCATCCATCCGGCTGATTCCCGTGGACAAGGCAGGGAATCCAGTTAAAGGGGCTCTTTCCCACGATGGGCATTGCGATCCAAATTCAGCGTGTGCCCACGCAACTGCCGCAATCATGGTAGAAGGGATTGGGTGGGTTTCAGAGTGCTATCTCAGTGGGGCCTTGACACAGACGCTCGTCGAATTGGACCGTACACAAATTGGACCTTTCAAACCTGACACGTCATGTTCAAGGAGAGGCTGCGGCCCGCTTGTTGAATTCTTTTATTGCGATCCTCGCTTTGATCGCACCTGCGGGGTTGACGGGACGAAGCCATTTTCGACTGGTGCGCCTTTCGAAATCTCGTCCCGGGAAAATGAACCCCCAGAGTGCGATTCGTGTCCGTTTGGCAACGGCGAGGCCATGATCGCGTCGTTCGACAGTTATCTTGCTGTTTCTTGTAAATTCAACATGACCTTCAACGGTACCCGCATACAAAATCCAATCCGGACACAGAATACATTCGGAGTGGAATTTTTTGGGACCTCGTTAGCGGAAGGGCAGACAGTGGTGAGTATCCTTGCAGGAGAGGCCAATGCCACAATGAGTACAGTCAGATACCCGTGGGCAAATGAAACTGCGAAAGAATTTGCGGGAGCAATCGCCCCAAACGGCGCGTTTGAATTGATTGTGTCCTTGCAGGACAGCTGGGGCAATCCATCAGGGGGGCTAGTGGGCGTCGTGGCCGAATTGAGACATCCTGACGTGATTTTGCCCTTGAGGTCTCCAGAGTTCAACTCAACAACTGGAGGCTTTCATGTAATTGGAAATGTGACGGTGTCGGGACAGTACCGACTGCAGCTGTCGTTAGAACCCTTTTTGGTGCCCCTTGGGGGATCGCCCTTCCTGATCAGCATCACTGCTGGCGAGCCTGTGGTGCCGCACTCGTTAATGCTTAAGTCCCCCGACATTGTCACTATCGATGCCTTCGGCCAATTTTTTTTCCAACCCAGGGACTTGTACATGAACTTTGTGTCGTCGAACCACCCATTTTTCAAAGGCTCGACACAGGCGCCGGGTTTTTGGATATGGGTGGTGCCAAGGGACTTGAAGGACAAGGACTCTGGCCTGCCGTTGGAGCCCATCCTGGATAAATCAGGTTTCAACATTCTACGATGCAATTCCGATCCGGATCCATGCGGTGGAAACGATCCTGGGCTCGATGCATTTGTTGCTGCATTCCGCCCAGAGTATATCGGCAAATACTACCTTGAGCTTCAGTATTGTGACCCCCGGACGCATGTCAGTGGTGTTTTGTGCGAGGATGATCCGTTCGCCTACAACCATACGTCCATGAAGCCGCCACAGGCACCCAATCCCTGCCAAATCATGCCGGCAGGTAAGGGCGGAGCACGGACTGGCCTGGCATGTACTCTAGATCAAATGGGCTTTGAGGTCTATCTCCACCCCAACTGTTGCTCAGCCGATCCATGTGTGCAAGGGCTGCCATCTGGGTGGGGCAGGGCGCGCGGCTGCGAGGGCCAGAAGCTGCCACGCGCCCGAAGAGCTGTCAGGGCGCGCGGCGATGAGGGGCTTGGGCGAGCGGCGGCGAAGGGCTTCAGCCCCAAAGCTGTCGCGCGCCATCGGGTTACCGAATCTCAGAAGTCGAGAATCTATCCGGATTTTACCCTCCCTTTCCGTCTTTTCCGCATCCCCTCCATCACCGCGCGCCCGTGTTGGGTGGTGTGATAGTATCACATTCTGACTTGCTGAAATTTTGCGCAGATACAAGTTGTCCCCGATCGGATAGTGATTGCTCAGAGTACCATCGTTTTGGATGAAATTCTACCCGTGGGAACTCCGTATATGGTGCAGGTATTGGCAAAGGATCGCAGAGGACGGGCCTCTGCGACCGCTGAAACAATCTGCACGTATGATATGGAGTATTATGAAATCTTCCGGGGCGGACGCGGTACGTTCAATGCAGCGACTCTAGATCTCTCGTTTGTCGTGCAACCGAATATTACTGGACGCTATTGGGTTACAGTCTACATTGACGGGTCCTTGATGGCTGGGCATCCTCAGTTGTTCACTGTATCGACCTCGCTCGCAAATTACGATCCGATAACATCCACAGCAGTTGGCTTGGGGCTGGAAATTGCCGGCGCAGGCGATCTCAACACATTTTTTTTGTTTCTGCGGGATTTTTGGGGAAATGTGATTACACCGGAATACCATATTCCCCTTCTTGGATATCCCTTCTACAAAGAATGTGGCTACAACTACGCCATGCTGCAAGATGGATCGCAAACAGCTGGGTACGGTAACCCTGGAACATGGCGATTTGGATTAGCGCATGGCTGTAAGATTGGGCTCCATGTCTATGTCATGGACTGGAATGGTCTCCCCATCCGCCCGGCAAGGGGATTCGAGGTTCTTGAAATTAGCCCGCAGCCGGACTCGAGCGTGAAATTTGTGTATACAATTCACGAAGCTGGTTTACATTCGCTCTATTTTCGCTATATCAACTCTGATGGTGCAGGCTACATGCTGCACAATTCGAGCGGCGATCTGTCGCTCGCTTCGATGAGCAGAAGCAGAGACGGGCAAATCCACGGCAGCCCGTTCCAACTGAGAGTGGCGCCAGGTGTTTCGTCTGTGGAAAGAAGCAGAGTTACCGGATCTGGCATAATTGCAGGCGCGGTCGACAGTGCAGATTGGACGAGATTTGATATATCATCATACGATTCTTTTGGCAACCAAGCAGTGTGCACCAGCCAAGAGATCAATGTCACAGTCCGCAATCCGAATAATCAAGAGGTTGAAAGTGTGATACGAGATGCTGATGGAAGTCCATATGATGACGCCTGCCATATTTACTATCGACCGGAGATGGTCGGAGAACATAGGATTGATGTTTTGTTCCGCGATCAAGTTGTGCAAGGGGGACCTTTTCACCCAACTTTGGCCAAGGGAACGAATGATGTTGTCGATTGGATGACGAGCGCAGTGCTGGTAGCAGAAAATACGAGGTTTCCGTGCTACTTGAACGTTTCACAAGCTCACAACGAGCGTTGCACAGCATCTACGAAAGGTGGGTCGGTATTTGCTATCCGAGTGTCTGCACGAGATCCGAGGGGACTGCTGCCAAACGACGAACAGATCAAATTTTCAGTGAGAATACAGGAACAGAGTTCGGAACTCATGACAGGCTTCAATTCATATCGGTTGATGCGAGGTGAACACGAATTAGAAGCAATGTTGACTGCTTCTGGGTTGTATCGTATATCGGTTTCTATGACATCGAAGCCTATTGCATTTCAACCCTTCAGCAGCACATTTGTGCAGATTATGGTTGCCCCTGCAGCAACTCACCCAGCGGCATGTCTTATTTCCGGACAAGGTCTGTCAATTGCCACTGCAGGTATACAGTCCTCGTTTTTGATCGTTCCGAGGGATGCTTTTGGAAACAGACAAGTCCCAACTCCCTCCCCAGATCCACGGCGCGATGCCCCTGGGGCAGGAATCTTTCACGTTCGAGTATGTGGTCCCTTGAACACGCTGACGTTTGCAAAGGTTATTGAGAACGCTGATGGCACATTCAAGGTTCTTTTCGATGTCACCTGGATGGGGCAATATTCGATCGGGATCACAATGCTGGACGAGGTGCCAACTCTATCGATTTCAAGCGCTGCAGTCGTGAGGAGAGCCCACTTCAGATCTCACCTGGAAGGATACGTCAAGACAGCTCCAGGACGCCATGTCTCGAGTGCCAGACAGCCCATTACCTTGCTGGCTGAACCCAACGTGCCCTCAACAGGTTTGCCATGCATCGACATATGCTGTGACGCAGCATCTCGCTACACACCTGTAGATCTTGCGTCGGGCCCAGCTGTAGCAGGCGAATCTTTCAAAGTGGCGTTGGAACTTATCGATATCTGTGGGAATCCCACAGAAAGTTTAAGCGAGGACGCCAGAATATATGTATATGGACCGCTGAGCGCAGACTCAAAGCCACTTTTCGATAGAGATCCGTTGTCCCCTGGTATCATGCCATTGATTTCCCGAGCAAACGCAATGAATGAGCTACACAAGTGGCAGGAAATGTTATTGTTGACAGTGAGTGGAGAATACGGATTGGCAGTGTCCCTGAATGGGCAATTGGTCCACGAAGGTTCCTCGATCATCAAGGTTCTGCCTGTTGACTTCACAGCCACCGACCAATGCAGTCTCGACAGAGATATCAGTCTAGAGCCCCTCCCAGCGTCCGGCTTTGAGTTTTTGGTTGAAACCCGGGACCCTTATGGCAATAGTCGTGTGACATCTTCCGAACGATTTGAGCTCGACCTGTATCCTGTTAAGGGGAATTACAATGGCATCTCGAGAATGACGTCGAATGTGCAATATGTGTCTGGAGGGACCTATCATGCCCGAATCACGGATATTGGAACATACGGTCAGCACACCCTCACAATCAGGCACGAGGGCCGCCATATTTTGGGAAGCCCATTCAGCATCGATGTCATTGGAGGGTACATGGATTCGGACAATTCTGACACTGTATTTTCTCGCGTCTCGCCAAGTGCAGAAGTTCTTCTCACTGAACGGGTACTTGCACTTGGGATTGATGATACTCTGAAAATGGACTTGCAAGGTCGAGACCGTAACGGTGCTTTGACGCGCCTCGGACTCGACACCATATCTTTTTCAGTTGTGCATGAAACAAGGGGCGATATCACCCCCACTTCGCAAGAGCTAGCTGCTATTCGAACGCAGGCCGATTGTACTCAAACAAATTTTGGGACCTTCTGCCAAGAACCACCCCAGGCTGGAACGCTGCCTCTATTCTTCTATGAAGTCAAGATCGATGCTCAAAACGCTGTCAATTTTGGATTCACATATCAGGCACGCGCCAAGTGTCGTTCATTGTCTGGCTTCGACGAGTTAGACACAGTTTTCAGCAATACGATTGTATTCACATACCCTGTTGTGAAGCAAGAACTCGGAGGAGAATTCATGAATATTACTATCAACAAAACATATATTATTACTGAGTACCATCCGACTTCGCCTTTTGACTTATCTATGTGTGAGACAAAGTGTGCCGAATTTAACTGTACGTGTGCTACGTTGATCACCAACACAGGGACTTACCGCGATGGTACGTGCGTTGCACTTGGCAAGGTTTACTTTCTGGAAACATTCGATCTTCTTGAGTTCCCGGGAAATAGTTCTACAGCAATCTTGACCACCAGTTACAGGTACAAAAGTTGGGAAACAATCAATTACGAAAATCCTTTGCAATTTCATGCGAAATCTCGTGTGTCTGGAAACATCAAGTTGCACATGCAAATTGCTGGGGAAAATATTCGCGGGAGTCCATTTTCTCTTTTTTATTCACCAGGTTTACTCAGCATCAACCAGTCGACCATTGTCATTCGAAACACCAAACTAGAGGTTGTTTGCCTTACATTCAGCCAGACCAATTGTGTCACACCAGCAGCTGGCGAAGACTACACACTGTCTTTCACACCAAGGGATTCAGAGGGCAACACCCTTGTCGGCTCGCCTCCAGAAAGCCAGTATCGAGTCCAAATCAAGCAGGCTAGAGAACAATTTGAGGGCTTGGGTCGGAAAGACGGCCGGTTCTCTGTGGCATTTGACTTCACACCAAAAGTGTCTGGAAGTTTCCAGATCTCTGCTCAGCAAGAAACCACTTTTGGAAATATCCTGCGCCCATTCCAGAACAGTGTCTTACAGCTTCCTCTCAAGTCGGCTGCAAACTCAATGTCTGGCACGGTGATTTCTTTCGACAAATCAGAATGTAGATCAGAGTGCATTGTTTCAGCCACTGTGCCTAATGATGTGTACGACAATCCACTTGATGCGTCTTACACCCTGCTACTTTTGGATCAGAAAATCAATGCATATACCGAGGAAGGGCGCTTGTCGAATCTTGTTTCGGCCTCGACGAATACTGGCTCGTCGACATATGCTTTGACCTTCACTCGATCTGGGCAATACGTAGTAGAGGCGACTTCCATTCACGGATCCGACATACCAGGATCTCCACTTTCAATTGCAGTGACGCCGGACTCGCAGACGATGAATACAACCATTGTCTCTGGCCCCGGTGTGCAGGAGATTACCCTCAACGAACACACCTTCTTCGACATAATTACCCGTGACCAATATGGGAATCCTGTACTGTGTTACAGTGCAAATGTCACTGTCGTTGTTTCCAAGAATCATGTGCCCATTACAACCAATACTACGAGTGGTAATCATGCCCGCAAGAGTTGTCGAACATTGATAAAGGTCCCTGAGCCTGCTGGTGTGGTTACCCTTAACGTGTTGTTAGGTAGTGTTTCTTTGATGGGCTCGAATGTCACTCTCCTGCAGCCCCCTGGACCCGTACCGTCAAAGCAAATGAGCTCCGCAAGCTGCTATGTGATTACCACTCGATTTTCAAAGAGGATAGCGACTCCCTGCTCACTGACAAGAACACAATCCTCAATTGGCGACGACATTATAGTCGAAATCATGGAGAGGACTAAAGGAGGAGGGCTGGTGGGATCGAAAGCCATACTCCTAGACATTGAGGGTGAGAATGCAACTGCGCCGTGGGTTGTAAATGCGCCGAATTATACCGAACCACGATTTCCTTGGACGCTAGAGTTTGAGGAATGCGATCAACTCATGTTTCTCGCCTCAAACGGAAAATTATGTAGCCCAGTAGGGGATGATGAAAGATTTGAATTTGTTGCCAGTACAGAAACATTCGGAGAATATTCTTTTACCAAGTCTCTAGAACGAACGGGGATATTCCAGGTCTTTTATAGGCTGCCTCAGAAGTCATACGGATACATGACAGAGCCTTGGTATCTAGACGTGAGAGCAATGGAAACCGACTTGTCTCAGGTTCAAATTTACGGCACTGGACTTGACCGTGCAATTTACAATGAAGAAGCGACTTTTACTCTCGAAGATCGCGATAAATTTGGCAACCTGCGGGCAGGTACTGAACTTGTGTCAATTGATCTAGTCCGCGACTTCAACTTCGACTTTACCATGTCGGTTGTGAATGCGCAGAGTGATGTGATCATGGCGATCAGGCCGGCTGCAAAATGTCTATTGACACAGTGCTTTCTTCTAGGTACATACAGTATGGCTTATAAGGTACAACTTCCTTCTGGATGCTCATTCCGTACGTATTTAACGTGTCCCGATGCCCTCAGGCCCGCAACTGCAGATGTGACATTGCTATACAAGAACAGCCCAATATTTCAGAGAAATGTTGATATTACAGTAGGTAAGATCAATTACACACCTGCCACTGCTACTATGCAGGGATTTACTGGGCTGCCAACTGGGCAAACTCCGAATCTGCAGGCAGGTCGAGACTACACCTTGAATGTTCAGCCGCAAGATTTATACCAGAATCGAATGTTTCCTAGTTTTGAGCAACTAAGAGTCCAGATTGAGAAAGGGCAGCCCGAATTTGTCATGGGTAGGACAGATGGCGAGTCAATATTCACGATTACGTTCCAGACTACTGTGGCTGGGACTTATTACGTCGCCGTATTAGATGGTGAAGCACACCTGAGAGGAAGCCCGTTTCCAATTACTGTGCTGCCTGGTCTACCCAATCCCCAATCCTGTGTACTTCAAGGTACTCAAGCTTTTGTGACTAGCGTGGATGTTGCAAACACGATCACAGCAAATCTCGTCGATATTTTCGGAAATATCGTTACGAAGTCAGAAGAAGCGCTCGTTTCTGCATTTATCTCGACAATGTCTGGCACTTCTCTATTGCAGATTCCTGGTGTACAAATCGGAGCTCTAGAAATGATCTCGTTTACAATCACCCGGCCTGGCCTTTACAGGATGCAGGTCAAGGTTGGTCACCTGATAGTAAATCAGGGACAGGTTCTGGCAGGCAGCGTCACAGTTCCTTTGCGGAGTGAAGGCCACGTGATCAATGTTCGAGCACGTGGTACCTGTGCATCTCAATGTCAGGTATACGGTCAGGGACTTAGTATTGCAACCGCAGGTGACAGTGCCACATTTTTCGTCCTTGCAAAGGATGAATTTGGGAAAAAGCTTCAACAGCAAGGGGAATTTTTCGGAGTTACTGTTGATGGTAATCTAGACTCGAGATGTTCTGTAAGCACTGACGACGGATACCTGGGACGTTGCATATTTACAAAATCCGGAAGCTACAATATCGTCATTTCATTTGGAGGGGACGTCATTGCTGACAGACGCTCACACATTTTGAAGGTCGAGGCAGCGGACACGTATCCTCTTGCAAGCTACTTGGAGCAAAAATCTCCGAAGATGTACATGGAAATGGTTGACGGAATCGTGTTTTCTTCTACAACGGACTTTATAGATGGAGCTTTTCTTGGCTCTGTGGGCCACAATTCATATACGCTTATTCTCAATGACAGGTTTGGTAACCGTCTCGACGCCGATAATCTTCGTAGTGACACGAACAGTTCCGACCCCATTGTTAACTTTTGGGTCAAGAAGCAGTTGGCGAGTTACACTGGAGGGTTTCTTTTGTGGGACGAGGGAGCGGAGGTAGCCGTGACAAATGCAAGTGCCCCGAAAGCAGCGGAGGGTGACGGACTAGATGAATTTGGCAACCCGATCCAAGCAGTCAATATTACTGTAGAGGAAGTGTTGCCCTATAATGGTGAAGAAGTACCCTTCCAGCTAGAGTACAACAAGAGTGTGGTGAAGAATTTAGATGGAACGTACTCCGTTGCGTTTCAGACTACTGCCGCGGGAAAATATCGACTGCAGGTCTACATCGACGGGGTTTTGATCCGCAGGTACATACCTCTTGAAGAGATTGGCATGGTACAAGTCGGTTTGATCAAAAGTAATCTTGACTGCTGTGTGCCTTGGGACGACCTGCGTAAAATTCCTAAAGTAGATGGCATTTGTCCAGCCTCTGCGTCTATGGGCCCAGTTTGCGGCGACTTGTTGACGCTTTTGCCGCTTGAGATCAACACCACCAATTCGTTTGTACTTGGCAACGTCACGAAGCAGTTCCGAAAGCTGGTGGATGGCGACGGAGAAGGAAACAAAGGAAGCCCGAAATTTCAAATAGCAACTCTTGACACCTATGGCAACGCTATAACTGCAGCAAACTTTGAAATGCGGGTAACAGTTTTGGATATCAATGGCACTGTAGTCTTAACCCAGCCCATGATCTCTACGCAGCCGAAGTTAATGCAATTCAACTGCCGTACAGTTCCTGCGAATCCCAAATGCGGCACATATGAGTTTGAATGGACTGGTCTCAGTGCGTCCAGGAGTGGAAAATACCGAATCGATGTAACGTACAACGGAATTTCAATTGGAGTGGATACGATCACTACGCAAATTCGGTCGGTCGGCCCTGAAATTAGAAGCTGTCAAATCTGGGGCCCAGGTCTTCAGATTGCAGTTGCAGAAGAGACTACGTACTTTTATTTTCGGATCAAGGATCAGCTTGACAACGAGTGGGAGCCCGATTCTATTGATGACAAGCAAGCCGCTGTTGACTTTGGAGGAACTGCCGAATTCTTTGGAATTTCTTATCCGCAGCAGGATCCCTTGCCAAAACTACAAGTCGACTCTCTGACCTTCAACCCCCGTACCAAGCTGATATATTTCGGCTACGGCTTATACCAAGTGCAGTATGTTCCCTGGCTGAATGCAACCAACGAGCGAGGAAGTTTTCGGATCCTTCTCGGGGAAAACGTACTGGCACAGCCTGGACCTGGCGTTAACTTTGTTCCACTAGTCCTGGGTACTGCTGGCTATGATGCCTTCAAACCACATGACTTGGTACCTGATGCTCTCACGTCTTTCGCGACAGGCTCTGGCCTGTACAACCACTTCGCTGGAGACGAAATTGAAGTGACGGCTCATGGACTGACAAATTACAAGGATATTGGTGGGGGATATTGGCCATCTACAACTGACGTAGATGGCAAGCAGTTTGTCATCGAAGTGAGAGGCCCCCCGGGTGTTTCCACACGCCGTTTTTTACCAAAGAGGGGCAGCACAAACATAAAGTGGCAATTTCAGTCAAAATGGATCTCAAGTATTTCAGGGATGTATATTGTCTCGATTCTGTATGACAACACTCACGTGCGAGGTGATTCAAGCACGAATGTAATTTTCCTGCCTCAAAGCCCATTCCGAGTTCAAGTGTATCAGGCACCTGTCCAACCCCAGCTCAGTACATTGTCCGGATCTGGACTTTCCGCTACCAGAGTTGGTGAGATCGCAACTTTTCTCATTTCACTGCGTGATATCTTCAACAATCCCATCACCAAATCAAACTACTATGCATATAAAGGAGATGAGCTCGTAAATGCCTCCTTGATTACAACCAAGGGGCCGTCAGTGCATGCGCAAACAGTCAGTCTGCGAGACGGCAATTACCGCTGCGAGTACGCCATAACCAAAACAGGAGAATATAATCTTATGATCATGGTCAACGGCGTGCCCATAACTAATCCTCCACTCCGTGTTCTCGCCACAAACTACCCAGATTTTAGATTTACACGGTGGTTCATGCAACGGGCAGGAATGGAGTCTGAAATGTGCACATTTTCTGACAGCCAAGCCATGACAGATATTGATGGGGTGTACTTGAATCCGGGATGTATGTCGGGATTGTTGTACGCAGGAGATATCTTAGAAGCTATTGTAGAGCTGCGTGATACTATGAACAACACTATCGATGTGCCGCTCACCAATGAAGACGTGAATGTCAAGCTGATAGTAGAGGGCCAGAGTCTGGTTGAAAAATATGCAAATCCGTTAGGATATTCTACGTTTAGTGCTGTAGCTGGCATCACAAAAGCAGGCGCATACTCAATCACTGTCTTGATGGGAGAATCTTTGCTACCAGGTTCGCCATATACAGTGAATGTGAGTGCATCGATACTGTACATACCCGCGTGCTTCACAACAGGAGATGGACTACAGTCGACATTGCTAAATCGTACACGCGGGCTGGTTATCCATGGCCGTGATGTTTTTGGAAATAACCAGACTCTAGAGCGTGTTACGCTAGAATTCAATATGCGCAACGTGGTTGATGCAGCAGTTGAAACCTTCACATCTGTGCAGCTTGGCATGTTGGCTGATCTATACTACAGAATCGTTGTGCCTGGGGATTATCAAGTTTCAGTCCAAGTGTTAGATTCTGACCACATTTTGCAAACAGTTCCCCTGTCCGACGTTGTTGTGACAGCGTATAAGTTGCCCAGCCCAGAGATATTAGCAACTCACTTCACTCAGTACGTCGATAATATCTTGGTGCAATTCGATTCTGCAACAGACATGGCATGCATGCACGGTCGTGTTCACAGTGCCTGCCTAGTCGACCAGGCTGCAGTGTACGGGGACTGCTGCTTTGTATTTAACGCTGCATCGTGCCAAACGCTCGGGCTGAGTGATCCACTTCGCCAAGCCAAATGTATTTGGCAGTCTCCATTTGAAATGACAATCAATCTCGGGGTTGGCGCCACGATTGGTCCTCGCGATAGACTCACCTTTAATGGTGTAGTCCGCAATCAAATTGGCACGTCGAATTACATTGAAGGCTCCGTGCATGTAGATCCTCCTGCTCTGGCAATGTATCCAATCCTAGCTGCAGCATATTTCCCGGTAGCCAGTGAGTGCCAGATAGTCCAGATAGATGCCAGTCAAACTGTGGGCAGTGGGGGGCGGCCGATGAGTTTTGAATGGAGCGTTGGACCACAAATTCGGCCACTGCATAATGTCTTGAAATCGTTGTCCTCTAACAAAGATAATATTGAATTTAATTACAGTTTGTTGGGTACTGGTACGACAGAAGTAACTCTGCGAGTCCAGAATTTTTTGAATTATGCCACATCCACAATCATAGAGGTCGAAAAGAAGTCAAAATCGCCCTTGAGAACAATGATAATAGAAGGGTCGTCAATTGATATTTACAGAACACAGCCTCTCACTCTAACAGGTCAGGTAGAAGCAAGCTCTTGCGACGTAATTTCCGAATTACGTCTTAGTTGGTTCCTCGTCTCAGGGCCAGACTTGAACTTCGGAAATCTGACGCTTGCCAACTCAGTTCTGAGCTTGCCTTCCTTCTTTTTCACAGCCGATTCAGCGTACGTCCTTGCATTTCGGGCGGTGGCACTAATTTCTGGACAAATATTGACTGTTGAAACTCAGACTACAATCACAGTCTTGAGTAGTCCTCTTATGGCGACTATTGCAGGACCGTACGGCCAAGTTTCGCACAAGTCGTTGCTTGTATGGGATGCAACAGCAAGCTTTGATCCTGATTTAGGCGGTTCGCTGCAGTCAGCTGGGCAACTTGGGTTCTTGTGGTCATGCAATCCGGTTTTGACCCTGCAAGACAATTTTCCGTGGAAGGCGGCAACTGTTTCGGCACAGTCGTGTTTTTATGATTTCACTGGAATTTTGCTTCAACCAAAGTCGCTTCTGAATCTGACTGGAATCCTGCCAGATGTCTTCATGTGCAAGGAGTGTCTACCTGGCGTGTTCAGGATCAACTTGAATGTGACGAAAAATGTTTTGGGTAATATTCGTTGTGCGATGTCAAGCATCGTTATTTCGATTTCTGGATTAAACCCTGAGGCGTCACTGGCTGGTATTATCCCCGTGCCCTATTTGAAAGTGAGTCCTTCTCAAAGACTGTTCATAGATGGATTCGAGGTGAACAATCCGCTTACTACGTCACCACATTCTGATCTGCAATACGAATGGACCCTTTATAACCGAATAGGATGCTGTCTGGGACAATTGAATATGAGTGCCGATCTTGCACGAATCTTTCCAACTGGTACACATCGCCCATTCTTAATTATAAAACCTAACACATTGTCGCAAGGACTGGGATATGTTTTCCAATTTACCCTCAGAAACATTGTGAGTGGTGCATCGTCAAGCACATTTGTGCACCTTGATGTAGACTCTGGGCCTCAAGGAGGCAAGTTTTTAGTGTCGCCCAGTACAGGGACAATGACTGGCACTTCTTTTGATTTGCGATGTGTCGATTGGACAGATGATGTGGAGGATCTACCACTTCAATTTGACTTCGAATATGCGTACACTGGCATAAACTATCCCATTCCCTTCCAATCTTCCAAACTTCCCAAAGTGGATTTTCAATTTCCCGATGTTTCGAGGGTGGCGATCTTATTTTCGCTGCATGCTAAAATCAGAGATGTCCACGGGACTACCAAACGGGAAGAAATTACAGTGATGCTGCAACCCTCGGGAATAGATTCCTTGACGCAGGCAGCCGCCTTCGTCGAAAGTCAACTTGGAATAGAACTCGAGCGTGATATCGCCAGCACAGATTTGAAACGAAGTATGGAGCGAATCAACATTGCTATTAGTGTCATGAACAAGCTCAGTACGCTCCCAGATGCGGAAGCGTCTTCGAGGACGACCACCCAGTCGAAAGCCACGATAGAGTATGATAGGAGAGTCATGGCGCAGTTCAGTCCCCTCCGTTCCAAGGTTCTTGCGTCGATCCACAAGATTGCTCGCAACACTACCCATTCGCGATTTACAGTAAACGTCATATCTGCAGCATTGCATCTGAATACGGATTACTCAGAACAAATTGGGGAGAAAGACTTTGACATAATTCTTTCAACCTGTGAGACCTTAATGGCGGAGAGCAAGATGTTTGTAGAAAATATCAACGCCAGTGTTCCGTTTGCTGGAACACTCCGCAACTTGCTGTATGCAAGTCGACAATTTTCAATGGTCAATGCCAACCGCTTCAATCTGAGGAAAGACGAAATTCTCGTGGGCAAAGTGATGAGGATCAAAAACATTTTATCGCAGGCAATTCTGATGGATAAACTGCCAGAGGAAGAATTTGTTTCGTTGCAAACGAGTGCGTTTCTGATCAATTGCCGCCGCGTGAGAGCAGATACAGCCAAAGGGTTGATTATGGGTGCAAATACTTTACTTGAAAGTCAGTATGGCCTGCAGTTGCAAGGCTCATCATCATACAGTATCACAGACGATACCATCGACTTCAAAAACCTTCGTTATAAAGTTGACGATGGATCTTTCTATTTTGGCACGCATCCGTATCCAATGACCCTCTACGACACACTAGATGCGTTTCCCAAGTCTACGTTTCCAGAGGCGTATCGGTCCTTGGACATGAAACTCTTTCAGCAGTCTCCGCCTATGACACAAAAAGACTATTTGACATTGTTTTATCTTGATTTTGAAATCACCCAGTGGAAATTCGCTCCCTTCGAGACCGGAGAACGACAGAGGACCGAGCTTGACTTGGCATCGACAAGATTCGGGCGTGCAAGTTCTATCGCGTGCTCTTCTTCATTTATTGACTGCTCTACTACTAACCATGTGTGCACTCCTGACCCTGTTGAAGGCAGCCAAGGTCCAGACTACGCGGACACGGCGTGTGAGAATGCTTTCGACGGAGATGGCACTACTGTGTGGGCAGTCGATCCTCAGGCCATCTCCGACCCAACTGGAGCAGGTTCAACTGTAGCCATCACATTCATCCGGCCATTCGTCATGACTATGGTCAGATACACTCCTCGCATAGGCCCCAGATATTGTGCTGGCAGTGAGCAGCCGTGCGAAGTGAGCTCTCTCAATTGTATCTGTGTTATTGGTGGTGACAAAAATATTCGCTTTACATTTGGCGACGGGACTGTACAGAACATCGAATTAGCCAAAGAATCTTATGAGACACAACTGTTTGATCTGGAACCCGTTACTACAGATTCCGTCAATGTCAAGGTATTGTCTGTTTACAGTAACCCCACGAAATGTCCGCCACGAGACACGTGTGCGTGGTGGCAGCCAGCCTGTGTTGACTGGTGTCCGAATGGTGCAGCATCCATCGAGTTTCTTTCAACAGAGCCTCTTGTGGGGACATACGATCACGAGTATTCATATATGACCAACTACAGTGTTAGCGCAGCATTAGTCTCGGATGTGACAAGCATGGAGGTGCGTCAGTACGACCATGTCATGCGCCTTTTTGCGCTGGAAACGCCTCTTCAGCTCAATCTGACGGTTCAGCCAGAGCGACGATCGGGCTTCACAACCAACGATCAAACAATGGTGGTTTGCCGATCGTGGGATGACAGCATTGGGAGGTGGAGCCCAAAAGGCACATTGCTTGCTGGAAGTATTGAAGACCCAGAGGCGGAGGATCGGACAGGTGTTCACTCGTGTCAAATCTTTTTTGTTGCAAATTTCTCGCTCGTGGTAGTTGAAAAGCCTTCCGATGGTATCGAAACGGTAATGGCAAATCTCTCTATGTGGAGGCTCTCAGAGAATACGCCCGACAGTCTGGTGTGTGTGACGGGTCTTGTCTTCATCTTCATGTGCTACTGCCTTGTCGTGGTGCTTCGCTTCAGAGGATGGCTCAAGGTATGGCACAAAGAAGAGACGGGAAAGAGGACACGAATGAACGAGTACTTCATTTCGCTGTCGAATCCGCTCTTGCGGGGCAGGAAGACTGATGATCGTCCCATCATACAGCCTTTTTATTATCCGATCGTCGGTCTTTTCAATTCGAGAGTGATTGCTGCGCACACGATAGCCAGAAATCTTCTGTACCGTATCCATTTCTACAATAGTTTGGCTCGGTGGCATTACCTCTACAGCATTATTACAGGCCACGACGAAATCAGCCGCTTCGCCCGTTTGACCATTTTTTTCTGTCTGGTCATGTTTAGCTTTGCACTAAACGCCTGCACTATTAGTGGTGCCACTTTTAATGGAGTCGGATCTCTCATTCAAACGCCAGATTCTGTTCCATCTCGTTGGTGGTTCGAGGCTATCAAAGGCATGCTTGTGATATTCCCTATTGCACAGGTGCTGCCAGCCTTCTTCCGAATGATATCGATGCGGCACGAAGACTTCGACCGCTGGGAAGTCAGCGATGTGCTCTATTCGAAAGATAAAGTCAAGCCCAAGGTTGTGTTTGGCAACGACGGCCTCGAAAAGAGGTCGGATTTGAAGACGCTGCGGTTCAAAATCGGCAGTACTGCAGTCTTTGATCTTTTGAATCCTATCGTTGGGCATGACAAACATGCCCCTCAGCAAGTAGCTGACCAGGAGGTCACGATTACCGAACTGATTGCCGATGGTGATGATGGTAGTGCAGGCACTCTCAAGCACTTTGTGCGCAAACTACGTGAATACAATCCTGATCTCTCTCTTGTCAAAGACAGCGAAAATGACCCATCGCTCTCGCTCAGTCTCTCAATGAGTATTGGAAGTGGAACGGCCACAACGAGCAGCACCGCATCTTCTAGTACAACATCTTCCAAGATTAATGATACTAAATTATCCGCCGAGGATACTGTGATTCGAGAAGTTGCCTCCTTGCGCTCAAACACGGGCGCCAAGGCCCCTGTGGTGTCGGGCAAGAAGCCTCATGAATCCAAAACGGCCTTACGGCTCGCCGCAAAACTAGCCAAAGAAAAAGACAAGGAAGAAGCGGTTGAAACAATCGAACTTGATGAAAATGGCGAGGCAAAGCCGTTCAAGCCCCACCCCCCAACTCCCCGCATCAAAGATCCCCCGCCCGTTGCGCCCTTGGGGGTACCAGCGCGGAGGTTGTCGTATCACCAAGAAAAGAGTCTGCTGCGCAAACGATGGATGAAAAGACGAGAGATGGAGACGGTATATTTTGCCAGCGGCATGCGCAAGACCATCTTTGACATGCTTGTAGGAGATGGCGTGAGTTATTGGTTTCGTGGTCAGCGGCCTGTGGAGCTGCTCTTCTTTCCCAACTACTTCATCTACCTCGCCTACGCAATCTGCGTCGTGTGGCTGGTGCTGTGCTACTGCACGTGCCTCATCTACACCACCGGTTTCGATCGCGATATGGCCTTTGCGTGGGCATACGCCAGTATGGCTACGCTGGTCGTGGAATGCGCCTTTTCGCAAACAGTGCTTGCCCTCGCTGTGGGATGGTGGAAGCATGTTGACGGGCGCGTCACTTTCTACAAGGCCCTTATCAAATGGAGCCTCTTCCGAGCTGATCTCATGCCCGCCATGGGCTGATTCTTAATTGTGCTGAACTTTTATGTAGCGTCTGACGTGCCGAAGGAAGGATGTGAATAATACTCCTTTTTCTGCGCCGACCCCATGTTCGCCATGGGGCGATTCTTGCTGACTACTCCACACGTTTTTTGATGAGTGGGTACTGGATATGTGTACATATCACTAGAAGATGCCGAGATACGGCATATGCAACACACTGCAACGCACTACAAAACACTGCAATTCACTGCAGCACACTGCAACACACTGCAACGCGCTGCAACACTCTGTAAAACCCTACTACGCACTACAACGCAATACGACCCTCTACACGACACGACTCCGCAACACACCGCAACACACCGCAGCACAATGCAAGGAAAGTTGTGCATTGACACGGCATGGCACACCATGCGAGCTGATTGAAGGAAGCATGCACATAGTAATGCATACCCACACACAAGTTCACACACACACACACACACTCTCTCTCTCTCTCTCTCTCTCTCACACACACACACACACACAAACACATACACACGCACACACACACACACAAATATCGTGCGAAGCCAAGCTGCGGTAACCCGCACATGTATATTAAGATTAACAATTCAATAAATCTTTTCAACTTAGCCACTATCAAATCATAGTCATCAGCAGCCACCAAACAGTTTCAGTTCTTTTCTTTTGTCACTGTCTGTACACATGTGTTTCTTTGCTGTTTAATCAATTTGGCACAATTTCTTTAATGATAGGGCCCACAGGAGAACAAGAATACAGACAAAATGTATGAAATTATGTTTACACGTATGTATATATACTTGTATATGTATATATGAATATACATATATACATATATAGGAGCACACACACACATATATATATACACACGTACACACACACACAAACACGCACACACACACACACGCACACACACACACACACACACACACATACATGTAAACATACATATATAGGTATATGCAAATATATATATATATATACATATATATTTGTGTATATATATAT
>Ga0335398_10003516_pt1 | contig 22854 bp, 6 predicted proteins | sample BON03_FD_205742 | JGI IMG/M metagenome (GOLD analysis project Ga0335398, IMG submission 205742) | Freshwater microbial communities from Lake Bonney liftoff mats and glacier meltwater in Antarctica - BON-03 (spades assembly) (version 2) | ecosystem: Environmental > Aquatic > Freshwater > Ice >... | reverse complement strand
GCCCCCACCCCCCGCCGGGCCCCCCCCCCCCACCCCCCCCCCCCCCCCCCCCCCCCCCCCCCTATGGCGCAGCCGCTGCTGGTTGGCGAGGAGCTCAAGCACATCAAGGGCGTGTCGGCGTACAGCGACTCGGAGGCGCTGGCCGTCGTGTGTGCGTGCGAGTCGCGCGACGCGTGCATAAACATCGCCTACGACTCCGGGGGCTGCCTCCCGTGCGTGCACCAGGACTGTTCGTACTATATCCAGAACTTTGTCGAGACCATCCTCGAGAGCTACCACGTGGCGTACTAGCGCCTATATACGCGCGGGCCCCCCGCCCGCGCACCCCCTCCCGCCTCGCTGCGCAGCATGCCCCGGCTACTGCAGCGCTGGGCGCTGCTGGCGACCTTGCTGGCCGTCGCGGGTGCGACGGACGAGTTCACGCTCGCAGCGGACGGGTCGCTGCGGTGCCGGCTGGGCTCCGCGGCCAGCACCGCCGCCTTCGCGCGAGTCGAGTACAAGCAGAGTGCGGGCCCGCCAGTGTCCGACGCCGCGCGCTGGAGCCCGTGGCAGAGCATCGGCGCGCTGCGCGATGCGGGGCACACCGGCGCGTGTCAGCCCGACGCGGCCTGCGGCGCGGACTCGCAGCCGCTCTTCGACACCGCCGTCAGCGACGCCGTCGTGACGTTCCACGTGTGGTGCGGCTGTGCCGCAAACTTCTTCCGGCGCGCCAGCGGGGGCGCGTGCGAGCCGTGCGCGGCGACCGAGGTGTGTCCGGCCTACGCCGTGCAGCGCTTCGCGTGCCCCGCGCCGCTGCGCGTCGAGGCCGGCGAGTGCGTCGGCGTGCCGGGCTGGCGGCCGGACCCCAACCCCGCGGTGCTCGCGCTCGGCCTGCTGCTCTTCCACGACGGACCGGGCCCGGTGGCCTTCCGCCTCGCCGCGCGCGTCGAACCGTGCCCGCCGCGCATGGAGCCCGCCGGCGCGGCGTGCGCGTGCGTGCGCGGCTACTTCCTGCCCGCCGCCGGCGGCGGCGCCGCGTGCGCCGCGTGCCCGCGCGGGCACTTCTGCGCGGGCGGCGTCGCCTCGCCGTGCCCGGCGCCAGCCACCACGCTCTTTGAGGCGGCAGGCGGGCCCGACGAGTGCGTCGCCGCGCCGACGCCGCGCGCGCAAGCGCAGCGCGCGCCCGTGGGGCACTACCTGGACCGCGGCGGGGCCGTCGCGGCGTGTGCCGCCGGCGCCACCACGTTGACGGCCGGCGCGACGCACGCCGGCGCGTGCTTTTGCCGTGCCGGGCGCGCCGCGCAGCCGCTGCCGTCGTCGCGCGCTGGCTTTGCGTGCGCGGTGGCGGCGCACGGCCCCCCGCTGCGCGTCGCGCAGGCCCCGAGCACGGTCGCGGCGCTCTTCGCGGGCGTCGCGCCCGGCGCCACCTGGGAGCCGCCGCCGCCGACCCCCGGGGAACTCGCCGCGCACGGGAACTCGGCGCTGCTCGCGGTGGTGCTCGCGCTGCACGGCGGCGAGCTCGCGCTCACCGCGCACTTTGCAGACGCCGCGCGCGCGCACCGGCAGGCGGAGTCGCGGCGCGCAGCGCCGCTCGGCCTGCCGACACAGGGCCTGCTCGCCGTCGCGCTGCTCGCGGCATGGTCGCCGCGCGAAGCGAGCTACGACGCGGTGCTCGTGCTGGCGTCGGCGCGCGGCGCCGCGCTCTGGCGCGTCGACTTTGCGTTCGCCTACGACGTGTCCGCGCACGCGCTGCGCTTCGCGCGCGCGCCGGCGGCCGCAGCGCTGTTTGCGCCCGCGCCCGCGCACGTGGCCGCGATGGCGCTCGCGCCGCTGCGCGCGGGCGCGGTGGTGCTCGCCGTCGTCGTCGAGCGCGAGCGTGTGTTCGCGCAGCAGCTGCTCCTCGTGCCGGCCTCGGACGCCGACGGCAACGCCAGCAACACGACGGGCCCCGTCGCGGCCACCGTGGCCGCCGCGTACAACGCGTCGGTGCCATTCGAGGCCGCGCCGCGCTTCCACACGCGGCTGAGCTGCGTCGCCGCCGCGGGCGCGGGCAGCGCGCTGCTCTTCGCCAACGCCTCGGCGGCGCCGCCCGCCGCGCCCGCCGTGGTGCTCTGGGGCAGCGGCCTGTGCGCAAACATTTCGCTGGCGGGCGGCGCGGGAGCGCACGCCGTGGTGCGCCTGGACTCCTGCGAGGCGCTCGTCGGGAACGCCACGCGCGCTTGCGCCCCCCACGCCCACGCCGACCGCGGGCCATGGGAAGAGCCCGCGGACGTTGCGCTCGAGGACCGCGGCCGCCGCTTCCGCGCGTCCGCGCTCGCGGTGCACCTCTGGCGCGCGCGCCGCGCCGACTTTGTGCTCGCGTGGGAAGCGCGCGGCCCGCTCGCGCGCCTCGTCGTGCTGCACCCTGCGCCGCCCGACCGCGCCCCCCCCGGCGACCCGCTCGTCGCGTGCGCGGCCGGCGGCGCGTGTGCGGCCGCGGGGGCGGCGGTGCAGCGCGCCGCGGGCGGCCTGTGCGCCGCCGGGTACGCGCAGGCCGCGGGGGCCGGGTGCGCCGCGTGCGCGCCCCCGTGGAACGCGAGCATCGGGTGCCGCCTCTGCGCGCCGCCCTTCTTCTGCGCCGACGGGCGCGAGTACGCGTGTCCGCCCGGCTCGTCCGCGCGCCTGCACGGCGCGCTCTCGCTGCACGCGTGCGTGTGCGACGCGGGGTCCTACCGCAGCGCGGAGGGGCCCTGCGCGCCGTGCGAGCGCGGCTTCTTCTGCGAGCAGGGCGCGCGCGCCGCGTGCCCGGCGCACGCCACCACGCCCGCGGGCAACGCGACGCGCGCGGGCGACTGCGCGTGCGAGCCGGGCTTCCGCGCGCGCGCGGGCGGCATCCTCGCGTGCGAGGCGCAGGCGTGCGCCCCGCCGCTGCAGCGCCAGCACGACGCCTCGTGCGGGTGCGCCGCGGGGTCCTACCTGCTGCCCGCCGGGGGCGCATGCGTCGCGTGCGCACCGGACGCGCTGTGCCCCGCCGGCGCGCTCGCCGAGGGCGCGCTGTGCCCGGCGGAGCTGCTGCTCGTGGCCAACCGCGCGCGCGCGCGGTGCGTGTGCCGCGCGGGCTACTACAGCGCCGGCGGGGACGCCCGCGGCGACTGCCAGCCGTGCCCGCGCGGCTTCTGGTGCGACGCGCCGCGCGAGCTCCCGCTCGTGCCGTGCCCCGCCGGCGAGAGCAGCGCGCCCGCGACGCCCGCGCCCGCGGGCTGCTTCTGCGCGCGCGGGGGCTTTCTCAAGCGCCGCCAGCCCGGGGGCGCGCACGACTGCGTGTGCGACGCCGCCTTCTACCGCAACCACTCCGCGTGCGAGCCGTGCCCCGCGCACAGCCGCGCGCTCGCCGTCGGCGCGGAGCGCCGCGGGCAGTGCGAGTGCGTCGCCGGCTTCTTCGCGCGCGAGGGCCCCGGGAGCGAGTGCGCGCCGTGCCCGGCGGGGCACTACTGCAGCGGCGGCGCGCGCTCCGCCTGCGCCCCCGGCTCGTTCGGGCCTGCGCTCCGGCAGAGCAGCGCGCGCGCCTGCCTGCCCTGCCGCGGCGGCAGCGCGCCTGCCGCGACCTCGGCGGCGGCGTGCGCGGAGGAGGTGCTGCCGCTGCGCGTGCGCGGCGCCTTCCGCGGGTATGCCGAGCGCCAGGACACCACCGAGCGCACGTGGGTGCGCGTGCGCTTCGCGAGCAGCGGCGCCCCGCCCGTCGGCGCCGCGCGCGCGGCGGACCTGCAGGCGCGCTTCGCGCGCTGTACCGGCGGCCGCGGCCCGCTCGAGGTCATTGCCGTCGACGAGGGCGTGCGCGAGACCACCGTCGCGCTGCAGAGCACCGCCCCCGCGCTCGGCGACATCCTCGCGCTGCTCGCCGGCGACGCCGCGGCGTGGGCGTGGATTGCGCACGCCGCCGCCACGCAGCGCCTCGACACGCACGCGCTGCTCACGCACGCGGTCTTCTGCGAGCTCGCGCGCGCGGTGGTGCTCGCCGCCTTTGCGCGCAGCGGCCCCGCTGCCGCGGCCTCGCCCGCGCGCACCGAGTGCGTGACCGCAGGCCTCGTGCTCCCGGGCGCGCAAGCGCGCGCGGACGTGCAGGCGCGCGCGCGCCTCGTGGCGGCGGCAACGGCGGCGGGCGCGCCCGAGCCAGGCGGGGGGGAGTGGGACATGCACCCGCAGCTCGCCGAGATGCTGCGGGTCGCGGCTGCCAACCTGCACTCCAGCCCGTCGTCGCGCGCGCGCGCGTGGGCCTCCGGGGAGCAGCTGCGCGACGAGGCGATGCTGTTTGAGACCGAGGCCGCGCGCGGCGTGCTGCTGCTCGTGCCCGCGAACGCGAGCCGCTTCGCGCGCGGGCCCGCGGTGTTTGCGGCCGACTACGCGCTGGTGTTCGGGGACCTCGCGCCCGCGGCGTGCGAGTCCGCGGTGCTGTGGACCAGCGGCGCGTGCGCGCGCGTCGCGCCGCTGCCCGCGCAGGCCGCGCCGTGCCGCTTCTGCCCCGGGGGGGTGGCCTTCCTGCGCGGCGGGGAGTGCGCGCCGTGCTCGCAGGGGCTGCGCTGCCCCGAGGCCGCACCCGGCGAGGCGCCCCTCGAGCTCCTCGCGTGCTGCGCGCAGGCGGACAGCGCGTGCCGGGCGCCGCAGCTCGGCGCCGCGGCCCAGACGGGCGGCGGGTGCCGCAACGGCATCCACGAGCTCGGCGAGGCGTGCGACCCGACGTCGCGCACGCCGCTGGCCGCGTGCTGCACGGCGAACTGCACGCTGCGCGCGGGCTACTACGCGGAGCCGGCGTGCATGACGTACTGCGGCGACGGCGTGGTCGCCGCGCCCGCCGAGCAGTGCGAGCCGGGCCCCGCGGCCGCGGGCTGCTCGCTGCTGACCTGCCGGTTCGAGTGAGCGCGCTGCGCGTGATTCGCGTTTATTCCGCGGGCGCGCCTATAAAAACTGCGGGCGCGCGCGCGCGGGCGCGGGCGCGGGCATGCTCCTGCACTTTGACCTGTCGCGCACCGAGACCTTCCTGCCCGCGGCGTGGATGCTCGGCAAGGGCGCCGCGTGCGCGTGCGTGCTCGCGCTGTGGCACGCGCACGAGTGGGCGCCCGCGGCGCAGCACGCGCTCGCCGCGCTGCTCCTGCTCGCCGCCGTGGCGGAGGACGACGCCGACCGCGCGGTGGCTGCGCGCCGCGCGGCCATGCGCGCGGGGGGCGCCACGCGCGTGGCGGGCGACGTGGTCCTGGCGCTGCTGGCGCTGGCGCTGCGGGCCGCGCCGCGCGAGCCCGCGGGCTGGGGCTGCGCGTGGGCGGCGGCGTGGGCGCTCGCGGGCGCCGCGGCCGCCGCGTGCGAGGCCGCCGCGCCGCGCCTCCGCGTCTCGCGCGAGTGCTGGGGCGGCGTGCTGCTCCTCGCGGTGCTGGCCGCGACCTCCCCGTGCGCGGCACACGCCGCGCGCAGCGGCGGCCCGCTGCTGCTGGGCGCGCGCCTCGCGCTGTACCTCGCGCTGATCTGCGCGCGCTACTACGCCGCCGGGCGCTCCGCGGCCCCGAACCTGGCGGTGCACGGGTGGGTGCTGGTCGCGCAGGCGCCCGCGGCGCTGGCGGCGGCGGGGGCCGCGCTCGTCGTCGGCGCGTGGGCGTGCTGCGCGCGCGCAGCGAGCTTGCCGTCTCCGCGCGCGCCGTGCGAGGCCGAGCCCGCGCCTGCGCCGGCCGCGGCCGCGGGCGCGGACGCGCTGCACTACCTCGAGGAGGACTTTGTGCGCCAGATGCACGCGATGGAGGCCGACCACGCGCCGCCGGAGCGCGAGCGGCGGCGCCACGGCATGTTTGCGGCGTAGCGCCGCGGCATGTTTGCGGCGTAGCGCCGCGGCATGTTTGCGGCGTAGCGCCGCGGCATGTTTGCGGCGTAGCGCCGCGGCATGTTTGCGGCGTAGCGCCGCGGCGGCGCCTGGGCGGCCTACGCGCGCGCCGCGACGTAGGACACGTTGTTCACGTAGGTCGTGAGCAGGCACACGTTGAGGAAGACGACGCCCCAGATGCGCATGTTGATGAACTTGAGGTACGAGACAGAGCCCTCCGCGAGCTGCGCGTAGCAGAAGATCGCGTTGAAGAGGTGCATGAAGACGAGGAACGAGCCGTTGAGCAGCGAGGCGTTGGTGATGAAGGTGATGACGACGGTCTGCAGGCACCACACCGCGACGCCGAGGATGCGCGAGACGCTGCCGATGTCGAGCGGGAGGCACGCGGTGTACAGGCTGCTCGTGTACAGCAGCGCGGCCCACGCCGTCATCAGCGAGATGCTCACCGCGGAGGTGCAGTCGATCGTGATGAAGATCACGAGGTACATGAGCACCCAGTAGCCGACGTCAAAGAGCAGCAGCTCGCCGTTGAGCACCGCCACCGACACCTTCTCCTCGGGCTTCGGGCCCACGCCCGCGGCGACCTGCTCCGCGATGTTGTTGTAGAGGATCGCGTAGCACACCACCAGCAGCGAGTACATGAGCACAAACGTGTCCAGCGAGTCGATCGACAGCCGCCACGGGTACGCCGCGGCCACGGACTCCTTGAGCACGTCCTCGATCGTCTCGGGGAAGACCACGTGCGCGTCAAACATGCCCTGCGCGCGCGCGCGCGAGTCAGCCGGGCGCGCGCGGGCAGGGGCGCGCGGGCAGGGGCGCGCGCGCGCTTACCGAGTACATGTGCACGCGCTGCGTGTGCGTCTTCATGTAGAGCTCGATCAGCCCGCTCTCGGAGATGGGGCTGGCGGAGGTGTTGAGGGCATTCAGGGTGTCGAGCGCGGGCTGCCTCCCGCCGGCGTTGCCGTTCATGAGGACGAGGTCCCACAGCTTCCGGATGCTGATGATCTTGGACACGTCGACGTCGAAGAAGCTGATGCGGTACGTCATGAGCCTGCCGACACAGCAGGGCTGTCAGTCGCGAGCCTGCACGCGCCTGCCGACACAGCAGGGCTGTCAGTCGCGGGCCTGCACGCGCCTGCCGACACAGCAGGGCTGTCAGTCGCGAGCCTGCACGCGCCTGCCGACACAGCAGGGCTGTCAGTCGCGGGCCTGCACGCGCCTGCCGACACAGCAGGGCTGTCAGTCGCGGGCCTGCACGCGCCTGCCGACACAGCAGGGCTGTCAGTCACGAGCCTGCACGCGCCTGCCGACGCAGCAGGGCTGTCAGTCACGAGCCTGCACGAGCCTGCCGACACAGCAGGGCTGTCAGTCGCGGGCCTGCACGCGCCTGCCGACACAGCAGGGCTGTCAGTCACGAGCCTGCACGCGCCTGCCGACGCAGCAGGGCTGTCAGTCACGAGCCTGCACGAGCCTGCCGACACAGCAGGGCTGTCAGTCACGAGCCTGCACGCGCCTGCCGACGCAGCAGGGCTGTCAGTCGCGAGCCTGCACGCGCCTGCCGACACAGCAGGGCTGTCAGTCGCGGGCCTGCACGCGCCTGCCGACACAGCAGGGCTGTCAGGGGCGTGGTGCGGCGCGGGTCGCCGGCCATGCGCGCGCAGACACGGCGGGGCTGCGGGCGCGGGTCACCGGTACATGGACGCGATGAGGAACGAGACCATCATGGCCTGCGCGGCGCAGTAGCACACCGCGAACTTGATGCTCTCGGGCGAGCCGAGGACGCCGCCGCGCATGCCGTGCGCGGCGCGCGTTTGCGCGAATTATATAGCCGCGCGGCGCGCCGCGCGCGCCGCACGTCGGGCGCGGCGCGCGCGCGCGCGCACGCGCGCTGGCCCCCGAAACGCGCCGTGGGGGCGCGGCGCGTGCGGCGGGGAAGCGGCGGCGGCGCCCGCGCGGGGTATATAGGGCGGGCCCCGGCGCGCGCGCACGACGAGGCGCGGATGCAGGGCGGAAAGGCGCCCGATTCGGGCTCGGGGGGCGAGGCCTACGTGCTCCCGCGCGCGGTGTCGGTGAGCGAGCTCGCGCGGGTGCTCGACGGGATCGACATCGCGAGCGTCGCGGCGGGCGCGAGCCTGCACTTTACGCAGAAGCGCGACGGGTGCGTGAGCCTGGCGGTGTGCGGCGGCGCGCACCGCGCGTGCGTGGAGTACCGCCTGCTCGACACGACGCACGCCGCGGAGTGGCCGTTCATGCCCGAGAGCCGCCCGGGCATCGTCGCCGCGGACCGCCGCCTCTGCGCGGCGTGGGGCCTCGACGACGCGCGGATCTCGAGCGTGTCGCTGCGCGCGCGCGCGGACGACCCCGTGGAGATCCGCGACGCCGCGCGCCTGGTGCTGCGCAGCCTGCAGCTAGCCTGCTAATAAAAAACCGATCCGGCCTGTTTCCCGCGTCTCTCGTCCCCGTGCCCGGCGCGCGCCGCACCCCAGCGCGCGCGTCGCGTCGCGCAAAGCAGAGTATATATGTACCGCCCGCGCGCCGCCGCCCACTCCCACTCCGCACCGCGGGGGCGCGTTGCTTGCAGTACAGCCGGGGGTTGTGATGAGTTTGGGCGCGGCGGAGTGCAACGCGGTGCGACATTTCCTGGGATTAGCTGTCGTGTCGACAGGCATCCGCTGCCCGCAGCCGCCGCGGCATGCCGCCGCGCTCGGCGGGGAGGTGCAGCAGTTTGCGATTCCCGCCAACCCGACCAAAACCCATGCTGCCAGAGTAGCGGACACCGTCAAATGGATCAATACAGCCTACGGCTCCGAGGACCAGGCGGTTCTGACGCAGGAGGCGCTCGCGTCGGCGGCCGGCCCCGTGTTCCTCGACAGCGCCGGGTGCGACGTGGGGCTGCAGCGGCTGCACATGCTCGTCGGGCATTTCGACAAGGGTTCGAACGTATACTCGTTCATGGGCCACCGGCAGCTCGCGCTGGAGGAGCAGCGCAAGAAGGCGGTGAACGTGCTGGTGTACTGGGTGCAGGACGCGCTCGACCGGGTGTGGGTGATGCACCTCGACGCCGCGCGCGCCACCGAGTACTTTGAGGACAGCATGGAGCACGCGGGGGAGGCCGCGGGGATGCACCCGAGCCAGGATAAGAAAGACAAATGCATTCGAGATCTAGAAATGCAGTTAGTAGATCTCCAGATCGCGAATTGTGCATCGAACACCGCAGCGCATAAGATCTGGGAGAAGACTCTTCAAGATAGTCAAAAAAATCGAGACGCGATGCATTTGAATTTTATGTTGACGTCGAACTGTGCTGATATCAATAATTATTGTACGAATAAGCGGAATGTCCCAGAAGCCGCACCTGCATCACCTCATCCCCCCATAGACGCAGGAGAGAGCAAGCTCCGATCTGAAATTGCGGTAATGAAATTAAGGCCTGTTGGGGATTTTTCAGGTAATCCTGGTTGCTCGCGGGACCTGACAACAAAGATGAAGGTGGATCGTATTCGTAAAGACGCGAGTCTGCGTATAGACAAGGCTGCGTGTACAGCAGTTGATGCTACGTGTGTGCGAATGCTTGCAGGTATGAAGAAAAAGGACGCGGAATATGAAAAAAAAAATCTGGTCCATGTAAAAGATATCGTCGCAGAGTTGATCAAAAATTCGATAGAATATCACAACAGACTCATATTCAAAGGGGATATAGTAACCAATGTGGATACAATGAATAATGCGATGCAGAAACTAGACACAGAATATAACAAAATGACTATGAGTGCGTCTACGGACACTGTTCATTGCATTGAGGCGAGAGATGCATACACTGTCGCTAGTTACAACAAACTATATGAGCACCAGACAAGTATTGATAAATTTAAGAAAGAGCAAAAAGAGCTTGATGTAGTGGATGGCGATATTATGAAATTTATAGACATATCAACGGACGACGGGGAAATGAAACAAAAACTCGCTATTGTATCTACTGATAATACGCTCGCTGTAAAATCATTCGACGAAAGAAAGATAATATGCGATAAATTCGTGGCAGACGTTATGAAACAATGTGCTGTCTTGAATTCTGCACCACAGTCCGGTACTGCGGAGGTAACGATAAACGGCACCGCAATGCAGACCGACTCAGATTCCACGAAATTTCATACATTCAAACACACTGGTGTTGCCGGAACAACACGACAGCTGAAATTGACGCCGACAGACCCATCAAGCGTGGTTATCCGTTACGTCGTCACACCCGATATTAAAAATCTGAGTTCACTCACGTGGGTTACTTACAACTCAGGCATCGATTATGACTTGCCAGCTTTCACAGGGACCTCGTTCCTGTGTATTTGGTGCGGAACAGATCCAGCTTCATTTAAGTACACTTACACTTCGATGGTGAAATTGGTCCAGGAAGCGCCACCTGCGGAAATGACTATGAAACCCTATGGCGATTCTGTTGACATTTTTGGAGATAATAATTACGTGATCCTGTCTACATCAGCGATCTTGGACTTTTCTGTGAATATGGGTAGTATTTCGAATTTCCAATACTCGTTCGAGGATTCATTGACGTCACAAACATCCAAATCGACTGGTATGACAAGCAACAAATTACAACTGAAATCATGCAATCGGGACAAGTACTTGACCTTTACTCGTTTGGACGACCATGGTATTGCGACACCTAACTACAAGCGTCGCGTCTTGATCCAGACGATCTTCGAGATAGATGCGACGTATTTACCGACGGGGTCCACGACCCCCTCTATTCCGGTAGATGTATCCAGTCTCGCAACGTTACCACATTCGTCGATGGGGACTATCACGATATCGAATAAGGATATGGGCGATAATGACCATGCCGTCAAGGTGGTATTCCAACACGTATGGAGTACGGACAAGTCTCTGACTGTGAATGATTCGATATTCGGTGCAGAAAATGAGTCTGGTGACATTGCGGTGTTTTCGCGCACAGAAAATTTCCTTTACTGTAGAGCAATCCGCAAGACACATAGTCTCGTGCAGACTGTGGACCTACCTATGATGCACGTCGAAATTGCTGCGTATGTCCCGCCGAAGTTGTGCATGGCCTTGTCTGCGGGTGGCGCGGACATACTGAGTATGGCCAACCCCCCGGTGGTCGCGGGGGGTGGCTGTGTTTCATGTCGTATCGAGAACACAGACAGTGTGGTCGTCTTCCAGTTTGTCATGTCGAGTAGTGCACCCAAGGATGGAGATTGGCGCGACATATTCACAGAATACATCGACGGTGCCATCCACATACACACAGTCACGGAAGACCGTATATTGTATACCCGAGAGTGGAATGCCCTGAAGAAGACACACACAGATGCTCGCGTGTGTGTGTACATCGCGCCCGTCTTTGCCATTGCAATTACCCAGAAAAACGCGAGCAGTGTTACTGTAAACAATTTGAACACGACGGCGCGTACAGTGACGATAGAATATAATGAATCGTGTACAATTGCTTTCAAAAATGCATCAGACACAGACTCCGCGAACGTGGATGTCTGCCATTGTGTCAATCCCACTCAACTCACCGCAGTAAGAGACAATCTGTGGATAAAAGGAAATACTGTGGACCTGCACGCAGCCACACACAGAGATCATTACCTGCATTGGCAAGCGACGCGGACGATACCGGGTGCAACACAGACACAGACATGCAGCGGGTCTTATCAAGTCATAGTCAGTGAACCTTCAAATATAGCGAACACTGCACCGATCATCACAATGATTTCAACGTCCGGCACGCCTGCGTTTTCGCGTGTCGTAGACCTGTATAGTGGGAAGCTCGAGATATTAGATGGCGGATCTGCATACGTTGACCTGGACAGCTCGGAACCCGGCATCACCTTGTATTTTTGTTCCACAGACAAAACCCCCCCGGCAGACCATACGCGATGGAAAGAAGTTCCGTGTACATCGAACACGACACACATCGCCATTGCTGTTGGCGTGACATATATACACATCGGGTTCAAGACAACCCAGATTTTCACACAAGTTGCTCCTTTGGGAGAGATTGAAGTAATCCGCCAGACAGACGGGAATAATGCAATTACCGAGTTCACCACTATGTTGCAATCATATAAAGGTCTCATAGACAAACTATCAGAACTCGAGGAATTGCGTGCGCGTGTACGACTGTGCAAGGCGTCGCTCCAGAATACAGATGATAAATGCAGTGTTAGCGCGTGGGAATCCAATGTATGTAATACCGTTGCATATACCGAGAATACGGAATTGACTACAAGCCGGAGCGTCGCCTTGAGTTACAGTGAATCGTTTCGAACGATGACTGGTATACAGAGGATTAAATGTATGCGGACAACGTTTGCAAATATTCCGTGTTTTCATATTGCACAGTTCGCGTATGTCGCAGGGCCTGGGTCTGAAAATTTAACGTATGTAAACGCGGAAACAACGTACGGTGTCTGGACCACAACACTCGAGTTAGAGCGTGTGCGCACCGACAAACTCTTGAAGAACCTGGTGGCGCGCAAAGGAGCTGCACTGACTCTAAAATATTCGACACCAGGCGTGGATGTATGTAATTATAGCGCAAACATCATGCCCGTGCCAGTGTGTTTGGTCGACGCAGACGGCACTGAGTTTGGGGTTTTAGAATGCAGTGATGTGGATGTAACTGTACAATATATGTATAAGGCGTGCGGGTTGTGCGAGGATGACATTAGTTCAATAGACACGAGTCTCGATGCAACAACAGGCGTCCTCGAAGACTTCGAACCTGGCGTGTCGTTGAAAAGCCCAGCGGGTGATAAACGATTCTATTTATATGCGCGAACAGTGAATGCGGATGGCGGTGATTCTGACGACACGATGGCACTCGTGTGCTTGGTACTGCGTAATCAAAAAATGCATACAGCGGTCCATGCATCCGATAAGACTCTTACGATTACAGCGAGCGCCAGCGGGACCACACTGGTCCCGCAATATCGACGCTTAAGCGGGACTGGCGATATCAACGTGGATCAATACACACCTATCTCTCTGACGTCTGGGGATACGATTCAGTACTGTCTCTACTCCAGTGACAAGGGGATTCGGGTCAGCAAATTCGGTCACTACCACCACTTCGTCCCCGAATTTACAACCCGCTTGTGTGATATGACCTACACGTTCGAGGTCGGTGAATTCCACAAATACACGGATAATGGGTGCAAACTGTTTGATACTTGCGGCGGTGTGCGAACTGCCTGCACTGACGAAACAACTGTGTTTCAACTCAACGCGTCTCATACGTTTAAGTGGGAGGAGGGCGACGGGACTGTCTTGGGTTCATTCGATATGGATAAAGTCGATTCGGCCTGGGACATGCTTGCATCGCAAACAATTCGCACGAGACTGGACAGCATACATGATGATGTCCGAGCTGCACGCACACATGACTACGACGCGTCAAAACACAGTAAACTATACACTGTGCAGCATGACGCGCCCCCGCGCGACGCGACTGAAAACATTGAAGTGACAGTACCAGCCAGTGTTTGTTTGGAATATGCGTGGGTGAGTGTGAAACTCGAAGAAGATATAGCCGTTGCAACCGGGCAGTTGAGTGCATCCTCATGGACTGTATTTGCAACCACGGGAACTGTGCACAAACTCGCAGCAGCTTCTAAGTCGATGGACAGTCGACATTTCCTATTCGTTCGCGTGCGTGGGCAGACGGATGCCGTGTGCATATGCGTACTATTTGTGTATGATGAGGCTGCGGTTCGAGTCATCCACGACAATACTCGCCGGTGGGGTCTAGAGATGAAGGGTATGTGTATGAAGGGTATGTGTATGATGTATACCACTGCAGGTTCTGCTGGTGTATATGCTAAAAATCACACGGGGTCTCAGACAATCGCATCGGGGGATACTGTCGAATATTTCTTCCGTTCTGTGGACGACCATCCAGTGACCTCCAAACACAGTCACCGAGATTTCAACCCTGTGCTGGTATTCAATCAAGACCATTCAAAGATATGCATAACGGCAAAGGAGCGTTCCGACCACGCGGGGGTCGGTGAATTATATTACATGTTTACAGGCGGTTCCAAAACGCAATGGCATTTGAGTTGTGGTAACATTGCACCCCCAGCTGATTTCAAGGCATCTATGAGTTTGACATTGTATTCAACGTCCGCTGACAGGAAGCATGAAAGTAATAAAGTATTAACTTTCGATGACATCACCGCCGCGTCTGATGCCAAGACTTTGTTTAGGGATTTGGTGAGCGCCATTAATCTCGAGGTCACACACAGTAATGGTACTAAGGAAAATCATATTGAATCTACCATCACTACTATGAATAATGTGACAGTGTTTCAACTTGAAACGTTGTACAAAGACAGTGCGGATGCGCTGAAAATGAAAGTTGACCTCTCTTGCGCAGATGACGTGAAGTACGTATGGACATCGCAACCCATACAAGTTGCGAAAATATTGGAGGATATTTCGAGTACAGACGTCCGGTGGAAAGACGTGCAACTGGACGCAACAGACAATGCGTTGAAGTCCATCCAGTACATCGAAACAACGAAAAACCAACGACACTATGTATACATCATGAACTGCAAAACCAGTGAAGTGATGCCGTTGTGTGTTATCATGTCATGTGAAGACGGGTATGGGGTGACCTTGACCGAGACAGTGCACGGAAACATCACAGTGGCGTTGTCTGAACTCACACTCTGTAGACATGCATTCGGGAAGGACTGTGCGTTGGACATACTGTCAACACCGATTTGTGGAGATTTTACACTGGTCGAGGGACAGGGGGCTCGATACCATGCCACGACATCTGATGGCATTGTCGTCCTACAGCCACGCTACGTCGGGTGTTTTGTCCCCAGATTCTCCCAGGATGAATCGTCGGAATTTCATATCGATACAAATGATTTTAAGACGTATTCGCACAACGACTGTAGTATATGGTATGATAATGGCAAGTCTGTTGAAATTGTAACAGAGAATATGCAGTTTAAATCCAAATCCGCCCCCATTGAGTTTTACTGGAAAATCAAGATAGGTGGGTCTGAAATCAAACAAATGACTGTATTCGAATTAACACCCGATAAAATATTTGACAATGACGTAGGTACTTGTTGGCCCTATGTATCCACCGGTTATGAGCTCGTATACAAGAACCCGGAGGAGTTTTTCGAAGATTCGAACTGTCATTACGAGAGTAAAAAGAATCTAACGACGACATTGAATGTTTTTGTGTATTTTTGGTTCTGCGAGTCACTGACAGATGGCTATAGAGTGAGTCCTGTCTTTGTTCATACACAGACACTCCCCACTGCGGAATTCGCGTCACTTTCTAGCTCGCAGGTCTCTTTGGAAAGCGGGGTGTATGATAAATATACCCAACCCCACCATACACTGTGGTATGAATTTGACTCTGGTACAAACTGGCAACCGTGGTCGGCGGCAGACTTCTCGGTGGATTGGGGGTCATCGCGTCAAATTTTGAAGTTATATTGGAAGTATAGAGAACGTGACATACGTACTTACGAAATACCTCTAAGTAAAGTAGTTCGCAGACCCGTCGCGGCCACGGGCTCCAATCTGGCATTTGCAGACTTTACTGTTGGCAGTGTCACATGCGGCACAGACACAGTCAGCGACAAGTCATCGGTTGTCAGTCTCAGTACAAATCCGGGTGCGAAAATATATACAATATCGCGCGACTATAAAACGCATCAAATTGCGGCGACCGTCATTGCGTTGGAGTGTGCGAAATCTTTGGAAGTGTGCTTGTTGGAGATGGATCTCACGCACACAGGCGACCCACTTGCAGAAAACTTAGACGACGCTAAATGGATACCGTGGGACGGTACCGTGGCAACTCCCGCGGCAATTGAACATCCAAACACGAGGGATAATACACGAATGTATCTGATCGCCCGTGAAAAGAATGCAACCAGTGTGATGGTGTGTGTATGTGCGGTCCTGTCGTCCGACATTTATGGATGGATTCCCACCGATGTGCCGGATGACCCCCGCAGAAGGAAAAAAATCGAGTACAGCGGATTGTCTTTGTTCAAGACATTACATCATAACCAGACTTCATCGTGGAACGGGGAGCTACTGCCAGGGGATGTTATCAATTATCATATTAAAACAAGTGACGGGATCGAGGTTGTGCGGAATATTGCTGCAAATTTCAGCCCCAGATTCACGCGTGTAGGTAGAGATGTGCGTATGTTTACAGACGACCATATTTTATACATACACGGTAGTTACACGTGCGAGTATACAATAGACAGTGGTTCGACTTGGACAACATGGCCGGGTTCTGCAACCGAAAAAGTAACACATGATAAAGACGATATTCAGGTGAAGTGGATATATGTTCAATATTCAAAACCACATCAAATTGGACTATTTGAAGTCAACGAATTTAGGACCGCGTCATCTCCAGTGTCGCATTCTCTCACAAGTGGTGAAATCTCCGTAACTTGCACTACACAGACAGATAATGAATTTGACGATACATTAGAAACGCTCGACAATGGTGTATCTATATTCTGCATCTTAAAATGCGACGATGATGATGGTTTTCATTTTTCGCTCAAAGGTTCTCCTTTTGATGATTCCAAGCCGAACGACTATACGATGTTCTGGGAACATTGTGAGATCAATGAAATAGAAGACAAATCACAGACAATTAGTTGGGGCAGAGTCGACTCATATACTCCCGATTCCATTAAATTGGAACCACTAACCGCGCTTGGTAAGGCATCCTCGCTCTACGTGCGCGACAAGCAGGCCGGGACGACGACGCGCGTGTGCGTGGTGTTCTACGCTGACCCATCTAAATTCACTGGTACGGTGCCAATAACTGTCAGTGATATATCAACATATTCTGTGAAGTATCCCAAACTTTCCCTGTGCCACTGTTACCATGACGCAAAACAAACCCCCATGTACACCGACAAATTTACAATTAAATCCGGGGATCTGTTGTCCTATCACTTATTTGTGGAATACAAACAGACAAAGTATCGAGCGACTGCACAAACTTGGATCTGTGAATTTTACCCCAAACTGGAATTCAAATCGAGTGGTAGAAAAGAGATATCGCTATGCCCCGGGGAATTCAACAAATACGCCCATGGTAAACTAACGCTCGGGTATAACGCCGGCCCGGATATGGATGATATGACCTCGTTGGACGCGGCCACTGTCATTCAGTGGGACTGGACAACTCAAACTCCACTGCGCATACATTGGATATGCAGTGGTATTAGTGATTCTATGTGCTATAAGGAATACAAAGAAGCTGACGTCACTGTCGCCACATCACCCCCCCCCTCGGGTGATACTGCTTTACTGACACTCATACTGGAGTCGTGCAAGGTGGGAGCTACGGCAGGGCGCGACGGGTCCATCGAGTTCACCTTTGACGACGCCGCAGTCAATAAGTTCGGCAACCCCTTTACATTCTGGGTAATGCCTATGGCCGTTCGTGCAGCACACGTCTCTTCACAGTCAGAATATAATGAATATGCACAAGATCCTCTGAATAGGAAGACGACAATCAAACCAAATACAGGGACCCCCTATTGTTATGAGATAGATCAAAAAAGTTGGATTATCCCCGCGGATGCAGATAGCGCCTCCTGTACTTTTGGAATTATGGCGAGGGGCGATTCTGCGACGGGTACATTCGTGTATCACGAAATAGAGGCGGGGAAACTATGCACTATACCAAAGTTAAGTGTGTCGGTGTCAGTATCGGGTGGTACCCTGGCGGCGGACGGCGTAACCACGCATGAAATTCGAAGAGACATCGAGGTGCGTGTGACAACAACACCCAATGGCAGTCTTATCATGTATGCGTTTCAAACAGAAAGTGGCGACTTCACATGGCAATATCTTGAAACATCTGGTGCGATTCCATTTGAAGATATCCCCGCAGACCCCGTGAAGCTCCACGTCTGGGCGGGTGTGCCGGATAACAATACCGGGTGTTTAATGATGACACCGTATAGAATTCGTAAAATGGCGCCCGACGCAGACACCGGGCCGGACGCGGATTGTCGGAGCAGAACACTGGTGGATTATATCCAATATCTACTGGACAATGCGAGTGCATTGGCATCGCAAACGCTCACCCACCCCGAGAGCGAGGCGCAGGAAGCGTATTTACAGGCATGTAATCGAGAGAATGGTGTGCCGTATGCTGACCAAGCGGTTGTGAGTGCATATGTTGCAAAACATTGTGCATCAGGATACGCAGACGCGACAACTGCATCGTACTACGCGCTATGCGTGCGCGTCTCGCGGTGCATCGCGCACGGCGGCTCCGCGGCCGCGCTCGGGTACATTGACGCCTGCGTCCGGGTGTCTGAACTATCCGAAACGCGCTCGTCGGCGGAGACCGTGAAGAAGCCGCGTCTGACGCCCGAGGCGGGCGGCATGTTGGAGCTGGTGGTCGCGGCCGCGGCTGCACACTGCTCTAGAAACCCGATTACGCTCAGCGACAGCGCCTTGGATGCTTTGATCGAAAGGCGGAAAAAGGCGGCAGGGGCCAGCGGCGAGCTCGAAGTAAAAAAGGACATGGAAATGTGTGTCTGGCTCAGAGGTAAATCGGTGGCCTTTTTGCGCGCATGTTGCTTGAATTGCGCAGGCTTGGATCCAGGCTGGGTCGAAAACACCGACAATACAGTTTTATATGAGAGCGACTTTACCAACGTATGTGCGACATTGGATAGATATAAGTTGACAGGGACGATCGCGCTGTTCGGGCTGGCATTGTTGCATCAACATAAAACCAAGAAAGTTGACAAACATGCGGCATTCAATGGTTTGGTCGACAAATACACAAGTGGATTCCCAGAACTGTCGTTTGAGAAGAATCTGTATTACCGCATGTCGGGTTCCGGTATAGAGTTCGCACTATTATGTATGAGTGTAAAATATGATACAATTGCAGGGGGGTGTGTTGAAATAATTATAATTCGGAAAATCAGCATCACACAAGGCGCGGCGGGTACAAGTTCAGATTATACAATTGTCACACGAGACGCGTTCGACCATGAAGGGTATACGTTGATGGACACTACAGTGAACAGACGCATATTTACAGTAAAAAAAATTTTTGAAAAACTTTTCGGTAATTTAATGCAAGCACAAAATGACACACTCAGCAATATTTCGAAGGTGCCTGGTTTGCATGATGATATATTTGAATGTATTAAAGATCCGTTAATTTGCAAAGCACTTACGGACTCTTTCATAAATACGACAAGTCACGCGACTGATGAAGCCACGGACAGCATCTTCGTGTTTCTCGTGCGCGAGTCTGTCGCCATTCTCCTCAAACGCGTGACACTGTCCCCTCAGCACAAGAAAACCCTCAACGCCGTCGCGCCGATGCTCCGCGGGGATCCACCGACACTGTCGAGTCTAGACGATAAAGATCGAAACACGGGCATTGTCAATTTATGGAACGCATATCTCGCTAACGATCTAGAGAATAAAGAATTCACGTCAAACGCCCTCGACCAGGAAATTGTCGACATATGTGGAAATATTGACTCACGCGAGAAGGTGATTGGAATTGCCAGACTCCTCACACCCGCGCGCGTGCAAGACATGCACAACAAACTCGCGGACCAAACCCAGGATAACGCATGGTTCCACATCCCCAAGCAGAAAGAAACATTCGAGTGCATGGACACCACAAACGCTGCACAGCCTAAAGACACTGACTTTCAATCACAGATGCTGTATTTTATCATTTCCAGATACTATCTCATGACACGGGATAGCAGCAACAGGAAGGACGGAGCAGCCCTCAGAACTGCCATACTGGAGACGCTGCCGTGGACTATAACAAATACCACAGCGCTGGACACGACGACCGCGGTCACATCAGCTACTGCGCAAGCTGGGACAGAGGGCCTGCAGACCGCCGCGCTGTGTGAGTTGATGCGAACGCGGCCGCCGTCCCAGCTTCCGGGGGGCAAGGACGCGGCCACGTATACTCTTGGCGATTTTTTCAAAGCAGATAATCGCAAAAACAACAGCTCGAAAGAGAATCGATTTGCAAAACTAATCACAGACATCTTGATACATTCTACTCCAAATCTCAAAGATAACGGAGTTATGATTACATCAATAACCATGCAGAGTAAAATGTATGATATAACACGAACGTGGACATCATTCGGGTGCGATACGGTAATGTCAGATGCAGATAGGGCGGAAAACAAGGCAAAAATATGGAATACATACGACAAATGGCTCCACGCGAAAACTTCCCACGCAGTGTATCCACAGTTTAAGCAACTTTGTGTCGGGGGCTCGGTCCCCTCTAGTCTCGTCCTCGTTGGGTGCAGCGAGCTATCCCCGTTCAAGAATGTGTCATTCCCTGTGACAGCCCAAGTAGGTGGTGCATCCGGCAGTACTATGGTTGAGTACAGAGTATCAATCGGCGATCGAAAATCCGGCCCGATCACATTGGTATTGGGGTCGTGGGGGGGTTCTAACGTGCAATCAATGGGAATACGTCTGCGTGAACTTGTCTATATGTTTTACGCTTTTCGGAGAGATATTGCAGCATCCGCTGAGAAGGAATCGTTCACACAGCACGCGTACCGCGCGCTGTACAGAGGGGGTCTCACGTTTGATCCGACTCTTGATAATACGAGCCTCGCCGACGCGTGGCACACACTGGGGGACAGCCTCGGCGTCAGCCATACTGACGTCGATACATTTGTGACTGCCGCGGCGACTGGTGCTTCCGTTCCTACCGCCGAAGCCGTCGCCAAAATCGCCGAAGCCGCCGAAGCCGCCGAAGCCGCCAAAACCGCCGCCGAAGCCGCCGCCGCCGTCGACGCCGCCGCCGTCGCAGCCGCCGCCAAAACCGCCGCCGCCGCCGCCGCCGCCGCCGCCGCCGCCGCCGGGGGCGGTGGACCTGCGGCTGTAGACGCGATTTTCCCCGACGCTGTCGAGTGGTATTGCCCGCGCTTTGTCCCGAGCGCTGCGCAGTGCACTGCGCTCGATGAATTTTGCAAAACAAACACGACAATTGTATATTCTCGCCCGGAATATACAGGATATGGATTCTCGACGCACTATATCCTAGACACCATCTTAAACGCATTGTACACCAACGACCTGAAATTAGACGAAACTATGAAGGGTACGTTATGCAAAACCATACCAACAAATACGCAGATTACAGAAAAACACGAAACTGCATCGAAAATCACAACAGGGCCCGTGCTCCTATACCCACAAGCCCAGACACTCGATTTGGACTCGTTGAGAGCTGGTCAGGACAAACACGCGCGCCAGTCCTTGATGGTCGAGTATATGGCCACAATGGCGGGAATCAAAGCTATCGGCGCAAACAAATCCGTGCTGGCCTCCGCGACAGACCCCCGCCACGCGCACAGGCCCGCGCGCGCGCCCCGCAGAGGGCACCCGCTGCCGCTGGTGCTGCTGCCGGTGCGGCTGCCGCCCACAGCCGCGGCAGCGTCTGCGCTGTCGCCGCTGCTGCCGGCCGTGGCCGTGCCCAGGGCCGCGGCCGTGATGCCGCCGCACGCGGAAGACTCGACGGGGGCGGGGGGTCGCGTGCTGGCGCCACCCCCGCGGCCGGGGACCACGGCGCGCGCCGCGCGGCTGCGCGACACGAGCGGTGGCGGCGCGCGGCCCTCGCGGCGCGCGGCCCCGGCTGCCCCGCACGCGCTCGCGCCGCGCAGGGTGCGACTGCCCGCTGCGGCTGCGGCGCCCCGCGCGAGCAGCCCCGCGCGCCCCTCGGGGCACGAGCTTGCTCCGCGCCGAGAGCCGCTCGACGCAAACGCGGGCGCGGCGCGCGGCGCGCGGCGGCTGCCCTGCGCGCCGCGCCAGGTGAGCAGCGGCGCGGACGCGCACGCGCTTGCGCCGCGCAGACCGCCGCGCGCGCCCGCTGCGGTGCCGCGCGCGGACTCGCACGCGCGCGACGACGCGCGCGGCCAGCCCGGCCAGCATGGCGGGCACCGCGGCCAGCACGGCGGGTACGCGCACCACGGCGAGTGCAGAGACCTCGGCGTGCACGGCCAGCGCGGCGGCGGCGGCGATGGCAGGCGCCTCGGCGAAGGCGGCCAGCACGGCGGGTACGCGCACCACGGCGGGTACGCGCACCACGGCGGGTACTCGCACCACGGCGGGTCCAGGCACTGCGGCGACCAAGGCGGCGAAGGCGGGCAGCACGGCGGGCGCACCTACCACGGCGGATCCAGGCACTGCGGCGACCAAGGCGGCGAAGGCGGGCAGCACGGCGGGCGCACCTACCACGGCGGATCCAGGCACTGCGGCGACGGCAGGCAGCACGGCGGGCGCACCCACTACGGCGAATCCACGCACTGCAGCGGCGCCGGCGACGGCAGGCAGCACAGCGCGCGCAACCACCACGGCGAATCCAGGCGCTGCGGCGACTACGCCGAGATGGCCGTGGTGTGGTCGCCGGTGGACCTGGCGGGCGCCGAGTTTCCGCGCGGCGCGACGGATGCCGCGCTGTCTCCGTGGACGGTGCACGCGCAGTACTACGACGCGCCAGCCCATACAGGGCTGCAACCATCTTGGCCTGCATTTGCCGACAGCGCACCGGGGCTGCAATACGCCACTGTCCCCGACCTGTACGCGGGCGGGGGGCAGCAATATGCCTTTACCGCGCCCGCTGAGCAGCAGGCCTATGCCCTTGCCGCGGAGGCCGCGCGGGTATACTACGGCTACGCCGCAGAGGCCGCGCAGGCGCAGGCATATCACGGCTTCCCCGCGGCGACCGCGCAGCCGCAGCACGACTACGCCGCGGCGGCCGCGCAGCCGCAGGCATATTACGGCTTCCCCGCGGCGGCCGCGCAGCCGCAGCACGACTACGCCGCGGCGGCCGCGCAGCCGCAGCACGACTACGCCGCGGCGGCCGCGCAGCCGCAGCACGACTACGCCGCGGCGGCCGCGCAGCCGCAGCACGACTACGCCGCGGCGGCCGCGCAGCCGCAGCACGA
>Ga0335398_10003504_pt1 | contig 22919 bp, 9 predicted proteins | sample BON03_FD_205742 | JGI IMG/M metagenome (GOLD analysis project Ga0335398, IMG submission 205742) | Freshwater microbial communities from Lake Bonney liftoff mats and glacier meltwater in Antarctica - BON-03 (spades assembly) (version 2) | ecosystem: Environmental > Aquatic > Freshwater > Ice >... | reverse complement strand
GGGGGGGGGGGGGGGGGGGGGGGGGGGGGGTGGGGGGGGGGGGGGGGGGGGGGGGGGGGGGGGGGGGGGGTGGATTGTGGAAGACAGGCTTCGGGCTGGGATCGATCGGGGGTGTGATTGTGGAAGACAGGGAGCGATGCGAGAGGAGGCAATGGCAACTTGGGAAGTGATCACTTGCCAAAAACGGGAGCGGGGGCCCCTATTTTCGCCCGTCCTTCTCGTTGTCTCCACGTCCTCGCCCGGCCCCCCACACCGCCAACACACACACAAACAATCATTGGTCGGAGCTGGCGTCACTCTCACTCACACGACGCACAGAAGCACATTTTGAACCAAGTTGATCACTCTCCTCCCTTTCTGTCCCAAACGACGCGCGCGCGAGCGTGTCTTCTCTGGTGAGTGCGCGCATTCACATTGCGCTGGTGCGGTGCTGGTGCGGGACCCGACGCGCGTTTGGGCGCGCGCGAGAAAGACAAAGCCCGGAACAAGTTTTGCGAGCGCCCCCCTCCGAGGCTGATTCGAGCGCGCGCGACGTCTGCCTGCCTCTCTCGAGTCGGGTGAACGGGTGCCAGCTGCGTCGCGCGCCCTGGCCCCGCCGTCGTGGAGGCGCGCGGCTCCGTAGCTAGACGAAAATCGAATCGCCAGCGCCGACGACGTGCGCGACGCCGCCGGCCGCCATCTCCTTGAACCCCGGCGCCAACTCCTCTTTCTCCTTCCCTCTTCCTCCCCCACAAAAAAAACAGACCCGAAAAAGAACACAAGCCCAAAACCAAATGAGCTCCGACACCCTCAGCGACAGCCCCGCGCCCGCCGCGGCGGCCGGCGCCCTCGCCACGACCGCCGCGGGCGGCGGCGGCGGCGCCCCCGCGGCCGCGCAGCAGCAGCAGCGCGCCGCCCGCACGCCGAAAGCCTCCCAGGCGCTGGCGGCCACCACCCTCGGCCTCAGCAAGGCGCTGCTGGTCGAGCTGGGGTTCCACCCGGACGCGGTCGAGCGCGCGGCCAAGCGCGCCCTCACAGGCCCGGCCGGGCGCGACCTCGTCGCCGCATTCGTGGCCGCCTCCGGCACGGCCGCCGCCGACGCCGCGCAGCTGGCCGCGACCGACGCCGACGGCGCAGGCGGCGGCGCGGGCGGCGCCGGCGCCGGCGGCAAGCGGCGCGGCAAAAAGGGCGGCAAGAAGGAAAAGGGCGAGAAGCGCCCCAAGTCGGGCAAGGTGCGCTCCGCCTACCAGCTCTTCACCACCGACGCCCTCCACACCCTCAAGGAGCTCAAGTACCACCTGCCCGCCGACGCCGCCCTCGGCAGGCCCGAGCCGCGCGAGCCCAGGCTCGGCGACGTGGCCGTGCTGTGGAAGCGCGCGCCGCCGTCCGCGCAGGCCAAGATGAAGCGGCGGCTCGAGGAGATCCGCGCGCAGATCAACGCGCGGGTGGACGCGACGGGCGCGCCCGTGGACGTGCCGGCGGCGGTGGCGGCGTACCTGGCGGCCAACAACCTGCGCGCGTTCGACTACCGCGAGCTGCTCGAGAAGTTTGGGGGCCCTGCGGCGGCTGCAGGGGCGGCGGGCGGCGGCGGCGGCGCGGCGGCTGGGGGCGCGGCGGCGGGGGGCGCGGGCGGCGGCGGCACGGGCACGGGCACGGGCGGCGGCTCGACCGAGGAGGCCGGGACGACGACGGGCGAGGCCGGCAGCACGGTCAGCAGCAGCGGGGGCTCGAGCGACAGCGGCGACAGCAGCGACAGCGGGGCGACGCGCGCGGCGGCGGCCGAGAAGAAGAAGAAGCAGGAGGAGGAGGAGGCGGCGGCGGCCAAGAAAAAAAAGGCGAAGGGCGGCAAGGAGGGCGGCAGCGCCAAAAAGGCGGCCGCGGCCGACAAGGCGCCCCCGCCGTCCAGCAGCAAGAAGCGCCCGGCCGAGGCGCCAGCGAGCGAGAAGAAGCACAAGCACCAGAAGAAGGCGACGGCCGACTCGAGCGACTGAGGGCGAGCGACTGAGGGCGAGGGTGGGAGGCGACGGCGCGTTTTGTTTTCCGCCGCGCGCTGCGTTCCGCTCCCCCCCCCCCCTCCCCCCCCGCCCGCTCGGTTTTCTCCTCGCTCGCTCGTCTCCCTCCTGCGCTCCGGTCCGCTACCTGCCTCTTTTCCACCAACCTGACCGACCTGACACACGGACCCCGCAAAGACCTTTGCCACACACAGGCTTGACGTCGGTTGCTGGTGCCTCGTTGTTTCCCTTCCCGCCCGCCCCCTTCCGCCCCCCCGACAAGAGTTGCGTTGGCTTTCTCCCCTCTGCTCGAGACGGCGCCGGAAAAAGGGGGAAACGCGCACGGAGGGCGGCGCGGACCGGCAGCGGACACGAGCGAGCCGCCATGACCACCATCGACAGACGTGCACACGCGCGCACAATCACACAGACTCCCTTTTCCCCTCGTCCCCCGTCCCCCGACCCTCACTAGACACAACTAGACACCACCCCATTCGAGCAGCAAACCGGTGGTCATCCCCCATCGGGCCGAGCGAGCGCCTTTCCCGCCGACGCGGGCCGTCGGCGTGTCTCGCTGCCATTTTTTTAAGACCACGTATGAACCATGCATGGACGCTTTCACAAATTCTTCTGGACAATTTACCAACACCCGCGACCTCAACGACCCCTTATCGATCCCCCAACAACCGGCGGACACATTGGCCGCCGCGCGAAACGAGAAAAACAGCGTCCTTCCCTTCCCTTTCTTCGCCGCAGAACGTGAGGGCGCGCGCGGCGAGAATCGCACACCAGAGTCCCGTGTGCATCCGTCTCCCTCGGCGCGCGCGCGCGCGCCAAGGCGCGGCCCCCGTTCTGCGGGCCAAGGGGATTTGGTGGTCTGCATTTCAACAACAACAAAAACGGCCTATATGCTCCGCGCCGTGGCGGCGGGCGCCTCGGGCGCGGCGGCCTACACCGCCTATCACGAGGCGCGCATCTCGGGCGAGGCCGGCGAAGGCGCGACCGGCGCGCTCGCCCTGTTGGCGTCGGCGGTGCTCGCGGCGGCGCGGCGCCTGCTGCTCTCGCTGGCCGGCGCGGGCGGGGGCGCCTCCTTGCCGGCGGGCGGCCTGTCGGCCGACGCCTCGCGGCTGCAGCGACAGGTGGACGACCTGCAGCAGATGCTCATGCACTCGCTGCGGGCGGCGGCGGGCGGCGGCGCGGGCGCCAGTTACGACAGCAACGGCGGCCGCCGCCGCCGCGGCAGCAGTTCGACAGCAAAGGCGCTCGCCGCGCTCGCCGCCGCCACGCTCGCGACCGCCGCCGCCGTGCGCGCCGCGCGCGGCCTCCCGCCGCTCCCCAGCTTCCTGCCGGACCTCCTGTACGCCACGCGCGGCTCCGTCAAGCAGCTTCGCGCCCAGCTCGAGGCCTCGGCGGCCTCCGCGCGCGGGCAGCTCCAGCTCGCCGCGCGCGACCTGGGCCAGCGCGTGGGCCTCGTGTCGGCGAAAGCGGACGCGCTGCTGGCGGCGCAGTCGGAGCTCGAGCGCGCGCTGGCGAGGGTCGAGGGCGGGGTGGGGCTCGTGCGCGGGGACGTGGCGGCGCTGGCGCAGCGGGTGGAGTACGGCAACCGGGCGGTGACCCTGCTGTGCGGCGTGGTCGGGGAGGTGGCGCGCGCGGTGGGCCTGCAGCAGCAGCAGCAGGGGCGGGCGCAGGGGGGGCAGCAGCAGCAGCAGGGGCCGCCGCTGCCGGGCGGCGGCGGCAGCGGGGAGGGGGGGCGCTTCGCGCGCATGCTCGACGGGCTCATGATGCTCGAGAAGCACCAGCAGCAGCAGCAGCAGCAGGTCGGGCAGGGATCAGCAGCGGCAGCAGCAGCAGCCGGAGGAGAACACCAACAACTGCTGCTGCCGGGCGAGGGGCCGAGGCAGGGCGCGGCGGCGGGCGTGGCGGCGGCCGAGGCCGAGCACCTGCACCTGCTGCGGTCCACGGACCGGGCGCTGCTTGCGGCGCGGTGTCCCAATCCCGCGACCTACTGCAGCGAGGTGCTGGCGGCGGGAGGGGGCCGCGCGGGAGGAGGAGGGCGGGGGCGGCCGACGAGCGCGGCAGGCGGCAGAGGCGACGTACGCCCGGCGGCGGCCGGACTCGGCGTGCTGCCAAACGGGCCGTCGTGCTCCCTGTCGGCGTCGTGGGACTCCTTGCGCTCGGCCTCGCCTGCTGCCCCGCCTGCCTCTGCGTCCGCGGCGGCCGTCGAGGCAGCATGGGCGGACGAGCGGTTTTTCAGGGGCGAGGGGGGCAAGGCGGCGGCGGCGGCGGCGGACGCAGACCCTTCTTCTGCCTGGGCAGGACGATTCTTCTGACTGGCACGCGTCTGCGAGGTTGATATTTCATTGATCAAACCTTTTATTGGAAAGCAATGCACAGGACACGGGCTAGCCCCTCTGTTTCCTCTTGCGCGGCCGCGACGCCCGCCGCTCCTCGTCGTGCTGGGGCGGCGGCGGCGGCGGCGGCGGCGGCGACGGCGGCGGCGGCTCTGCTTTCGCCTCGTCCTCGTCGTCTTCCGAACCGGATGAAGACGGCGAAGACGACGACGAGGGGCCGGGCTTCGTGCCGCCGCTGTCGCTGCTACCACTGCTGCTGCTGTCGTCGCTGCTGCTGCTGTCGTCGCTGCTGCTGCTGCTGCTTGTGTTGTCGCTGCTGCTGCTGCTGTCGTCGCTGCTGCTGCTGCTGCTGCTGCTGCTGCTGCTGCTTGTGTCGTCACTGCTGCTGCTGCTCTTCCCGGAAGCTGAGGAGCTGGACGCGATTGGGCCGCCAGCGCCACCCCCGTCGGCGCCGCCTCGTCCTGCGCCGCCGCTAACGGCGCCGTCCCGCGCAGCGCCCTCGCCCTCGCCCTCGCCCCCGCTCTCGCCCTCGCCACTGTCTCCTTGGTCGCTTTCGCTCTCGCTGCTCGCGGAGCTGCTCAGCAAATGAATTCCTCGGTCCTCGCGCTCGCTGCTGCTACTGCTCTCGCGGTCGCTTTTGCTGCTGCTTTCGTCGTCGCTGCTGCTGCTGCTCGTGTCGTCATCGTCGCCGCTGCTGCTGCCGCTGCGGCCGCTGCCGCTGCTGCTGCTGGTCAAGCTGGCCGCGTCGGCGTAATCCGACGACGAGGACAGGGCGACGCATCCCTGACGCCTTGCGCGCAAGGCTGCCAGCACCTCGGCCACGTCCGGGCTCGGCATCCGCAGCGGCGGCGGCGACCCTGCCGGGCGGCGGCGGCGCGGGCGCGCCTCCTCCTCCTCATTTTGCCCGTCGGCGCCGTCCTGCCCCGCCGCCGCCTCCTCAACCCCATGCTCGTCCCCGTCGTCGATGAACCCGCTCAGCGCCGCGTCGTCAAACGGCGCCTGCCCCTCTTCCTCCTCTCCTTCCTCCCCCTCCTCCTCCCTCACCTCGGCCTCGTCGTCGACGTAGCGCCTGGCGGCGGCGGCGGCGAGGGCGGCGAGTTGACGGCGGCGGCCTTTCGCCCTTGCCTCGCCTCTGTCGCCCTCGTCCTCGCTGCCGTCGCGTATCACCCACTTGCGCTGGCGGGGCGTGCGGGTCTTGAGGGGGCCGTCCGCCGGCGACAGCACCGGCGCGGCAGGGCCGGTTTTGCTATTCTTGCGAGGCCGCTCGCTCGCCGCAGGCGGCGGCGGCGGGGGCGCCACGTCCTCTTTGGCCCGCCGCCGCTTTTTCGGCGGCTCGTCCTGATGCTGTGTCTTCGTCACAACTTCCCGCCGCTTGCCGGCCGCGGGCGCCATCGCGCGCGGAGGGGAGGGCGTCAGGAAGAGGCGACGCACGGCGGTCTCCCGCTTTTTCTTGTTCCGTGTCGAATGGCGTCGCCCATGGAGGTCTCGGGATGATTGGATGGGTGGGTGGGGTCGCGAGTACGAGAGGAAAGCAATGCAGGCAAATTGGTGATCGGAGCGGCGAAGGGGGGGCGTGAAAAAGTTTGAAGAGAAAGAGGAGGAGGAGCAGAGGGGAGGAAGGAGGAGTGAATCGCAACACACAAGCGCAACCTCCCTTGAGAATCGACCTCGGCGCCCTCTCGCGCTCATCTCGCCAGGCAAAGAGAGCGACCTGATCGCCTCACGTGACGTTTTTGAGCACCCACCTGATCAACAAAACGCAACAGAGAAAAAACTCGGAACCCTCACCGGTGGGGATGATGCGCTGAACGCAAGTGCAAGAGCGACGACAAAGCAGCCACCACCCCCGCGAGAAAACACGACGACCATAATGACGTCAGCCGACGCCTCCACGACGCCGGCGCAAAAGGACGCGCCCTCGCTGCGCGCCGAGGCGATCGCCAACTGGGAGCCGTGCGGCGACGGCGTCTTTTTCGCGCGCGAGACGCTGGTCGCGGCCATGCTCTGGGACCCCCCTCCCGCGCCGCGGTCGGCCGAGGGCGCCGCGCGGTGGGTCGCGGCCGCCGAGGCCTTGTCCGTGCCGATATCCGAGTCGTGGGGCGGAGCGGGGGGCGGCGATGGCAGAGGCGATGGCGGCGGCGGCGGCGGCGGCGGCCACGACTCTGCGGGCGAAAACCACCACCACGACTCTGCTTGGCTCACGCGCCGCGCCTACCCTTACGTCGACCTGTCGGCCGTGCGCTGCTGCGCCGCCCCGTTCGGGGGGCACATCGCCGCGCTGCGGGACGAGGCGGCCGTTCTCGGGGGCCGGCGCCGCGCGCCGCCACCCGACGGCCACGGCTGGGCGGGCGACGGCGGGTCGGCCGCTTTGGGGGGCGGCGGCGGCGCGGCGGCCGACGCGCCCTTCTGGCCGAGCGCCTCGCACCACGAGGCGGCCGCGGGCCAGCCCGGGGTCGTGCGCCTGTTCACGGCCGCGGGCCGGCTGGTCGGCGCCTTCCGCTGGGCCTTCCGCGCCGCCTCGTCGCCGCCGCTGCCGCGCCCGCCGCCGCTCGCGTGGGGGTGGACGCACGACGGCGAGCTCGCCATGGTCGAGCGCGGCACGGGGCGGGCGCACGTGTTCGGCGCGTCGGCCGGGGGCGGGGGCGGGCCCGCGCTCGTGCGCGAGCTGAGCTTCGGCCCCGAGGTCGAGGGCAGGGGGGTCGCGGCCGCGGCCGTGTTTGGGGACGGCGTGGTGGTGCTGGCAAAGGCGGGGCGGTGGGGGGGCGGTGGGGGGGCGGGGGGGACGGGGATGGGAGCGGGGGGGGGCGAGGGCGGCTCAACATCGGACGGCCCCGCGTCAGCAGGAGCGACGGGCGCCGAGCCCCCGGCCCTCTGGGCGATCGTCGGCCTGTCGTCGTCGTGCTCGCCCTCTGCCGGCGCCGGCGCCGCCGCCGGCAGCGCGGGCGCGGGCGGCCCCGCGGCGTCAGCCTTGGGCGGCGGCGGCGGCGGCCCGCGCGTCTTGCGCCTCGCGTCCCCGCCCCCGTGGGTCCGCGCAAGCGGCGGTGGCGGCGTTCAAACAGCAGCAGCAGGAGCAACCACAACGACAACAAATACAACCACGACCACCACCACGGCAATGACGACGACGATGCCAATGCCGATGCCGATGCCGACGGCGATGGCGGTGCTCGACCCGCCGGCGGCGCGGCGGCACGCCGCGCTGCTGCAGGCGCGGCGGCGGCGGCGGCAGGGCGGATTCGAGGACGGCGACGGAGAGGCGGCGGCGCTCGACGCCATGCCGCCGGCGGCCCCGTTGGAGGTGCTCCTGGCGTTCGGGGGAGACGCCGCGCCGCCGCTCGGGAGCGGCGCGGCGTTGGGCGGCGGCCTCTTTTTCCCCTCCTCGTCTTTTCCGCAAAAGGGCGCACCAGCCAGCGCCCCTCTGGCCCCCGTCCTCTTCGTCGTCGACGACTCTGCGTGCTACGAGGGCCCCCCCCTGCCCCGCTCGTGCGGGGGGGTCGTCGCGCTGGCCGCGTCCCCGGGCGACGGCGGCGCGCTGGTCGCCGCCCACTGCGGCGACGGCGTAATGCGCGTGCTGCTGGCGGCGGCGGCGGCCGGGGGGGCGGCGGCGGGGCCCGGGAGGCAGCCGATCGACACCGCTGCCTACTACGCGGAAGCCGAGGGCGGGGAGGAGGGCGGCGGCGGCGCGGGGGAGGGGTCGAGGCACAACGGCAGGAGAGGCAAGGGCAAGGGGCGGCACGCGCCGCCCGGGCCGCCGACGGCGCCGACGCCGCCGCCCAGGCCGCCGTCCTCGTCCTCGCTCCGGCCGCAGCCGCAGCCGCTCGCCGAGTTTGACACGGCCGGCATCGGGCGCTCGCAGGACGCCTACGACTACGGCGGCGGCGACGAGGAGGACGACGACGACGACTTCCCCCTGGCCCCGAAGCTGCCCACCCGCGGCGGGAGCAACGGCAACGGCAACGGCGGCGGCAGCAGCAACAGCAGGCCCGCCCGCCCGCCGCCGCCGCCGCCGCCCTCGTCGCTGGCCTGGGTGGGCGGCGACGCGGTCGCCCTACGCTGGGAGGGCCTGCTGCTCCTGGTCGGCCCCTACGGCGACTGGCTGCGCTGGCCCTCGGACGAGGCCGTGTGCCTCGTGCAGGAGGTCGACGGCCTGCGCCTGCACGGCCAGCGCGCGTCCTCGCTGGCGCGGCGGGTTCCCGCGGCCGTGGCGGCGGCGTGCCGCCCGGGCAGCGGCGCGCCCTCCGCGCGCCTGTGGGACGCGCGCGACGCCTTCGACCGGGGGCAGGCGCGCGCCGACCGCCTGCTTAGGGACCTGGCCGCAAGCGGGGGCGGCGCCGGGCTCGCGCGCGCCGTGCGCGGGTGCTGCCGCGCCGCGCTCGACGACCTGTCGCGCGGGCGCTCGCGGGCGCTGCTGCGCGCGGCCGCGCTCGGGCGCGCCTTTTTGCCGCCGTCGTGCATCGTGGCCGGGGGCGTCGACGGGGATTACGATGGTGGTGGCGGCGGTGATGGCGACGATGGCGACGACGGCGACGACAAGGAAGACGACGACGAGGACGAGGACCGGGACCAGCACGCCGGCAGCGCGGACGGGGCCGAGGCGGCGAAAGAAGAGCGCCGCGCGCCGGCGGGCGTGCCGGCGCTGCTGCTGCGCGACGCGGCCGCGCGCCTGCGCATCCTGGCGGCCGTGCGCGACCCGTCGACCGTGGGCGCCCCCATGACGGCCGCGCAGCTCGAGGCCCTCGGCGTCAACGCGCTGGTCGCGCGCCTGGTCGCGGCCAGGCACCACCTCCTGGCCTTCCGCATCGCCTCGTCCCTGCCCCCCTGCTCGTCGTCCTCGCGCGCCGGCGCCGCCTGGCCGGCGGGCGGCGGCGGCGGCGGCGGTGGCGGCGCTCAGCAGCCGGCGTCCGTCTTGTCGGCGCAGGCGGCCGCCTCGGCCATGGCCGCGCTGGCGTCTTCGGGCTCGGGCGCCGCCACGGACGGCGCGCTGCTGCCCATGATGCCGCTGCCGCTGCAGCAGCAGGGGCGCGGCGGGGGCCCTGGCGGCGGCGCCGCCGCCGCCCCCTCCGCCCTCGCGCTGCCGCCCAACCCCACCGCCGCCGACGTGCTCGTGGCGTGGGGCTGCGCGCGCATCAGCGCCGCCCGGGACCGCGAGTCGGACGAGTCGCTGCGCGACGTGCTCGTGGCGCGCCTCACGCAGCAGCCGCTGCCGCAGCAGCACCAGCAGCAGCAGCAGCGCGAGGCGGCGGAGAGGAGCTCGCTCGGGCTGCCGCCGCTTGGCGGCGCCTCTGCCGGCGACCAGGGCGGCGGCGGCGGCGGCGGCCCGCCCTTCTTTTCGCCCCGCTCCCCGGCGCACCCGACGCCCGCCCCGGCGCGCGCCTTCGCCGCCCTCGCCGCCCACGCCATGGCCGCGGGCAGGCGCGGCCTCGCGCAGCTCCTGCTCGACGAGGAGCGCTCGCCCGGCGCGCAGGTCCCCTTACTGCTGGCGCTGGCGGCAGCGTCGGGCGGCCCCCCCGGATTATTGTCGCCGCCGTCGTCAGCGGCGGGCGCCTTTTCGCCCTCGTCCCCCGCCGCCTCCTCGGCCGCCGCCCTCGCCGCCTACCAGCTCGACCCGCTGAGGCGCGACCCGGTCCTCGCGCGCGCCCTCCGCCGCGCCTGCGAGAGCGGCGACCCCGACCTCGTGCACCTGGCGCTGTTTGGCGGCTACCGGATAAGGTCGCTGGCGCAGTTCTGGGCGCTGGTGTCGGCGTCGGGCGGGGCGGCGCGGGCGCTGTTCGTCAAGTACGCGCGCGCGGTGGAGCCGGAGCTGCTGGAGACGCTGTACGCGACGGGGGCAGGGGCGGGGGCGGCGTCGGCGGCGGTGAGCGCGGCGGCGGCGGCGGCGGCGGCGGGGGCGGCGGCGGCGGGCGGCGCGGGCGGCGGCACCAAGCAGCAACAGCAGCAGCAGCAGCAGGCTCTGATGCCCCTGCCTTCGCCGACGCCCGCCCAGGTGCAGCAGCAGCAGTCGCTGATGGCGTTCGACGCCGCCGAGCTGACCTTCCAGGCGGCCGTGCGCGCCGCCGTCGTGGCGGCCGGAGCGGGAGGAGGAGGAAAAGAGGAAGGGACGGCGGCCGCAGCCGTCGCAGCCGGTTCCCGCGCCGCATCCGCCTCCGCCGCCGCCGCCGCTGCGCCCGTCGCGTACAGCGAACCCGCCGTCGCCTTGCGCTTCGCGGCCGCCGCCAGCACCGCCGCGCAGCAGTTCCAGGCCGCGGGCAAGGAGGCCTCGTTCTACGCGCGCGCCGCCGCCGACGCCGCCGCGCTCGCCCGCGAGCAGGCGCGGCTAGAGCGCGATACCGGGCGCGGCGGCGGCGGCGGCGGCGGCGGGTTCGTCGGCCTCTCGCTCAGCGGCACGATCGTGCGCGCGCTGGCCCTGGGGAACCAGCGCGCGGCGCAGCACCTGCGCCGGCAGTTTGGCGTGCCCGAGGCGCGGTACGCGTGGCTGCGGCTGCGCGCGCTGGCGAACGCGCGCGCGTGGCAGGAGCTGGACGCGTGGGTGGCGGAGTACGGGGGGGGCGGGGGCGGGGGCGCGGGAATCGCGGGCGCGGGCGCGGGCGGAGGCTTGCTCGGCGGGCTGCTCGGGCCCTCTGGCGGCGGGGGCGGGGGGAGCGGCGGCGGCTCGGGCCGCCACCCGCCCATCCCCTGGAGCGCCTTTTTCGACGCCGCGCGCGACGGCGGCGCGCCGCGCGAGGCGCTCACGCGCCTGGCCGCGAAAATGCCGGACGGGCCCGCCAAGGCGAGGAGCTTTGCCGCCATCGGCTTGGCGAGGGAGGCGGCGGCGGCCATGGCTGCTGCGGCGCGCGGGGGCGGCGGGGGAGGGGGCGGGGCCGGCGGGGGCGGGGAGGAGGGCGGCGGCGGCGGCGGCGGCGTGCTCGGCCGCATCATGCAGACGGGCCGGGACGCGGTCGCGTGGCGGTGACGCTGCTCTCTCTAGGGGGGGAACGAGAGAGGGGCAGGGAGAGAGCGAGCGAGCGAGAGCGGGGGCGCGCCGCCGCGGTCCGCGGTTGTTTGTTCTGTTGTGTGAACACAACCCCCGGTTTGGTCCGATCGTTTCTAAAATGGTGGGTCAAGTTAACTTCGTTTTTTGCGTGTCTCTCTCCCCCGATCACCCGACGTCCATGCCGTCGAGCTCCATGGCCGCCGGCTCGGACGGCACCGTCGGCGTCGGCGTCGGCGTCGGCGTCGGCGTCAGCGTCCGCTTCTCCCCCTCTTCGCCCCGCCACGTGAGCAGCAGCGGCGGCGGCGCGACCGCGGCCGCCGCCCTCTCGCTCGCGCGCCGGGCGATCAGCTCGCGCGTGCGCCGCTCGACCCAGCTCTCGGCCGCGCCCGCGAGCGAGCTGCTGCTCACGCCGTGCCCGCCGCCAGAGTCCTGCCGGACGAGCAGGGCGGGCGCCAGCGGGCGCGGCGCCGGCAGGCCGTGCGCGGCGGCGGCGCTGGCCGCGAGCGCGGGGCAAAAGGGGACGATGGCCAGGGCCGCGTCGCCCGCGTGCCCGAGGAAGGCTGCTCGTCCGAAACCCTGCTCCTCGTCCGCCTCCGCGGGCTCGTCGATGACGGGGGCGGCAAAGGGCGACGGCGGCGCAGAGCGGCGCTGGGCGGCGCCGTTTTGCGGCTGCTGCTGCTGCTGCTGCTGCTGCTGCTGCTGCTGCTGCTGCTGCTGCTGCTGCTGCTCTTGTCGCCGCCGCCGCGTTTCCCACGCGGCGCCCTGTTCTCCTTCATCCGCGGCCGCCGCCATCGTCAAGTCGTGTTCCGCCGCCTCCAGTCGTGTCGGCGACGGCGGCAGCTCGACGATGCTCAGTCCGGCGTCGGCGGCAGCATCGGCAGCATCAGCAGCATGGGCAGCAGGCTTGAGCGTCGGCGCGCACCAGTCTTCGAGCGACCGCCGGCGCGCCTTCGGCGGGCGGGGCGGCGGCGACGCGCACACACTTTGTTGGCCGCTTGCCAGCTCGACGTCCTCGTGGCGGCGCTTCGCGGCCGTGCTCGTGGACATGATGGAAGCTATGCTGCTGGCTCGCGGCGTCGTTGTCGCGGATTGCGTTCCAAGCGGATTGCAGTCCTCCTCGACGGCGTCACCTCACGCGCGCGCTCAAGGTGTGGTGGCCCCGAGCTGCTGGTCGCTGCGGGACAACGAGGTGTGTCGCGCAGCCGCCGCCACACGGTGGCGCGCGCGGGCCCGCCCCCTGCCGCTCGGCGTGCGGTCGCGTGGTGGGGGAGGAAGGAGGAGCGGGGCGGCGAGGGCCACGGCGGCGTGGACGGCGGCGGCGGCCAGCAGGCAGAGGGGGGAGTCGGCGTTTTTTGAGAGGGGAGTCGGCGCTCGTCTGCAGGTAGGGGTGGTGCAATGGAACGGGGACGAGCAACGCGGCGAGCTGCGGTGAGCTGCGCGCGCGCCCAGCCGCGGCGGTGCCGTCGGCCGACGTGCGCGTTCGGGTGCTTGCGCGGAGCGTCGATGGCGCGCGGGGATTGGACGAAGTCGCGGGTCTCGGGGGAAACTTCGATTCCTTCTTTTTGCGGGTCCTGCCACTCTCGTGCGCGCGCGCGCGCGCGCAATGTGAGCGAGCGTACGAGTGATGCTTTTCCGTCTAGACTGAGTTTTGTGAATTGTCGACTGCGGTGGAGGTGCGGCGGTCTTGATCGAAGACGTCTTCCTGCCTGCTGGTGTCATTCCTTCCGCCCACCCCCTCCTCCTTTTTGAACAAGAAGCGCTCCCCTCCGTGGAGCTTCTGTCACACACACGAGGACACATATCATCCATCCATCCATCCATTCAGCCCACGTGCACCGCAAAATCGAAACGCGCCACACCACAAAACCACTTCCCCGCGACCGCCCACTCGCACAAAGCATGCACGCGTCCGGCAGCATGCTGTGCCGTCGCGCAGCAGCGGGCGGCGCGGCGCCATGCGCCGCTCGCTGCCCGCCGCCGACCGGCAGCCCCCTCCTCCTCCTCCGCCGGCCGACGACTGCCGCCGCCGCCGCCAACGCCAACGCCGCCGCCGACGCCGACGCCGCCGCCGCCCGCCGCCGCCGCCGCCCGTCGGTGTCGGCCGCGGCCGCCGAGCCCAAGCAGCAAGAGCAACCCTCTGCGCCGCCCGCGGGACCAGAGGCAGCGCCGCCTCCCTCGGCGGCGCCGACGCCGGACCCCAGCAGCCGCAGCAGCCGCCCCCAGGACCTCGGCGGCCTCGCGGGCGGCCACGCCGCGCCAGGTCCCGCGCCGCAGATCGCCTCGCCGCGCGCCGAGGCCACGGCGGCCGCCGCCGACTATGCGGCCGTGTACGACCGGCTGATCGCGCTGTTCGAGGCGCGCCCGCGCGAGGACTGGAAGAAGCTGGTGGTCTTCAGCGCCCAGTGGCCCCAGCACCGGGCCGGGGTGTTCGCGCGCCTCAAGTCGCGCGCGGACGCCGAGGCCGACGTCGACGCGCGCGTGGCGCTGCGGCGCGTGTTCCGGACGCTGCAGGGCGTGGACGGCGAGGTGAGCCGCTACAACTCGTGCTTGCAGCGCTTCCTGGACGCGGACGAGCACGAGTGGGAGGCGGTGGTGGCGCAGCACCGCGGGGACCTGCAGCGGGCCTTCTTCGAGCACCTGCAGTGCCTGATCGTGGCGGCGGCGCGCGAGGAGCAGGTGCAGGAGGGCGGCGCGACCGGCGCCGGCGCCGGCGCGGGAGGGGTGGAGGGCGGCGACGGCGACGACCCCGTCAAGGCCGCGGCCGAGGCGGTCAAGGCGGCGGCCGAGCGCGCCAAGCTGCAGCAGGAGGCCGAGGCGTCCGCCGCATTTGGCGCGGGGCGGCCGGGCAAGGGCTTTGGCGCCAAGAGCGTGGCCGACGCCGTGCGCGGCGCCGCCAAGCAGGGCAAGGACGCCGCCGCCGCTGCGTTCGCCGCCTCCTCTGCCGCCGCCGCGTCCTCCTCCTCCACCTCCTCCCCGCGCCGCCCCGCCGGCACCGCCACCACCGACCCCTCCACCAAGAAGGAGCGCCTCATCGCCGTCAACGCCCGCCTCCTCGCCCTCGTCGCCAACCACGACTCGGTCGCCGCCTCCGACCCCGCCGCCCTCGAGCGCGCCGCCGAGGCCTACCGCGACGTGCTGAGCGGCGCAAAGTCGGTCGAGGACGTCGACGCGGCCGTGGAAAAACTGGCGGCCAGCGGGCGCATCGACCCGGCCTTTCTGCAGATCTCGGCGCGGGCGTACGGCGCGGCCCGCGACACCGAGATGACGCTCGACGAGGCCAAGTGGGTGAGCTACCGCATGTACGTCAAGGCGCGCGACCACTTTGACAGGCAGCAGCCGCAGGAGAAGCGCATCCTGGAGTACCTGGTGACGCTGCGCGACCGCAACGAGCGCAGCCGCTTGCTGGATCAGGCGGTGACCCCGGGCCCTGTGCGGGGGACGGACTCGCACGACTTTCTGTACTCGACCCCGGGCCGGCTGTACAAGGTGCTGGACGGGACGCTGCGCGCGTGGGCCGAGATGCAGCAGGGCGCGCAGGGCAAGATGGGCGTGAGCGAGAAGAGCTCGACGCCGCGGCGCGTGACGGCCATGCTCGAGCTGCGCGACGAGATCCGGCGGAGGTACCTGTGATTAGGGTGGGTGATGATGATGAGGTTGTTGCGGCGTCACACGGACCCTTCTCTCTCGACGCACATGTAAAAAGATGCAACACGCAAAGAAGAGAAACAAGCATAGGGGGCGGCGGCGAACATCATAACAATGACCGCCCGCGTTGCGTGTTATTATATTGTTGGCGGGTCGGTCGGTCGGACGGTGCAACTAGGTTTGGAAGGGCGGGCGGGGTAAGGGGCGGGCGCGCATGGTCGTATGCCAATGCAATGATGTCCCGGGCCAATAGAGAGAGTTTCTACCGGAAAAGGGAAGCGAAAACAATCCGACCAAACCAAACCCGCGGCGGCGGCGCGCGCAGAGCAAACAACGGCGACCAGCGCGAGACAAAGGCGAGGGGCGGCGGCGGCCTTGTAGGGAAAAAGAGAGAGCGCCTCTCCTTTTGCCTGGCTCACCGCGCGATTGCGTCGATCACATCCCGGTCGTTGATGTCGATCTCGGCGGGCGTCTGCGCCCCCGTGACCGCGTCGCCGTCAAAGACGAACGACCACACGACCGCGCCGCCGCCGCACGCGCCGCCCGCGCGCCGCGCCTTGTCGCCGCCGCCGCCGCCCCACCCCTTTTCCTGCGCCTGGCGCTCAAACACCTCGAACGCGTTGGCCAGCGGGTCCTTCATGCCGATGCGGATCTTGAGGTTGCCCTCGGGCGCCTTGAACACGATGATGATGCGGGCGCCCCGGTCGCCGCCCCCTGCGCCCGCGCCCGCGGCCGGGGCCTTGCCGCCCGCGGCGCCGCGCGACGCCGGCGGCGGCATCGGCTTGGGCTGCTGCTGCTGCTGCTGCTGCTGCTGCTGCTGCTGCGGCTGCTGCTTGACCCGCTCCTTCTCGCGCTGCTTCTCCTCGTCCCGCTGGTGCTGCGTGCGCTGCAGCAGGCGGCGCCGGCTCTCTGCCGCCTCGTCGTCGTCGGTGCCGCCCGCAGCGCCCGCGCCCGCGCCCGCGCCCGCCGCAGCCCCGTTGCGCAAGCCCGCGCGCGCCGCCCTCGACGACAGCGGGCCGCCCCCGCCGCCGCCGCCGCCGCCGCCGCCGCCGCTGCCGCCGCCGCCGCCGCCGCCGCCGCCGTCGCCGCCCATGCTGCCGTCGCCCGAGGGCGTCGGCGACGCGGTGCCGTTGAGCGTGCGGCGCATCTGCTCCAGCGCCCGCTGCGCCTCCCGGGCGGCCGCCACCTGCGCGGGGGACTCGACGGGCGGCGGCCCCGCGTTGGCCCCGCGCCGCCCGCGCGCGGCGGCGGCGGCGGCGCCCTTCTGCTTGCCGGCGGCCCCCTTCTTGCCGCCCTTGGCGGCCTTGCCCCCCGCGCCGTTCGCCGGGTCGCCCTTGTTAAGCAGCGCGTTGAGCTCCGGGTCGTCCAGCACGCTGGGCGGCGCCAGGCCCGAGGCGACGATGCCGCCGCCGCCGCCGCCGCCGCCGGACGCGCGGCCGCGGGCCCCGCCGCTCGCGCCGCCGCCGCGCGGCGAGAACGGTGGGAGCGCGCGCGCCTGCTGCTGCCCCTTGCGCACGGCCGCGTAGGAAGAGCGCGCGGCGGTGCCGCCCCCCCCGACGACCAGCACGTCGTCGCCGTCGTCGCCGTAATCGTAGCTATCTCCGTCGCCGCCGCCGTCGCCGCCGTCGCCGCCGTCGCCGTCGCTGTCGCCGTCGCTGCCTCGGCCTGCCCGCCCCTTCTCCGCCTTGACGACGCGGACGTTGCCGTCCTCGTCCTCGTCGATGGCGACAAAGCCCTCGCGGCGCGCCGGGCGCGTCGCGCGCGTCGAGCGGCGGGGGCCGGGCCCAGCGGCGGCGTCGCCGCCGCCACGGGGGGACACGCCGCCGTCGTCCTCCCCGCCGCCGCCGTCGCCCTCGCCCTCGCCGCTGCCGTCGTCCTCGTCCTCACCCCCGCCGCGCGGCGCCACCATCACGAGCGCGAGCCGCGCCGCTCTCACCGCCGCCTGAGCGTCGTCGCCTTGGCCGCCGCTCCGCCTGCCGCCGCCGCCGCCGCCCTTGTCCTCGTCGTCATCGTCCCAATTGGCGGCCGGGCGCGAGCGCAGGTGGGCGCGCGCGTCCTCCTCGACGTCCCATAGGCTCAGGCGGCGCTTCTTCTTGGCCGCCACGGGGTTGCTGGCCGGGCGCGCGTTGACGTCGTTGGCGCCGTTGCCGACGCCCGCGGGCAGCAGCCCCGCGTCCCCTCCCTGGCTGCCGCCGACGCCACCCGCGCCGGACTCCATCGGCAAGCGCTCGCTTCTGCTTGCTGCTGATGCTGCGGATGCCGAGCTTCTTCTTGCTCCTCGTCGGCAGGGCGGACAGGATGAGTCTCACGCGAGGCGGCCTGGCGTGGAGCTCGGGGGGCGTGTGTTGTTCTGTGGGCGTGCGCGCGCGCGAACGCGAAGACGAGGAGGACTGTCGTTCTTGTGTTTCTTTGCTTTTGCTTTTGCTTTTGGGCGCCTCGCGCGTTAGTTCGCCGTTGTCAGAGAAGCTGCGTGAGAATGACGTCGCTTCCAGTGTTGCTGGAGAGGAGGAGAGAGGGCCGCCGCGTTTCTTCCTCGAGTGGAAGGCGAGAGTGAAATCGGGGCACGAAAAAAAACACAAATCGTCACCCATGCCCCCTTCTCAACCAACGCATGCTGCGCACACAACACATTGACAGCTGACGAAATCGCGCTCGCCCGACCCCACCCACTCGTCTCAACACATCCACCAAATAGAGAGAAGAAGAGAGAGGGCGGTGCACGAAAAAACGTTCTGCTGCAACATCCGCCGCCCGCGTGGCGTCGCCACAGCCACCATCACACGTCGTCGGAGCGGTGACCGAGCGCACAGCGCGTGAGACAGCGCCGCCCTCCTCCTCGATGGAGGGCGACCACGACGACTACCCCCGGCCTCCGCTGCCGCCGCCGCCGCCGCCGCCCCCGCCGCCGCCGCCGCCGCCGCCGCCGCCGCCGCCGCTGCCGTACGGTGGCGGAGGAGGAGGTGGAGGGGGCGGCCGCGGGCGCAGCGTCAGCCCCCCTTCCCGCCGCCGGCGCGCGAGCCCCGACTACGGCGCGGGCGTGCCGGGCGGACGCTCGCGCTCGCGCTCGCCCGCCGGCTTTGGCGGCGGCGCGCACCGCGGCTCGCCCGCGTACGGCGGCGCCGACGGCGGCGGCGCCGACGCGGGCGGGCCGCCGCCCTCTGGGCCGCCTCCCCTCGGCGAAGGGGGAGGAGGGGGCGGCTATCGCGGCGGCGGAGGGCGCGAGTACAGCCCTGGACCCGGCGGTTACGGCGGCGGGCGCGGGTACTTGGGCCGCGGCGGGCGCGGCGGGCGCGGCGGACGCGGCGGCAGGTTTGCGGGCGGCGGCGGCGGCGGCGGGTACGGCGGCGGCGGCGGCGGCGGCGGCGGCGGCTTCTACCCCTCTGGGGGCGCCGAAGGCGGCGGCCCCCGCCCCTACCAGCCCGCCTTGCGCGGCGGCGGCGGCGGCGGCGGCGCGTCGTCCTTCGCCCCCCCGCCTGGCGTCGTCCTCTCCTTCCGCGACTTTGTCGCCTCTGGCGGCGTGCCCGGGGACGCGGGCCCCGAGGACGCGCAGGCCGCGTACGCCGAGCACGTTCGGCGGGCGCAGCAGCAGCAGGGGCAGCAGCATGGGCAGCAGATGCATGGGGGTGGAGGGGGGATGATGGGAGGGGGGCAGGGCGGCCCCTCCGGCGGCGCGGGGGGGCCTGGCGTCGACCCCGCGCGCGCCGAGTTCGACCGGCGGTGGCGCGGCGACGCGGCCACGCGCGCGCGCCATGACCCGCGCCGCGCGGAGGAGCTGCTGCGCGAGCGGCGCGCCGACGCGAGCGCGGCGGCCGAGGCGCTGGCCGCGGAGCTGGCCGAGGGGCCGGGGAGCGCGCTCGACCCGTCGGCGCCCGGGTTCGAGCAGGGGACGGGAGGCAGGGGGCGCGCGGGCGCCCCAACGGCGGCAGCAGCGGCATCGGCAGGGCGGGGCGGAGCCGAGGGCGCCGCCGCCGCCCCCGACCGCGCGCCGTCCGCCGACGCGCCCGCGCCAATGGACACGACGGCCGCCGCGGCCCCCGCCCAGCCCCAGCATGCCCCCAGCCACCAACCCCCCCACCAGCACGCGTCCCTCCTGCCCCCGACCTACCGCCCGCGCACGGCCCCAAGCGCGGCCTGGCGCCCGCTGCGCGTGGCGCACGACCTGCGGCAGGCGCTCGCGCTGACGGCGCGCCTCGACCGCGAGAAGGGCCTCCCCGCGCGGGGACTCAACCCGCTTCTGCCGGCGCCCGCGCCCGCGGCGGGCGACGGCGCGGTCAAGGCCGAAGAACAAGACGCGGCCGGTGGCGGCGGCGGCGTTGGCGGCGGCGACGCCGAGATGGCCGACGAGGCGACGGCGGCGCCGGGCGCGGCCGCCACCGGCGGCGGCGAGGGCGACGCGGCGGTGGTGGCGGCGGCGGCCGCCGCGTCGGCGGCGGCGTGGCCGCTCGAGGAGGGCGAGCGCGAGGCGCCCGAGGCGGCGGCCGCTTGGGAGGGCGTCGCGCGCGCGCTGGCCTCGCCCGACGGGTCGTCGTCGTGCCCCGCGCTCGCGTCCGCGGCCGAGCTGGAGCGCCTGGTCGAGGCGGCCGCGGCCGCGGGCGCGTGCGGCGGGGACGCGGCGGCCGTCAGCGCCGCCGCGGGCGTGGCAGGCGGCAAGGACGACGACGAGGCCGCATCCGCCGCGGCCGCTGCCGGCGCCGACGGCGACGCCGCCGCCTCAGCCGCCGCATCCGCCGCCGCAGCCATCGTCCCCGCCGACATGTCGGCGGCGCTCGAGCGCGCGCTCGGGCGGCTGGACCTGCTGCTGACGTGGCTGTGGCGCGTGCACGGCATCGACTACTACCTCGGGCGCGAGGCCGTCGAGCCGGACGAGTGGGCGGGCGCGCGCGGCGCGGGGCTCGCCCGCCGCACCCTCCGCGGCGCGCGCCGCCCGGCGGGCACGACCGCCGCCGCCGCCGCAGCCGCAGCCGCCGCCGCTGCCGCAGCCGCCGCCGTCGCCGCCGCTGCCGCCGCGCAAAAGGCCTCTGACGACGGCGCCGCTGCCGAGGCTGACGCCGCCGCCGCCGCCCCCGCCCCCGCCGCCGCCGCCGCGCAGAAGAAGCGCGTCGTCGACCTCGGCGTCGCCGAGCTGGCCCGCAACGTGGACGCCTGGGCCGCCAAGCGCCTGTTGCCCTCGGGGCCGGCCGCCCCCTCTGCTCCGTCCGGCGACGGCAGCGCCGCGGCCGCGGCCGCGGCGGGGGGTGCGTCCGCCCCGGCCCCGCCACCCGCCCCCCCGCCCAACCTCGACCCGCACCTCCTGGCCCGCTGCCGCCGCCGCGAGCTCGCCGCCGAGCTGTCCGCCTGGGTCGAACGCCAGGTCGTCATGCACGACGAGAGGCGCTGGGGCAGCAAGCTCTCGAGCAAGATGTTTGTCGAGCGGCGGTTTGTCGTCAAGCACGTGCTGACAAAGCACCCGGACGCGGTGCGGCGGGCGCGGGAGGACAATGCGGAGCGGCTTTTCTTCGAGGGGTGGCGGCGGGCGGCGGAGGAGGAGGGCGGCGTGCTCGCGGGGGGCGGGTACGGGGGCGGCGGGTACGGGGGCGGCGGCCGGTTTGGCGGCGGCGTCGGCGGGCGGTTTGCCGGCCACGTCGTCGGCGGGCGCTTCGGCGGAGGGGGGCGCTTTGGCGGCGGGCGCGGGGGCGGCGGCGGCATGCTCGGCGGGGGCCGCGGGCTGGGGGGGGGGCGCGGCATGGGCCCCGGCTTCATGCCCGTGCTCGACCCGTCGGCGCTCGGGCCCATCCTGCTGCCCGCGGGCGCAGCCGCCGGCGCCATGATCGTCCCCGCAGAGGCGTTTGCGATGGCCGGCGGCGGCGGCATGGGCGGCGGCATGGGCGGGCGCGGCGGCGGCGGCGGCGGGAACGGCGCGGCGCCGCGCGTCTACCACGACCTCGACCACCCGGCGAACAACCGCGCGGTGCTGTCGTACGACGACATCTGAGCGCGCGCCCCCTCTCTCTTTCATAGGCTGTGCGCGCCGCGCACAAACTCGTTTCTCGTTAAAAAGTTGATGGAGCGTCTGTCAAAAAGCAACTCGTCCCGCTAGATAGCCTAGTACTCCTCCGGGTCCCACTTGAGGTCCTCGCGCGGGTCCACGGGCGCCATCTTGGCGATGCGCCGCAGCACGCTCGGCGTCAGCAAGGAGCGCACGGTCCCGCCCGAGGCCTGCGCCAGCGCGAGCGCGTCGTCGACGTCGGCCTCGCACCCGAGCGCCAACAGCGCCTTGACGGCGTGCTCGCCCGCGGCGCGCACCGTCGTGGGGGGCTCGCGAAAGAGGAGGCCGCACACGGAGGGCAGGACCTCGGAGACGACGGCGGGAGGCAGGGGCGGGCCGTGCGCGGCGGCGTCGTCAGAGGGAGGGGCGCCGGCGGCGCCCCCGGCCGCCGCCCGACGCGCGCGCTGCCGCCGCCGCCGCCGCTCGGCCGCGACGGCCTCCGCCAGGCGCCGCAGCGCCAGCAGCGCCTGCCGCGACGTCTCGGGCGCCTGGTCCGGGCCCAGCAGCGTCTGCATGGCGCCCGACAGGCACGCAGGGTCGGGATCCGCCGCGGCCAGCGCCTCACCAACCGCCCCACCTTCCGCCGCCCCGCCTTCTGCCGCCCCACCCGCCGCCGCCGCCGCCGCCGCCAAATAGAGCCGCGCGGCCGCGCGCCCGCCCGCCAGCTTGACGGCGGCGTCCGGGGCGCGGCACGCCTTGGTGGCGGCGTCCTGGCAGCGCCTGAGCAGGGCCGGGTCGCGCGCGATGCGCAGGCGGGCGGCCGGGTCGCGCGCGGCCGCGGCGAGCACCAGCGCGGCGCCCGTGGCGTCCGCGGCCGCCGCGCCCGCTTGGCCGCCGCCGACGACGGCGTCCGCCGCCGCCGCCGGGTCGCTGCCGCCGACGGCGCCCGCGTACGCGGCCATGCACGCCGCCGCCGCCGCCCGCAGGGCGTGGCGCGCGATCGCCTCGTCTCCGCCCGAAGCGCCGGTCCCGCCGGGCGTCACCAGCGAGCTGCCGGGCGCCGTCGCCGCCCGCAGCAGCGCCGCCGACGCCGCGTCGCGCGCCTTGGCGAGCGCAGGCGGCGACATGCGCGCACCGCCCTCTGCCAGCGCGCCCGCCAGCGCCGACAGGTAGGCGGGCGCCGCCTCCGGGTCGGTCGCGGCGCCCGCCCCAGCGGTGCCCGACGCCGCGCCCGCGCACAGGTCGGCCGCCAGCGCGTCGACGCGCGCCGACAGGCGCGACAGCGCGCCGACGTTGCGCGCAGCCGCCGCGCGCACCTTTTGATCGCCGTCGGCCAGGCAGCGCGAGAAGACCGACTGCAGCTGCGGCGCGAACGGCTTGAGCGCGGCGCCCGCGCGCTCGAGCAGCAGGCCCAGGGTCGACAGGAGGGCGGCGCGGGTGCCGGGGGCCAGGCGGTCGCCGGCGATGCGGATCAGCGGGCCTGTGATCTGGACCACGAACGGCCTGAGCGCGGCCTCCGAGCAGGCCTCGACGATCTCGCCAAGGCCCTCTGCGGCGGCCTCTCGCGCCTCGGGCGTGGCCCCGCCCAGGACGGCCTGGAGGTAGAGGGGCAGCAGCGGGGCGAGGGCTTTCGGCGGGAGGCACAGGCCCGCGAGGCACCCGGCGGGGACGGCGATGGGGGCGTCCTCGGCCGCCGCCGGCGAGACGGCGGCGGCACCGCCGGCCGCGGCCGCCGCCGCCGCCGCCGCGCGCCGCTTGCGCCGCTCGCGCTCGCGCGCCGTGGCGACGGCCTCGCGCGCAGCGCCCGCGTGCGCGGCCTGCAGCTCGCGGGGGATGGACGAGGCCGCGGCGTCCACGGCCTTCCAGGCCGCGATCGCGAGCTCGGGGCAGTCGTAGTCGGCAAACAGGGGGACGAGCGACTGTTGTGGTGGGTTTGGTTTTTTGGTTTTTGGTTTTTTGTTGTTTGGTTTTCGGGCGGCGCGGGATTTGAGGGCGGGGGGGGGGGGGCGGGGGCCAAG
>Ga0335398_10003491_pt1 | contig 22992 bp, 10 predicted proteins | sample BON03_FD_205742 | JGI IMG/M metagenome (GOLD analysis project Ga0335398, IMG submission 205742) | Freshwater microbial communities from Lake Bonney liftoff mats and glacier meltwater in Antarctica - BON-03 (spades assembly) (version 2) | ecosystem: Environmental > Aquatic > Freshwater > Ice >... | reverse complement strand
CTAAACCGCTTGCCGCGCGTCCAATTAGTCCGTGAATTCGAGGCCGACCCCGTTCTGCATTGCCCTCTCCCCTTAATGGCCCTCTGGATTGTAAACCGCCCAAGAGACAAAGCCGATCCCGGCGAAATTCTGGTGGCTGATTTTCTGAGTCGGCTAGAGGACGATTGGGTAATTTGCTGGGGGTATCGATATGGCACCAATGGCAGTAGCGCCCCCGAATGCGAGGGCGACTTCGTCCTTCAGGGCCCCTCTGGTCATGTCTGCACCATTGAGGTAAAAACGGGCCACCTCCGTCACTTTGCCATGACCGGTTATTGGGAGCATCAGGATCACGACAATCCGGCTGACCAACTCCATCGCGAGTGCCAAGGCGTGATCACACTGCTCGAAAATGTTTCCGAGGGAACCCCCACTCCCTTCGTCTCAAAAGCCTTGGCGCTCCCCAATGTAAACTTCGTTGATGGCGATCGGTTCCGCGACCAACTAAGGCGGTCGGAACTCATCGATAAACGGGACTTGGAAAATTTCCCGAAATGGTGGAGCCAAAATGCAGTCACGACTCCGTTGCGCCTAAGCGCCGCTGCGGCACGCACCTGTTTCCTCAAGGCCTTCGGTTCGCAGGTCATACCGAAAGCCATTCGATTCTTCATCAACGAGACGGACAGTCTGATCCTAAGACAACTCGATGCAGAGAGTCTGATATTGGATACCGTCGCCGATAATCAGCAACTTCTGGTGGAGGGCGGTTGCGGGAGCGGCAAGACCTTCATGGCCATTGAGCAAGCCCGCCGCTGGGCGGAATCCGGCCCCGGTCAACGGGTGTTGCTGCTCGGTTACAATCTCACCCTGTGTGAGCAGCTCGCGGATCTGGTGAAAAAGCGCCCCCCCTCACGCGGAGAGCTAGTGGTCCGAAGCTGGGAAGCCATCGCAGCCATGCTTCTGGAGAAAGCCAACATCACCCTGAACGTTCCGGTCGATGCCAATGAACGCTGGCGGTATTTTCACATCGAAATGCCGGGGCTCCTTCTCGCCATTGAGGAAGACGGGGACCTCAAATCTGAGTTTGACGCGCTGGTGATAGACGAAGCACAGGACCACGACACTCGCTTCCCTCCCGAGCTTTCCGCTGCAGAGAAGCCTGGATGGTGGACCTTCTATTTCGCCCTACTCCATCATCACCAGAACTCGAGCATAGCCGTCTTCTACGACTGTGCGCAGCGTCCGAGATTCAGGGAGCCGGACGGGTTTTCGGTCAAACGTCTGATGGAAGTGTTTTCCCAACCGGCGAGGATTCGGTTGCCTCACTCGCTCCGATACACTCGGCCAGTATATGAATTTCTGCGAAAACTTACTGTGACGGATCGAACCACTTTCGGTGCCTCGTTGGGATCGCCCTTATACCTGAGTGAAGGGCCGGCAGTGGTGATCACGGAGGCCCGGACGGAAGAGACGGTGGCGCGAGTTACGGCCATCGCAAATGACTGGGTGGCCAAAGGCCTCTGCCGAGCGCACGATATCATGATCCTCGGATTCCGTCGTGATCGCACCCGCACCAGCTTGGGAGACATCAGTTCTCTCGGAGACCTTCCCCTATGCGACTACTCCGCAAATGTACCAGCCGGCAGCATCGCCTATTTAAACATTCATCGGTCCAAGGGACTGGATCGTTTGGCGATCATCCTGATCGACATGGCTCCATGGGAAGATTTGATCCGCAAAAAAGACGACGGAAACCTCGAAGCCTATTTTGCCGCCGCCAGTCGCGCTCGGCAGTTGCTGGCAGTGGTCCACCGCCAGCCGGAAAAGTGAGACGTTCTTGTACCTTCGGCCCGCCCTCTACCATGCGATTTTCGCCCCACCTCAATCGACGGGCAGCGCCTCCGACTTTTCCACAATTACAGCTTCCACCTTTCGCCCCTTCCCTCTTTCGATCAGGGGGCGCTCACACCACCCGCAGATGTCCAACCCCAACGGGTAGAATGGGCGGCATGATCAAGCTCAGCTGCACGCATCACGCCAAGGTCCGGGCCCGCCACCGCATCCGGTGGCATCGCCGAACCCTAGATCGCATGCTGGAGCGGGTTTTCTACAACGGACTTGGCCCCGACGACTGCCCAAAACGGCTCACTGAATTCATCGCCGCAACCACGGAAGCGAATCACGGCCTCACCCGGATCTGCGGTGAACACTTATTCCGTTTCACCCGCGACGATCCCGACGAAGCAATGCTTCTCACGGTTTACGTCATTCCATCGGAATTGAAACCATCCGGCCTATCAAGCCCTACGGCTGCTCAGTCACCTCGCGGCGTAAGATGCATGGGGCAAGCCAAGGCGGTTAGACTGTCACAGGTCGTGACTCAGGCGAACGACTGCAAACCTGTCTAGAGGAAAAAGACCGATTGCATTTCCTTCGTTCCCAAAAAACAGAACCGATCGGAAAAGGCGGGCAAAATGAACCGTTTGACTTCCATAGATTCCTCTTTTGCTAGCACGACTCCTCCGCCAGCACACGAAGTTTTGAAATCCGCGTTATCACCACTCCAGGCCAGCTAGTTTGTGCGTGCCAATCGAAATCATGAATCATTGGACTGACCCGATTTCCTTGGTGCAAACCCTCTCAAGTTGATTCAAAGATTCACGTGATGCCAGCATTTTTCAGCATTGAACTGACTCTGGCCGGATTGACGCTTAGGTTGTTATTAGTTCAGATCCGACAGTGATCTACCTGGACCACAATTCCACCACTCCCACTTTACCCGAAGTTCGAGAAGCGATGATGCCCTTTTTTACCGAGGAATGGGGAAATCCGTCTAGCTCTTACCGATTCGGGGCACGTGCGAAAGCTGCAGTAAATCAAGCGCGTGAGCATTTGGCGAAATTGGTGGGGGCGGATGCCACTGAGGTGGTGTTCACGAGCTGCGCCACCGAAGCCAACAATGCGGCGATTAATTCAGCACTTTTGGCAGATCCGACCAAACGACATGTGGTTACCTCCCGCGTCGAACATTCGTCAGTGCTACATTATTGCGAAGAACTGGTTCAGCGGGGTTACGAGGTGACTTTTTTGCCGGTTTCTCGCGAGGGGGAGCTCGACCTAACGAAACTTGAACAAGCAATTCGACCCGACACTGCTGTCGTTTCGATCATGTGGGCGAATAACGAAACAGGTGTCATTTCACCGGTCCGGGATATTGGAAAAATATGCGCCAGACACCGGGTTTTGTTTCACTGCGATTCCGTTCAAGCGGTTGGAAAGATCGCTATAGATTTTGCATCGACGCCGGTTCAATTCCTCAGCTTGTCAGGACACAAAATTGGTGCGCCAAAGGGTGTGGGAGCGCTATTGGTTAGAGAAGGTGTCCCGTATCGTCCGCTAATCATCGGGGGGAAGCAAGAGACTGGAAGGAGGGGTGGAACTGAAAGCGTTCCACTTATTGTTGGCTTGGGCGAGGCTTGTCGGGTAGCTTCAGAACGTTCGGTTTCAAAATGGGAAAAGGTTGCTCGTCTGCGAGACGAATTGGAAAATCGGCTGCTTGCCGCCGTTCCTGATGCCTACATTAACGGGTCGGGCTTACCGCGAATGCCTAACACGGTAAACTTCGGCGTCAGAGGTGTGGATAGCGACACTTTTTTGACTTACTGCGATCGAAACGAAATATGCATTTCGTCGGGTTCAGCATGCATGGAAAGTGCAATTACACCTTCTCACGTTATTCTCGCAATGACGCAAAATCATGAGCGATCCAGTGAGGCGGTTCGAGTCAGCCTAGGCATCAGTTCTTCACAAGCCGATATCGATGTATTATTGACTCACTTGATTAAATTTTTAGCAATTACCCACTAATCAGATAACGAAAACATGAATTATTGGGCTCCTAAACTAAATTCTGACGCGGTGGAGTAATTGCTAAAGTCTTCACTAAGACCATGGATGAACTCGTGTAGTAGGCCCTCCTCGGCTCAATCGTCTATCGACATATATCACATTGGCCTTCTGATTTAAAAACCTGTATCCGTTTATTCAGGATCGGAAAACCAATTCTAATAGGTAACGGATTACGATTTACTAGATCAAAGTAAATTAGAAATCATATCGACGAATTTGCTCCGCATCTGAGGCGAGAGTTCATTAAACTTTTCGATAAGCCAATCTATTTTTAGCTGATCTAAACGCTTCTCAATTCTTGCAATAATTTCAGATAAACGGATTGCATGCATCTCGGCGAGAACAGCAGGAGGGTTGCTAGCTCGAGTATGAAGGCGGTTTGCCTCGGTTGCTTGCATTGTACTCACCAACGCCGCATCTTTTAAAAGGGACTCAATCCAGAGTTCGCTCAGTCTTTCTCGTTCTCTAGTAATTTGCTCAGCGAAAAAAACAATTGTATCTACGGGTGACCATGGGAGTCTCATCTCGCCAAAAGCTTCCTTGAGTTCAGATTTGAGAGTCTCTGCCAATGCCTCAAACGCATCCCAACTTAAGTCTCGGTCACTCAAGCGCGTGTAGTTCTGTTGGTACGTTCGTAGCACTCCCCGAATATCGTGGAGATTAGGTAGATCCACGGTGCAGCCTTCAAATGCCATTATTAAGGCCTCGACCTCATTCTGCAGCATACTCATGCTGCCGACAGGACCGAGTTGAGACGTCCGTATTTTTTTCGCTCGGCGCTCGAAGCCGACTATAGCTCCGCTGATCGCGGTAAGTGCCGTTGATAGCTGGATTCGCGCTTCATTAAGCTTGGGGATATCAACTTGTATCCGTGAGGCGAGCCCTTTAATCTTCGATTCATAATCTTTCCCTTCTTGTTGCGCGCTTCGCAAGTCTGCGACGCGAACGAATCTTTCCACATCACTCTTATGGACAATCCAGGCCATAACTTCTTGAGCTGTTTGATGTGCGGCTGATATGGACTCAACTTGTTTTATGATGGAATTTGTATGCGTAACAAGTTTGGCAAACTGATCCTCTAACTCTAAATTCTGAAGGTTACGGCCAATCGTTCGTTTCATACGATGATCAAAATCTCCAACCGTTCTCGGCGTGCCATCATTGGGTATTTGTTTATGCAGCCAATCAGGAAAGATCTGGATCAAAACTTGGCGTGCTCGTGTTTCATACGGCTCCAACCCTTCAATTTCATGATCGGACCAGAGGGGTTTTTCAGCAATCATGCGTTGCGCCAAGTTGCGCAAATTGGAAGCACCCCAAGAGATAAGTGCGACGTCGCTTTTCTGTGTGCCGCTTTCAATTTTTTCGAGCGCATCATTTTGATCTTTGTCCATCCTCTTAAGCTCTCTGAACGCGGTCTTACCCATCTCCGCGAGATGTAGTTCCCGATACGCTTGCATCGGCGGAATCGGAATTCGCTCCTTCAAATCAGCTGATCGGATGTAGCAATTCTTTCTCATTACATGGCTTTCAGCCTGCTCCCATTCGTCGAGGAGGTCATCCCATTCCGACGAGGCGTCTCCTAGATGAAGTAACTCGATATTGCTCAGCCCATCTAGATCTATAAAATTGCCGCGAAAAATACCTTCACTCAACCATTCATTTACTGGTATCGGTTTACCCGCGCGGACAATTGTAATTTTATTTAACCTTGGAGAAAGAAACACCCCCAAGAAAAGCCCAGCAGAAGCTAAATTTGCCCCGTAGGGAGGTGCACATAATTCACGAAACGACTTATTAAGTGTGATTCTCTTCTCGTTTGAAGAAAGCATTTCGTCCCATTTTTCTGATAAAGATCGAATAACTGGATGCGCCGGCCGAGTTTTTACGCTCCCATTATTTTGCGCAAAAATACCCCAGCATTCTTGAAGTACCACTACCGCTCTATTTTTAATCCGGATCGGCTTGGCCGTAATCCCATTCCAATCTAATCGCCCCTGTAACAACTCACTAGTAAGCGCAAGACTGTCGGATGCAGCATTCCCTCTAGCAGTAGAAAAACCATCGAATGGGAATGCCATCGGATGCTTATATATGCGTGTAAACATTTCAGTTCCTACGCGGCTTAGCCGAGTTGACTCAAAAGGATCTTTGAATGCTGAGACGTATCGACGTTGCTTGATGAGGCCTTCAATTCTGCTGAACGCGACAGCTCTGGTTTTTTCTTGGTGTGCCGCAATGAGATTGCCAAATTGGAGGCGTTCTTGCTCGCTGATTGATTCGTCAAGTATAGAAAGTTCGGCGAGAGCCTGACCGAGGCCACCGTCCTCATCATAGAGCATAACAACCAAAATCGGAAGTGCCGAAACGCCTGCCGTCTTTGCTAGTCCACGCAAATATTTCGCCGCTTCTTTTTCCATAATATCAATGTCGCGACTTGGTTGGACATAGCAGTAAATTATAGTTCCTCGTGGTTCATCCGCACCCAATGCTGCCAACCAGCGATTGGACGCTTGTTTCATTTGGATAAGCAAGAAATCAAGATTCGATTTGGCCGATTGATATCTCCACTCGCGTGTCGATATTTTATTCTCTTCCGCAAAGTCGCAATCGAGATCATTTAGTAGGTCGCACCATGTAGCGGCCTTTCCCGCAAACAATTTGGACTTACCTTCCTCATCATATGTGCTAGCCACGCGTTGACGCATAAACGCAAGAAATTGGCTGCGTGGAACGGCATCACCCAGAATATCGAAGGCCTTAAACGCCAGATCCCATTCCAATACGTTAAAATTATTTCGGAGTTCCTTAATTTCAGCATCTGCATCCTTTAAATGGAGACCTGCCATTTCTGCAAGTGCCTCTATCGCATCGTCTTCGTCGGAAACCTTCAAGCCCATCTTTGATGCAAGTACTATTGCGCGAAGTATTCGTAATTGATTGGAATTGAATTGAGCACTATGACGAGCTTCGATCGAGGAATAGGCATGTGTGATCGAGCCTTGCTGCCCCCCATCTTCGGAGGTCAATAACTCGTTCTTCAAATCATTCGACCACAGATCTACAGCTGATAATGACCATATTTTATTCTCGTCGACAGCATGCGCGTCAAATCGGTTGAATGCATCCCGTAGTAACGTCAGCGCAGATCGCTCCTGTAAGTGCTTGCCCGCTGAGGCGAGGTGGAAAAGAAACCATGTCGAATAGGCGGACAAAGGCCAACACCCTTTTCGGATCACGGTGTGAAATTTCCTTGGGTCGTTCCATGTCTGGTGATTGGCTGACTGGGGAAACCATCGGGCCACATTATCCATTATCTCTTTGGATTCCTGTAACGACTCATCAGTGCCGAACCAAGTATCTAGATACGTGGGTTGCTTTTTCTCGATAAGACTGGCTATTAACGTTTCGAGATTGATAGAAAGATAGACTCGACTAGCTGATTGGTAGCGGGTCACATAGCGCGTGATCTCGGCTCGATGCTCGGGGGCGACACGCTGTACATACGCATTGAGTTCATACTGTATGAGTCCGATAAAGCATGCGGTCTTCGTATTGTTTTGGATTCCCTCAAAGAGGGATTGGAGTGCTCCGCTTCCTGCTACATGGCTCTTTCCGGCAGCAAATTCAGTGTAGCGTCCAAATTCATCAAACAATACAACAAGGCTCTTGAAGGGTTTACCTTCACCGCAATACTCTCTAGTTACCACGTCAATAACATCTCGAACGGACTCTCCCCCCAAAGCAGATAATTTGATGCTTTTAGAGGAAAAAACTTGATATACCTTACTATATATTTGGTCATCTTGTTGCTCTAAACGTGCCAAAATTTCTTGGATACTGGAGAGGTCGCATGCTGTTGTGAGTTCATCAGCAACATCCGGATTGGTCATAGCCATTTGTATCAGGCTTCCAGCTTGAGCAAAGCGAGGCCGGAGATTATTTAAAGGACGAGAATCCAGACCTTCGAATTTAAGAACGCTCGTTATTTGTCGTGTAACTTCACCCGCTAAATCGAAATTTTGCATCCCGTTGAGCGCCACCACAAGACACGGTTTCTGCGCCTCAGATAAAAGGGTTCTTATCTCTCTTCCCGATATCGCATCAGCCCCTTCAATTCCGCTCAAGATGGTTGCGGCCGTTTCTCCGGTCGGCTTGCGCAACAAATCCCCAAGCGTAAGTGCCAAATGGGATTTACCCGTTCCGTAACCGGCAATGGCCAGTGTAAAAGATTGTTCTTCCGCTCCATAGCAACGTCTTACAATAGAGCGTGCGAATGTCGCTGTATCTTGCAACCGATGTCCGTGCGAATCACCTATGTCAGACTGAGAAACACCGTGATAAGCAGGCCCATGGAAAACAAACGCCCTCGCGGCGGCCTGAGCGCGGTTTTCATCACCACCAAGCCAATCGATATTGACGGCACCATCGAAAAGACGGTCGCCACGGAATTGTACAATATCACGCAGTTTTTTTTGCATAATTGTCCTCCTACATCAGATCATCGTATATTAGGCGCCAAGCGGACTCAGGCGATTTCTTTGGAAGCAACAGCCATGGCTCCATATGGCGATCGACCTCAATCAACCCTTTTCTTTCGATTAATTCCAAGATCCGCTGGCTACTACCCGAATCCCAACCGGGTATCGTTCGCCAACCTGCGCGGGCATCGAGTTCAGTCGTTGAAATCTGCCCAGTATTCGGATAATGGGCGTCGATCACCTGAAGCAGCCAGGCCCCGTAACCATACCCGAATTCATCACTAACCGGAGCTTGGTGTCGAACCATTGTGCCCGAAGACACTGTTAGCGCCCCGCAATTCCGAAATGCAGCATCATCCTCGTACATACCAATTAACGGGCCTATTACCCCCCCGGGCTCGACACTCAAGGCAAGACTCAAATATGACTCCAGTTCCGCCCGGTCGAACCGCATTCCCAATGCCTGTGTTCCCGGGAAAAAGGTCTGATACCAAACCTCTGCTCCATGCAGCGGACTTGACAGATTAAGGTGCGCGATCCACTGAGTCACGTTAACCTTCAAGAACGGATCCTCCAAGAGGACTACCCTGCCAAAGGGGGTCAAGTCGGGTTTCTTTACGGAAGAACGTTCGAGGCCAGATAGATGAACAAGGCCCATCCCACGGCAATAATCTAGAATGGCAGGAACTTTACCGCTCGATGTACCCATAGGTATCCCGGTTTCCGATGCTATTGCCTGATAGTCCCCTGATTTACCAGCCGCGGCATAACGGAGTAACGCATTGATATACTGGCGCTCCGGCTTAAAGGATTTATGGAAATTACGGGGAAGGCGCGTTGGCTTACTCATTGAAATCGCGTTCCTCCAACGCCGTTATACGGATCTTCAAAGCTCTAGGCACAAGTTTCTTCCCAGTGGGATCCAGAATACGCCCAATGGAATAGCATTCCCCTTTTGATAGTGTAGCCAGCTTGTGAACCCATTCATCAACCTTTTGCCTTGTTGCCAAGGCTGCAATCTCGGCAAAGGCCTTGAGTTCGGTATCGGCTGGTCTGAAGAAAAGTTTGTGCTCCGCATTGAACATGCGGTCGCGCTCATCCTTCTTCATATTGCTCATTGTCTGTGTGGCAAGGATAAGAGAGAGTCCAAACTTGCGTCCTTCACGCAGATATTTCGATAGAGGACTTCCCTCTCCGTGATCCAGATTTTGAACCTCATCGAGCACGATGACCTTAGGATCGGTCTTTTTACCCTTGGATTGAAGGTGGCCGTAAAGATCCCAAAGTATGAACTCGGTGATCAGCCTTTGCGAATACATATCGATCCCGTGGAGTTGGAAAATATTGCACAAAGGTTCTTTATCGAGGAAGAGATGGTCCCAGTCGAAACCCTCCTCACCGGACGCGAATGGCTTGTCCAAAACGAACGGACGAAGCTTATTGAGGAGGGTCTGTGCATATGCCTTGTAATGCTTATTCTCGGCCATTGTCTCGATCACCGAGAGCATATAATCAAGATTCATTCTATTTTTCATCGTATCCACACTATCCATAATGGCGCGATGAAGCACACTATACTGCTGGTCGCCAATGTCGTAAACCGTGGTAAAAAGACCAGCAACCCGTTTAGCAATGGCATTGGAATTTTCTTCGATTACTATCCCGCCATTTTTAGAAACCTGCGGAAGGAATGGATTGATCGGCAACGGTTTATTACAAACGACATGCTGGCATGGTGCCAATACTAAATTAGTAACCGCCTCCAAGTGGTCCGGAAGAAATCCACTCGTGTAATCAATAATTAGACTGTTTTGCCTAAATTTACTCATTTCGCACAAGATCCCTTGTATCGCATAGGTCTTACCTTGACCCGATGAGCCAAAGATTAACATATGGCGGTTTGAAAGATCCGGATGCTTGAACTCCCAATAGACGGGCTGGTTGTTGCTGACAGTCTTTCCCAAAAGGATTCTTCCCGATTGGTATTGATTTCCAAGCTCCTCGACCGGAGGTGGCAAAGAAACTTGGGTGGCCAAATTCTCCGCAGGACCGACAGGGATGGCCGCGGGTGGATCCACGACCTGTGAGCCGCCTACGTCACCACCCGACTTAGTAAAAGCCGCATCGGCGAGTGTTTCGGGAAGTATTGCTGGCTTGAGCTCAGGACTTAATTCCGGCGTTTCTACAAAAGCTTCTTCTCCATTCTCCTCGTAGGAGTCTTCTTCCTGCCAGACCGTATAATCGTCTTCAACCTCTGGAGAAATAATCTCCCCTTCTTGTTCAATAATTTCTTGGCCTTGGTTGCTGAGGCCTGCCCAATCAATAAAAGCCACCTGCGGATCGGCTGCTAACCGACGAACAAAGCCACCGCCGATGGAATAAACATTCGTAGTCACCGCGGGTGCTTCTCCATGGATCCAATAACCGATGCGTTTGATATCGTCATCCCGATTAACCCAAAAAGCAAAGACGGACGCAGACCATGAAATATCAAAATCCCCTTCTGCAAGACGCTCTAATGCCGCCAGCACCTCGGGATAACGACCTCTGTTTACTTCGGACTTGCTCGCGATCAGACGATGGAGCTGCATCCACCAATACCGCCGATCCGGGCGCTCATCCTCAAGGCCTGCGCCATTGGAGCCACTTTCAAGCGGAGTAAATGCGGATGAGAGCACCTTCAATCCGTTGTCAATCTGACTCTTCGCCTTAGTTACATGCTCCGCGGAAGCTTGCCCCAACTTGCACTCAACGAGCTGCATCTTGATATGCAACCGGTGATCCGACCCAACCTCGACTTGCATCCACATAAGATCAGGCCTGCGCTTGTTTTCGGATAGATCAAACCAGTGGCGGTAAGCATCAAGGGAAATCAGGGATTCGCACAGGTGCGTATAGTTGGCCCGGAGTAATTTTCGGGAAAGCGCGTAGGCCATGAAATCGCGTATATATTCATCAGCAACCCCGGTTGCTCTAACTAGGGACAATCCTGAAAGTTGAGACGCAACGGTCAAAACCCCCTTAGCCACCGTCTCACAATCCTCTAATGACCACCCTGCTCCAGGTGCGTATAGTTGTTGGATTGAAGAGCACAAACGCGTGTGGATGTCGGCAAATGAAAACTGTTCGGTTGATACCGTATAGTTATCCTCACCATGGCTGCCAACCCCTGAGCCAAATCCGATAATTTCCCGCGCCTTGCCGCTATCAAGCAGCGGGCTTCTGATTAGACGTTCATCCATATTGGGATCAATGCAGATGATCCATTCCGCTTTTTTATGAAGACAGTCGATCAGACCCATCCAGGGGGTGAAATCTCCTGAGCCCACCACGACGGTTCCCGTTTGGTTCATGCCGGACTTAAGGGCGTGGAGCAGATTTGCATGGTGTGCTGCCAGAGCAAACTGCCTGTTACTGACCACCCTTTTGCGGCGGTACTTTTCGGCAGGATTACTGACGGTGCAGCAAGCTTTCTCTAAGATGGGAAACTTAAGATCCCGGCTTGTGATGTCGAAGGGGGCCACTTTTTCAAAGTCATTTACTCCCTCCCCGGCGCCAATGAAGTTGTAGAATACAGCAATATCGGCCTCGAACTGCTCGTTGATCAGTTTCTGGAACGAGCTCATCCCGTTCTTTTCAACAATCCGATGGGCGATGGAAAAACGGCAACGCCGGTAAAGATCATACTTACTTTCGGTTTCGGCAGCTTCCCAGCATTCTCTCCATTGCTGAACCCAAGAACATACGTCGGTCTCGTTGCTGGACTCAGTAAAGAGGGTGACGCTTATGGCATAAGGGCGCTCTCGGTTCGGCCCCAGAACATAACGCTTGTTCGGTTGCTGAGCCGTCGGCTTTTTCGCCAAGATCTTCAGATAGGCATGGACAGCCGCGATCACAGGTTGAATATCCTTGTTTCTAAACACGGCAACGTTCAGGCCGTCGCGAACATGAGGATGCAAATCGAAATAATCCTGCATCAATCGCAGTAGCAGCTTTGACTCGCTCGTTTCCCGGAACATTTCGGTATCACTGAAGGAATCGTCCTCACCAAGACTTTCGTTGTATTGAAGAAGCAGCCGAGTTGACAACGGTGTATCGTTTTCGTCCGAAGAACCGATGCGGTGAATTAACTCATGCCCCCGCACTTTGGCTGTGAGGTTTCTTTCCTCGTTATGGAGGAGACCAGTCAACGGAGCCTGTATGCTGGATAGATCAACATAGGTTCTCCAAATGTGCGCCAAGAATGAATCATTATCGGGAGTATGGCCCAGATCCTTATTGGCCGAATAGTTGAAGCAACGGGAAAGGTAAACCACTTGGGCTTCGAGCATTTCAACCACCGACGGATGCAGAATTGTGACGATTCCCGATTTTTCATACACATCCGCATGCCATGCGTCCCCATGATTCAACGGTCTTGCGCCAACAACCAGAAAAGCTCGGACCAGCATACCGACCATCGACGATTGGTTTATATCGTCCAACTCGCTGACAGCCTCAAAAGCATCCGCGTAGGCTTTTCGAAGATCCGACCATGCAGATTGTCCCTCGAAGACAGTTGCGAAAATACCATGCGTTGCCGCGTCCCCGATAAAGGTGTCATATTTTTCGGCGAGCAACTTCAACTTGGTCGACAGCGGATCGTGAACTTGTGCCCATTGACCGCTCAGTAGATTGGTGAGTGCCTTTTTGTTGTCTCGCTCATCTCGGATCGAATGCAGTAGCACCCGCCGGATCTCGTCATCCGCAGTAGCCAGCAGCAATTCCTCATAATAGGAAACGTGGTAAACGGGAAGCTTGTGGATCCCAGGAAGCCGCCCCATAGACTCGTTGGCCCTCTTCAGTAGATCGACCGAAAGCCTGTACATGTGATGGTCGGGAAGCCGCCAGCCAAATTTCCGTTTAAATGACTTCTCTTCCGACCGGACAATTTCAATCGTAAATTCAAGCACCGGTTCGGCGCTCTTACTATATACACAGGTGATGCCGGGCGCGAGTAGATCGCAACCCACGATAATCTCGGAACCATCGGCATTATATAGATTGATATGCTGGGCTATCAGCGGATCAATTCCACCAATCAATCGTTTCAAATACGCTCGTGCCTGCTCAGCATTTTCCTCCTTGTTATCCCCACTATCCATATCGTGTTTGAATTGATATGTTTTGATGGAGATGGAATTGATTGTGAGTTCGGTCTCCCCTTTGTTTTCCAAAAAGAAATCACGCAGGATCATCCAAGTGCCCGATAGCAGAACTTCCACTGGACTGCCGGAAAGCTTGCGAACACTGTCACGCTCCTTTTTCGGCTCCTTCATTCTGAACTTTAGGATTTGATCCCATATCACGACGAAATCGCACCTCATCAACCGGGCTCGTTCCGTCTGATCGTCCGCCTCTATATATTTTTTCAATCCGCGGAGAAATCCTTCACCGGAGTCATACATGCCGCGCACATCGTCATCATCCAGTGGAAGATTTGGTGTATTTCCTCCCTCGATCTCCACAAGGATTTTGTCGATGGTCTTGATCGCCTTGTCGCGCTGACGGGCCTCGAGGAATAGGGTGTAGTTGTAGAACTCCGCTGACTTGTTAACATACAAGCTGAGCTGCTTACGCTTTTGCCCCAGCGGAAATCGGGAAAGAACCGGAACACCGAACATATGCAGATTCCCCAGCATGATTCGGGGAATATCGGTGACGTCGGCAGCTTGATTGAAATCCAGTCCCTCAAGCCATTCGCTGATCTGGATTAGATCGCCGCGTCCGCAGCTCAAAATGGGCTTGATGATCCTGTCAAAGGTCGCGAGGTCATCGCTAGTGCAGTCTTGAATACCGGAAGCATTCAGTTTTTCGAGCATCCAGCCCTTGAAGCTTTCCCGCATGTCGGTATGCCAGATCATTTCGGGGTCGCAGGTATGGAAATCTGCCAGCCCTGCGGCGTCCGTAACACGGTCGGCTCCGCAGAGCACGATCAGAGCACACCTGCCCGGGGTTTCCGGAAGATTGCGATAGTGGGTCAGGTTGCCTCGGTCGTCTTGCCAATTTTTTTCCAGCACGGCCTGCTGTCCTTCAGAGGTCCAGTTTTCCGTAAGGTTGGCTGCAATCTTAAGCGTCAAAAACAGGTCCTTATCCTGAAGACAGTAGCTGGACACCGCATCGGCTACCGAAAGCATTGTCTTCTCAGGCATCGCCGACACCATGAAAATTATTTTCCTGCCATTCGAAGCTCCGGATCGTAACCGGCCAATCTGGGTTTTCAGATGGTCGCGAATCGTGCGGGCAAAATAACTCATTGGACCTCCTTTCTGGCATCGGCTGGGTTGTGCACAAGCGCACAAGAATCCGAGAGGTGAATCAAGAATCCTGCTGCTTCTAGCATATCCTGAAGCCACTTATCAGTATCGGCTGGCAAATAGATCCCCGTTTCGCTCAGCCAATGGCTGGCTCGGTCTAGCCCATTGGCATCAAACACCAGTCCATGGCGTTCTTCCAGGAGTTCTTTGAACGTATCAAAGGTAAGGCGACCACCTATCGGAACGGTGGTCACAACGAATAGTCGAAGCAGTTGTTCGTTTATAATAAAGCGGACGCCGCTCCCTCGCTTCGGGACTACAAATCCGATGCGCTTGGAGAGGCCGATAAACAACTTACCGCCATAGGCCTTGTCGGCCTGCCTGAGGGTTTTATTACGGTCCGTCTCGTCGTCGGGTAGGACAATGCCTGGACCGCGCAGTGATCGGAATATGTTTTTTTCAACCGCTTTGACCGACTGCTGAGACAGGCGGCGAATCACAGGTCGCTTTTCTTCGGGAGCGGATACGGCCAAGCGATAACCCGGACCTCCAATGCCCTTGTCGTTCCCTACCGCGCGCGCACTCTGCATAGCTAGGGTGCGCAATGCCTGCATGGCGCACGCCGATTCCAGCAGATAGATTCGGTCGACAACATCGAGGTTGGTCTGCAAAAGCCGTAATAGTTCGACGGCGAAAAGATATCCTTCCCGCCAGCTTTCGGCATTGCACCACCCTGCATCCACAAACCTCAGGTCACCGTCGGCACTATCCGTCTTTTCGGGGGTATCAGGATCGAGACCGGAATCAACGAAGTTGGCAAGATCGGTCAAAGTGCCTGGGCAATAGTGCTTTAAACGGCCCAACGCCTTTTCCAGTTCCACATGCAACCATGCGGGATTTTCTTCGTCCTGACTCAACCCCAAACTGCCCCCCGCACACCAATCGGCAATGCGCTTGGACGGTTGCCGCAGGGCGTTGCAGACTTGCAGATAAAGCAACTCTCCTCCGCGAGCCAAAAATAGATGCTGGTTCATGCCAAAAAACGACGACTGCGTTTCGAGGAGTTCAGACCAATCGTCTATCTGAGCTTTCTTTGCCTTTGACTCCTTCCAAATCGACTCGCCGGCCAAAAAGCAGGGCGAAATCGGAAGGAAACTTTGTGCACACCATGTCCGTCCGCTACCCGCGCCCTGAAAACCCAAGAACAAGTTTTCAATCGTACGTACCACATCGTCCTTATCGCCTGCCCCTTCAATTTGGATGCGCTTTTGCAGTTGAGTGAGCAGCTCCTCGTGGTGGGTGCGGTGGGTGTGATGGCGAGAGTCCAATCTGGAGGCTCCGAGAAACGAAAAGAGTTTCAGGTTGAGCCGCGCACGGGGAGCATATTTCAGCTTCTCGTTGTCCCAGCTTGCAGGATCGCGCGGAGGTAGAGCGCCTTCGATTTTCCCGGAATCGCCAAACCGCTTGGTAGAAAAAACAACCAGCAGAAATTCAACCAGCAATTCGCTAACGGTCTGGTCCGAGAAAAGGCGGTTGCCAAAGAGCTGAATCGCCGGGTTTTTCATGGACTTGGCCTCGTCCGGAGTGAAGGGAAAATAGTTATAGGACATCAGTTACCCCCAGGCGATCGCCATTAACGAAAAAGTGCTGTCTGCGGAAGGTATGATCCGTTTTAAGACGAACCAGCATGATACGATCGTCTTCGGCCGCCGTGGCACGCTCGTGAACCTGGGCCTTAAAACGGTCGAGCCGTTCCACATAGGAGGCCTTCAACACTTCGCCCAGCTCTCCGAAATGGCGCATCATGACATAGTCGAGAAATGGAACCTTCAAAGAAAGGTTGATGCCATCGATCCGGTCTTTCCCTATTAGCAGCAGATCCTGGCGAATTTCCCCCGATACGCATTCGGAGGCGACCAGCTTCAGGGCAGTTGAAGTACTCCAATCAACCTGGGCCAACACCACCTGGGCACTCTGCCGCACCTCGCTGCGGCGGCGGCTCAAGGTGACGTACAGTCGGCGGTCGTTCTGTGTCGAGCCTTCCGGCAGCCGGACCCCCGTAAAGTGTTCCTGAAGCACGTGGTATATTTTACGCTCCAGTATGCTCTTTTCGTTAAAGGCAAGTTGAATGCCGGGCTTTTGCCAGGCGAGCCAATCTAGCAAAGTTGGCGAGTTTAGATACTGGCCTAAATAGATGCGTTCCTCCGGTTTGAAGTCGTGTAGAAAATATAGCATGCGGCGCACCTGCACGCGGGCCTGATCGGGACTCATCCCCTCCTCCTGCACCGCACGCGAGCCGTGCCTCCGCATTTTATCAAACTCGTTATCCAACATTTCGATGCCCAGCGCCAGCGAGGTGCTGCCGCTCTGAAGCCAGAGTCGGTGTTCCCAACCCGGACTGGGACGTTCGCCGAAGCCCTGTTCGGAGATTTCCTGCACCGCCTTCATTTCCATAGCAGAAAGATGCGCGAGGGTTCCGTTGTCGCCGAAGAACCGGTTGTAGAAGAGGTATTCCGCCAACAACGGACGTGGAATCTGCTGCTGCAGGGCCTGGATATCGGACTCGTCCAACCCCGAGGTGATCATGTAAGACAGATGCTCGGTAAGCTGCCGCATCGTAAGGCGGGTGCCATATTCATACATCCGCCGGTAAGCGAGGAATATGCGGTCGAGCACCAGGGACTGGTTGCGCTGGATCAAATTCACATTGATGTGGACAGGACAGGTTGCGCTACACGAGCACACGCCGCAGGTCGCCCACCGCTCCGGAGCCAGCATCTTCTCGAAGATCTTCCGGGCCAGCTCTAGATTGTCCATGAGCGCCAAATTAAAGACTCGGAACCCCATAGCACCCAGCGTCAACAGGCCCTCACCATTTTCAATGGCGGTTAAAACCGTGCTCTCCAAGGAGATCGAATCCCCCTCGAACTGATCGGGATGGTTCCTGATCAGATCGAGCAAAGTGCCCGTGTTGGATACCAGCAAAAACCTGCGTGCCTTCCCCGCGAGCTCAGAAATCAGGGCTTCGTCCTGGTTTTTGTCGCGTTCACTCAGATCTTTAATAATGGATATACAGTCCACATCTTCCCTAGCTTTAGGCGGCGTGATCAAGGGTGATTGAGACACCAAACCTCGCAAGCGTTTGTAAACCTCCACGCCCAGGGTTGACTTTCCGTCGCCCGCGTGACCCGTCAGAATTACATGGCGACCATCTGATTTGCTTAGCTCTACGTGAATCAGTTCTGCCAAAGGGTGGGCAATATGTATTGACGGGAAAAAGACATTGCAGGCTTGGGATTCGGCTAAGGCATTTTCGTTGCCTCCGCCTGAACGTTGAAGTGAATTTAGATAACTAACAAAGGGGTTACAGAATATATTGTCCGACTTCGACTTCGGCAATTCCTCAAAATTTTGATCCTCACCGTCGTCTAGAGTAAACTGTATGGATGACATTTCGTTTGTTTTATTTTTGGCACATTAGGCATGCACTGTTTGCCGTTTCAACAGCTGCGAGACCAAACGCCGATAGTAAGTTTTTGCTGTCAGACGTTTTGGCTCTCGGATTCCGGTAAAGCTCCAAAATTTCATTTCGAAAGACTGGATCAAGTAGGCTGCTCAATGGCCTGTTCTGCATCCATGTGAACTGCTTATTTGGATCGTCGGGATCCCAAGTCTCATAGGACATTGCTTCCTTGAATGACTCTGGATAGGTCTCAAGAAGTCGAATCCATTCAAGAGGTGTCTGATAGAAACAGAACGTGCAACCCGAGTTAGTCCGCCCCCACTTCATGAACGTCGGTAGGCCGATACCGCTATCTTCCAAAATCCGGACCACTCCCGCGTAGTCGATGCCCGCCTCTTTAAGGGGGTAGCGGGTTTGGATGTTAAGTTTTTTGCTAATGTAGCCTGCACGATTTTCGTCTGCACGAAGACCCACGTAACTAATGACGTTATCCTCACCGACATGAGCCTCAAATGGCTTCAACTTAAGCATTTTAGTACACCAGCGGTTCTGTGGCGACGGAAGATAGCCTCCGAAGACTTTGAACCAATGGTCAAACCCGGCTTTTGCATTTAATCTAATAATTTTTGAGCCGAGCTCTGCTTCAAGACGCGCTAGGTATTCATAGGTCTCAGGTAGTTCCTTCTGCGTATCACAGAATACATATTCCATGTTGTCCTTGCGGAATTGTTCCAGTCCTTTAACTCGACCAGCCATAAGCAAAGCCATCGCGGAACTGTCCTTTCCACCGGAAACATTTAATACATGACGAACCGGACGGTTGTCGGAGAAGGTGGGTGTTTTCGGCGTCATGAGTTATCCTTAATTAGGTTCCACATGAGTTGATATAGTGCGGCTAAAGCAATATTCTTGTCTTCGGGGAGGTTCGGAGAAATGAGAGTTTTCAACTCGTTGACCTGATTGGTTTGGTTATATGAGAGTGTAATGATTTTATCCGTCTCCTCTCCACTCGATCGAGTCAGTGCAATTCGCACCGACTCCAGATTTTCCGATACATTTGGGCCGAGCTGAGTGGCTTCGGTTCTTTGATAGCGTTGGGCGAATTCGTCAAACTGTTGGTAAAACGAATCTTCATCTTGGTCCCGCCAGCGAGAAGGAGGCCGACGGACGATCATGCTACCCAAGGCTTCCAACCAATCGGTCTCACTCATTTCCTCTTGAGTAAGTTTCATAACAAAAGCCCGAAACTCAGGGTCGGTGACATGAAGTATAAGTTGTTCTGCCCTTGGACTAATCTTAGCGCGCCAAGCTTCTAAGGAACCTTGTCTTTGCCCAAATGAGTTTAGAATACCTTTGGCCACACGTGATTGAAGCTCGGGATACGCTCGACGAAGCTCATTGAGTGTCGTAGCCAAATGTTGTGCTACCTTCGCGGCATCTAGGGTTTCTTGTTGGGGAAATCCAAGGGCTCTTGGGATCGCGCTGAAAATCAATTGGCCTGGTTCTTGAGACTTCAAAATTTCGGTTCGAATAGCGCAAGCAGTCTCGGATAAGCGATCCGTCAGGTGCACGTATTCAGGCAAGGCTGCAATTGCCGCACAAAGCGGTCGAACTATGGCAACGAGTTCCAAGCGCTCCGCTGAATTTGCTGCTAGAACCTCGGCAATTCGCTCGATGAGTCTGCGTCGAACCCCTGTGATCCGGGTGAGTTGAAATTCGAAGGTTTGCGGCTGCTTCACCAACCGCATCATCAGGTTCTCTTCGATTTCAGGAACGAAGCGCCTGTCTTCGTAGACCGCAATTTCGGCTTCGTGCTCCAATAGCACCACCAGAAATAGTATGTAGATCAATCCATCACGCACTCCATAAGGTGCAGCCCGCAATTCGTCACGGATAGCGGCAACATTAATACGGGCATCAGCCTTGCGTTCGAGAACAAGAAGGATGTGTCGAAGTGCAGGTAAAAGGTTGCTCTTGTCTTCGCTTTCGTCAGCCGGGGCACGTATATCCCAAACTCCTTCAACCAGTCGGTGTAGACCGGAGTCTCGAAGCACGGAAAGATACATCGATTTCTCAGGCGGGGCTTTGGCTACCGGTAAGGCCAACTCAGGTTTCCTGCGTTGATTGACCATTAGACCAAATAGTTTTTGACGAGCAGAGGCGGCAGCGGTACTGATTGCGTTTCGGTTAACGAGCTCGTTGTGAATGTGTGGCGCTAGATCAAAAAGCCCGTCGCAAATATCAGAAACCGCGGATTGCAGAGAATCTTTGGCCCTGATGCCCTCGTCTTGGCTGCCATTATAAAACCAATGAATGGTGGAACCTTTGTCGGAACCGGAGCCGTGTAGCCCGACGTCACGCGCCAGAGCACGGTTGAGGTTTTGAGTGGCTAGTGCGAGTTGACGAGACACTTCTTCAGCAGCGTATCGATCGTCTTTCAGTTCAGGAGTCTGTAGTTCCACCCGTAGCCATCGCTCCAATTCTAACACAAGTCCGGAAAGGCGCTCAAGTGGTGCAGTTAAGCCCACGAGTAAGGAATCGTGATCCTCAATTTTATTTAGAAAATCTTCGGCGCGCTTTTGCTGTTCACGCGTCTCGCAGAGGACAATAACTAAGCGGCCGTCGGCCGGAAAAGTAGGAGAAAGTAGTTTCGGATCTGTCTCAAGTTGAAGGATCGTGGTGTAGACGACTTCGAAGAAACGTAGATTTCCAGTTTCAATGTAGTGTCGACTCGCGACTATCGGGCGCGTTTCGAGTCGGTCGTGGATTGCCTCTGCGACGCTCGGAATTGAGGTAACAATCTCACTGGCTTGAATGAAAGCGTGCTCAAGATTGACGCTTGTGTGTGGCCAAAGTGCATAACCGCCGCTTCGTCCGCGAAGGTAGAGAATGCCTCGATGTGCCAAGCGCTTCAACACCTCACCCGCATCTGGAATATCATCGAGAGCCAAGCACAATACCTCTGCAGTGGGTTGGAGTTCAATCGCCTCAATCGTATTCAGAATACCGACTGACTTCAGCACCCGAACTTCTTCAGTTTTGTCCGAAGGGTAGCTTCGAATTAAGCCGTCAATGTGATTCCAGTGACTACGAAAACTTTGGGTGCTTAAGCGGTGGCCAAAATTATGCGCAACAAAATCGTAAAGATCGGCGAGTCGATAAAGTGTTCGAGGTCCTGCCTCCTGCGATGAAAAATTTTGGAGGGCATGAGGTTCCGAGGAGAGGAGAAAGCTGAACAGGGACCTTTCGTTTTGTCCGAATCTACGAAAGAATCGGGTCAATACCGGCAAAACCGTCGGGTGTAACGGATAGAGCGAAGGCGCGTGCTGGCACAGGGCCGTTTTGGGAGCCGCAACCCCAAAAAGTCCTAGATCGACCGCATGTGCCATTGCGCTTTGCGCGTGAGTCTTCCAACCGCGAAGAACAGGCGCGTCGGGGTTGGTTTCTAGCGCGGCGGAGACAAGCATGGCAATCTGGCCCAGTGGTTGGGCGAAAACCATCTCTTCAAAACGGCCCGCTACTTTTTCCCATTCGCGCTGGCCTGCATCAGAGAGTTTGTCGGCGTAGGCACTGAAACCCTGGTGGAGCAGTCCAACAGTGAAGAGGCATGCGTCTCCGCTTCGGGCGGAAGCCTCACCGAGCTGTTGGAGGAAATAGACGTCTTGGCGTTCGGGGTGCTGAGCGGCGAATTCTAAAAATTTGCCCATTTCGTCGAGCACGATCAGAACCCCGCGAAATAGGTCTCGCTCGTGAAGTTCACGTGCCGCAGCGGCAACCCAGTGCACAATCTTCGATTCATCGAGATCGGCGGGTGACTCGAGCGCTTGGGAGATTTGTTTGCGAACTCGAAGCGCCAAACGGCCGTCAATTTGCGTTGTTAGCGCTTCGTGGAGAGCTCGAAGCAAAGCAAGTGAGAGAGGCTCTCTTGCTCCGGTGACAAGGATCGGCAAAAGTTTTTTCTGACGACCACTTAAACCGTGATCACTAACGAGATGTCGAAGATGTTTGGGAAGATCATTGGCCGTTCGCGAAGCGAGATTCGCCAATAGTAGAGCAAAGCTGGATTTTCCTGATCCGTAATCTCCCGTGATACGCCAAGCCCGTTGGCCGGAGTTGGGTGAAAGACCACGAGAAATACGACCTAGACAGTCTTCGACTTCGGGGGTGGAAACGTAGCCCTCTAGAGCTTGTGGGTCGTTAAAATCCCGCTCAAGTTGCGTAGATCGTAAAAAGCGGCGGCTGGGCGAGAAAAGTTCGTGAATCTTCATGCTTGGTCCTCCGAGTAATATACTGCTTCGAGCAGGCGCTCGGCACTGGCTGTTTTTTTGCGGTGAGCCAACTGGAGTGAGGCGGATTCTTCAAAACTGAAGACGCCACTAGTGGCAGACCTAAGAAGATCGAGATGGCGCCGAACGGCAAATTCGGGGAGTTTGAAGACCTGACCGGGGCTACCGGGAGCCACCGCAATGCTAGAAAAGGGAAGTGTAGCTTCGTCGCCGAAATCGTTGGTCCAAAAATCGTTCAGACAGTATGCAAAAAGAGAGGGACTGATATCCGGTTTGTCGTCGAGATTGAATGCGTAGATTGATTCGCGAAGTGCTAGACCGGCTTGGCGGCTGTCGCCGATCCGCCGGATGAGGTCTAGCTCAACAAGCGGGCTATCTAGATTGTCTTCAGCTACTTCGCCCTTGCTTCCCCGAGTCGCAACGTAGGAATTCACAAAGACTCGGTAACCCGCACCTAGCAGCCTGTCGGACTTGAGGAACGACTTGAGTCGGCAAATAATTGCAGTCGACTTGCGACATGGCTTAATTAGGCCTTGATCGATCGGCAAAGGTGAACTTGGGCCGCAGGAACCGCCCGC
>Ga0335398_10003487_pt1 | contig 22997 bp, 22 predicted proteins | sample BON03_FD_205742 | JGI IMG/M metagenome (GOLD analysis project Ga0335398, IMG submission 205742) | Freshwater microbial communities from Lake Bonney liftoff mats and glacier meltwater in Antarctica - BON-03 (spades assembly) (version 2) | ecosystem: Environmental > Aquatic > Freshwater > Ice >... | reverse complement strand
ATTAAATGTGTTGATGCCAATGTGATGTTCGCGCGGCTGTTTCATGCCGATGTGCATCAGGGATGGTGTGCAGATCGCGATCCTAAGCGCCAAACATTGAGCGACTCAAGTTCGACACCAACGGGGCTAAGCGGTTGATTTATAGAGACCGCGGTCTAAATTTTGCCATTACAAAAAGCTGAGTTGCTTTTTTAGGTTGGCTTTCTCAGTGCCTGGACTTTGAGCAGCTTACGCTGTGGTTTGATTGGAATGGGCGCACCACTTAGTGTTCTATCGTTGATGGTTTAATTGTGACGGGTTGTGCACAAATGATGACAGGTGATGCCATAAGTCACCAGTCTGCCCTAGCCGGTGCTTTGTTCTTTGAGCCAGCGTTTAAGACCAGCGTCTGTTTTAACGACAGTCAGGTCTTCATTTAGGCGTCTAAGATCATGCAGCATTTCGCGCCTGCGAAGATTTAAATGGTGCTTCAGTGATGCCTCATGAATGACAATTGTTGCGGGTAAGACAAACTCGGCGGTAGCCTGCAGCTCGACGTCCCTAATTTCTCGGTGTAAAGAACTCATTCTTTCGCGCATCAATTCATTCAGGGCATCCAATTTCTTACGTTCCAATGCTGAGGTAATCACCGCCGCTGGCAGTTGCGCTTTGGCATGCAACTCAAGCAGTGCCAGTAAATCCCGACGCCCATAGGCAGTATTGACTTCGCTCATCAGTTGGTTCTTGTGTGCGCGCAATTTTTCGTTACCTTCTCGATCAGGATGAAGAGCACTGGCCAGTTTGCGATAGAGGTTACGTAGCGTGCCTTCGACGTCGTCTGCGGTTTGTTGTGCAGCACTCGATTGGTTTTTCTTCTTTGCCCGTCGTGCCTCTCTATTTTTGGAGCGAGCTTCAGCCTCTTTTCGTATAAAGTCGAATTTGGCATGCAAGACGTCGTCCAAGGTTTCAAATACCTGGTCGCGGCCAAACGCCTCACCCATGGCTTCTTTTAGATAGGCCTGTGCTTCAGAAACCTCGGCACGCTCGATTTCTGCGAGAGATATCGAACTGTGCGCATCATGTAGTGCGCGCATTGCCTGATCACCAGAAACGGCTAAACGCATGGCGATGCTGCATATGAGGCGATGCATCATTCGTTCATGCCGGACCGTTAAGCCTTGGCCTTTCAGACGATGGTCGAGCCACTGTGCCATCGTTCGAGAGATGCCGTCCTGTTTTTTTTGAAGAACGGGAATGATACTGTTGTGTAGATGGCGGTGTTCATCTATCAAAGCTTTGGTTGTTTTTAGTCTGACGGCCAGCACCTTACATTGTTCGATCAACATATCGAACGCACTGTTTTCCATGGCGCCTGGCGCATCGTCAATCAAAACGTTGCTGATCGCAAGGCTCTCGCTTGTTGGTACGTGGGATTTTTTCTTCAAAAGACTTTTAATGACGATGATGCCTAGATGGCTGATGTGTCGCGCAATGGGTAAGTGACATTTTAAACAGTTTAGCCTTTGCTAGATCAACCAAGTCTCGTTTAGCCACAAAACTTTAGAAATATTCATCCTTTATTTATCTGTATGACGACATAGGGCACAACAAAATCTTCAGCCTTTATCCCTACAAACAGATCGCGTCGACCAGCGTTGCAGTTAAATTTCGACGAGCAGACACACGCAAGCTTGCGATTGTGGCGTTTTAATCTTTAAACCGTTCGCGTTGGTGGGATTCTTCTAATGCTTAGGTGTGGTGGAATGGGTGTTGGCGTCCAAGCCGCCTTTGTTTTTCCATTCTTCAAATCCCCCTTGAAGAATACGCACGTTGTCCCAGCCGGCAACGCGCAAAGCCAATCCTCCTTGGGCTGACAATGAGCCAGTATTGCAGTAAATAAGTACCATGTTGTCTTTTGGGATCTGATCGCGTTCGTTCAGTACTTGCCGCCATTCAATATTGATGGCCCCAGGGATGTGTTCTTTCGCAAATTGTGCTGGGTCTCTGGCATCAATGATGGTGATATTTTTGTATGCCTCGCGAGGAATTTGCTCTGCAAAAATCACACCGCCACCATATTCACTGAAGTCCAAATAACCCGTGATTTCATCAATGGCGGCATTGCTCTGTGCATGGGCGATCGACGTAAAGCTTAAGGTTGTGGCGCTCAGTAGCACTGCTAATAAGGATTTGGTCAGCATGTGTTCTCGATCTGTTCTCGTTGTTTTGCGTGGCTTGTTTTGAATGTTTAGGCATCAATCTAGCAGATTTTTCCGAGCGAATGCCTAAGGTGGCCATCGTGTTGTCATTGCCAGCAGCGCGCGGTCAGCGATAATGCCCAAAACACGCAAAAAAACGGAGCAATCTAATGAGTCATAAACCCGCTGGTATGAAAAAAGGGCTAACAAGCTATGGCGATCAGGGCTTCTCGCTTTTTTTGCGTAAAGCCTTTATCAAAGGTGCGGGTTACACCAATGAGGCGCTCGAGCGCCCGGTGATTGGTATCACCAATACGGGCAGCGGCTACAACCCGTGCCACGGCAACATGCCGCAGTTATTAGAAGCTGTAAAGCGGGGTGTGATGTTGGCGGGTGGACTGCCAGTGGACTTTCCGACGATATCAATTCACGAGAGTTTTTCAGCACCCACCAGCATGTTTCTGCGCAACCTGATGTCCATGGAGACAGAGGAGCTACTGCGTGCCCAACCGATGGATGCGGTGGTCTTGATCGGTGGTTGCGATAAAACCGTACCCGCTCAGCTCATGGGTGCTGTCTCGGCTGGACTACCCGCGATTCAACTCATCACCGGTTCGATGTTGACAGGCAGCCATCGCGGTGAACGTGTTGGGGCTTGCACCGACTGTCGGCGCTATTGGGGTAAATATCGCGCTAACGAGATCGGTGCGGCTGAAGTTGAAGATGTCAATGATCAATTGGTGGCTAGCGTCGGCACCTGTTCGGTCATGGGAACTGCCAGCACCATGGCGTGTATCGCTGAGGCATTGGGAATGACGGTGCCAGGCGGCGCCTCACCGCCTGCTGTGACAGCCGATCGGATGCGGATTGCTGAAGAAACGGGGCGGCAAGCGGTCAGAATTGCCAAGGAGGGATTAACAATTGACAAAATCCTGACGGAAAAATCACTAGAAAATGCCATGCGGGTGTTGCTCGCCATTGGTGGCTCGACCAACGGTATTATCCACTTGACAGCCATCGCAGGCCGCATGGGGTTCGATATTGATCTAGATGCTTTGGATCGTATGGGTCGCCACACCCCTGTGTTGCTTGATTTAAAGCCCTCTGGCCAACACTATATGGAAGACTTTCACCACGCGGGTGGCATGGCGACTTTGCTGCGCGAGTTAAAGCCTTTGTTGCATTTGGATGCGTTGACTGTCTCGGGTAAAACCTTGGGCGAAGAGATCGAGGCCGCGGGCCCTGGCTTTGCGCAAGACGTGGTCAAGTCAGCCGCGCAGCCAATTTATCCCCAAGGGGGCATTGCGGTATTACGCGGCAACCTCGCACCGGGCGGTGCGATTATTAAGCAATCAGCCGCGGACGCCCGCTTGATGGAGCATGAGGGGCGGGCGGTTGTCTTTGAAAACATTGAAGACTTGGTGACTCGAATTGATCGTGATGATTTGGATGTCACGGCGGATGATATTTTGGTGCTAAAAAATATCGGACCCAAAGGTGCGCCGGGGATGCCAGAGGCGGGCTACATACCCATCCCACAAAAGCTTGCTCGAGCAGGCGTCAAAGACATGATTCGAATCTCTGACGGTCGCATGAGTGGTACAGCCTTCGGCACCATCGTGCTGCACGTCACGCCCGAGTCAGCAGTGGGCGGCCCCTTGGCATATGTGCAAAGTGGTGATCGGATTCAACTCAGTGTGGCCAACAGATCGTTAACGTTGTTGGTTTCAGAAGACGTGTTAAATGAACGCGCCATCCATCATCCTGTTGTCACGCCAACTGCCGAAAGAGGTTATCGCAAGCTATTTCTTGATACTGTCATGCAAGCGGATAAAGGGGTGGATTTTGATTTTCTGCGTGCAGTGGAAAATCGCGGTAAAACACCGAAGTAATGTCAGGCGTGATGCCGACCGGTACAAACAGAAAAGACCCTTAAAAGGGTCTTTTCTGTTTGGCCTTGAGAACCTTAAGGCTTAAGCAACGGCATCGGCCCAAATGTTTTTGGCCCATCCCCAAGCATAAACACCTTCAAGTTTATTCGGTGCCGGTGACAAACCGCCAGCGCCTTTGACTGGGATGAAAGTGGCACGGTCAGGTACGTACTGGTGGACGCTGGCCACGTGCACCACATCGCTACCGTTTACAAAGCTGTAGCAGGTGTTGGTGACCACGGGCTGAGGATTGACAGGGAAGTCATTGATCTCAGCCACAATGGCTGCTGCTGCGACCTTCGCGTGTTGGTTCGCCATGTGACCAGACTTAGGCATGTTGGGTGCCGTTTGAATCGAGTCGCCCAAAATATGGATGTCTTTGGCTTGCGTCGAAGCGAAGTCCAAGAACGTCACCTCAGCCCAGCGGTCGTTCATGTTGGCCAAGCCGGTGTCACGTACGATGTTACCGGCACGCATCGGTGGCAAGATGTTTAAGACGTCCGCTTTGAGATCTTCTTCAAACTCAAACTTGATGGTCTTTGTCTTGGCATCAACGGCTGTGACGCGATGCGCTGGACGGTAGTCAATAAAGCCATCGTACAGATCAGCCCAAGCTTGTTTGAAAAGCTTGCCCTTTGATGAAACATCAGGGTTGGCGTCAACCACGATGATCTTTGACTTGGGCTTATTTTCCTTCAAGTAATTGGCGATTTGGCAGGTGCGCTCGTACGGTCCTGGTGGGCAACGGTAGGGCGCCAATGGAATCGCCAAGGCGAAGACACCACCATCGGGCATGTCAACGAGTTGCTTTCGTAGCGCAACGGTCTCAGGGCCTGCTTTCCAGGCTTGCAGGGTCACGCCATCGCGGTTGGCTTGGGTCAAGCCTTCAATCGCGTCGAAATTCATATCGATGCCTGGCGCTAGCACCAATTTGTCATAGGACAAAGTGGTGCCGTCATCGGTGGTTACCGTTTTTTTACTGGCATCCACCTTGTCGACACGACCTTTGACCATTTTGATGCCGTATTTGCTTGGTAAGCCGTCGTACGAGGTTGTGATTGCGGCCATTTGCTCTGAGCCACCAACAACCAAGTTAGATAGTGGGCAGGAGATGAACTCTCCGTTGGGCTCAATTAACGTGACGGCGATGCCTTCGTTTGACAGCATGCGCAAGTACTTAGCCGCTGTGGCACCACCGTAGCCGGCACCAACAACGATGACGTGAGCTTTTGTTTTTTTGCTGGCCAATGCAAGTTTATTCATGCCAGCTGTTGTGCCAATCAAAGCAGCGCTCTGTCCTAAAAATAGACGACGATTCATGCGGTTCTCCTCTTATTTTTTGCCGAGCACTTGAGCAATGATTTCAATTTGCTCTACGGTGTAGCCCTTGGCGAGCTGAGGCATGATGGTGCCAGTGCGCGTGCCGTTTTTGTATTCGAGCATGGCTTTGGCAATTTCTTGTGGCGTGAGTGTGTTGATCCATGGCACCCGAGCATCTGCAACGCTGACACCATTGGTACCGTGGCAGCTCGCACAGGTCGCAGCCAGCGATGAGTTGTATACAAACTGTGGATCGACCTTGTCACCTGAGGCCATGGCAGGTGTGGCAAATCCAGCAGCAACTAGCACTACGGTGGCGCTTAGGCGCTTAAGTGGCCCTGAACGCACTGAACCGAAATCACGTTTCATATCAATTTGTCTCCGTTTATCTGTCGCAACAAAACAATGAAAATCTAAATATCTGCTACGAATTAGCTTATTGTTTCAAGGAAGCTTTGCATTGCCAATAGATTTTGATGGGGACTTACCCTCGGTTTGACGTCCGGCAAGTTCCACACCGATTGTCGAGCTTGGCCCAAAAACCGAGGCCAAAATAAACGCACGTTTTCAATCAATCCGTGAGTAAGATTAGTTGGTGCTGGGCCAGAGTGGAAATACATTGTGAAGATATGCATATCGTTTGGCCTGCTGACGCTTGGTCGTTGTGTTGGGGTATTTTTTAACAAATAACCCGTCTATCAGAGGCCTCTTCGACTGGCGTGAGGCCGTCCGTAGACGGGTTAAAAGTTGTTGTCAGCGCCAATAACGAAAACCGCGTTGCGGTCAAACCCCGTTTGCCTTAAACCAACGCAGACACTTTTCCCAACCGTCTTTGGCGGCCGCTTCTCGGTAAGTGGCTCGGTAATCGGCGTGAAAGGCGTGTGGTGCATCAGGATATATTTCAAACCGAGAGGCTTGTGCAGCGGCGTTACCCGTTGCTTGCGCCAAGGCTTGTTTCATTTGCTCGACTGTGTCCAATGAGATGCCATCGTCAGCGCCACCGTAAAGGCCAAGCACAGGGGCTTTGAGCTCTCGGGCCAAGTCGACGGGATGCGCAGGGAAGTTGTCGCTCTTCTGGCCGACTAAGCGCCCATACCAAGCGACACCGGCTTTTAACTCAGGGATTTTGGCGCAAGCCAACCAGGTGATGCGTCCGCCCCAACAAAAGCCAGTTATCGCGCTTCGGTTGGCATCACCCCCGTTTTTGGTGGCCCAGGTCAAGCAGGCACGAATGTCATCCATGACTTGGGCATCGGGTGTTTTGCTGATGATTTCTTTCATGATCTCAGCAAACGTTCCAAGCGACGTGGGGTCGCCAGCACGCGTAAAAAACTCAGGGGCGATAGCGAGGTAGCCTTGTTTGGCAAATCGGCGAGTGATGTCGGCAATGTGTTCGTGGACCCCGAAGATTTCACTACACACAATCACCACCGGTAGGGCGGTCGTGACATTTTTTGGTTTGGCCATATAAGCGTAAAGTTCGACGCCATTTTCTTGCACGTCGATTTCATTGGCCTCGAGCCCGTCGAAATTGGTGCTGATGACTTGTTGTGCTTCTACGGGCTGGGCAGCTAAGGCAAAGCCGCCCAAAAGTCCTGCGGCTGACGCGTTACGCAGAAAAGTTCGCCGGTTTTGTTGGTTATTGCCTACGAGCGCTAGACCATCATCATTGAACTCACTCGGGGTTTTGTTGTTTTCAGCGTTGTTGTGGCTTTTTTTCACGGAACATCTCCTTTTTTCTCTGGTGAAGACTGGTCTATAAGGGTTAACGATAATTCTTCAAAAGTAATTACTTTATTACTTTATTGCACTATAGAAATTAATAAATAGATGCCAGCTTTGCTAGTGGCATTGCCTACACGACGGAGACGGCCTTGACAGTGTCTAAGTTATCCCAAAAAATTGGGCGAATCCAGCGCGCACCAGAAAACTTTTTACCCGCTGACTTTCGATCGGAGGTCACCGAAGAGGGATTGACCGAGGCTCGGCGCGGGTTTTTGCAAAAAAGCTTTCTCGGCGCCATGGGTGCGGCTGTGGCTGCTGGGGTGGGTACCCGTGCCATGGCCCAGGCCGGTCCGGATGACCCTGCGATCATCACAAAACAAGAGTGGCAAACCACGCTGGGTAAACCGGTTGCTGTGAAGCCATACGGCACCCCGTCCATCTACGAAAAGTACCTGCAGCGTCGGGAATCGCCAGGACTGACGCGCGTGTCGGCCTCTTCGGTTGCGTTCTCGCCCCTGCAAGGTTTTTTTGGCATCATCACGCCAAGCGGTTTGCACTTTGAGCGTCACCACCAGGGTTGGTACGACATTGACCCCAACAAACACCGCCTGATGATCAACGGCATGGTGAAAAAACCTTTAGTTTTCACCATGGATGACATCATGCGCCTGCCGAGCGTCTCGCGGATCCACTTCATTGAATGTGGTGCGAATACCGGTATGGAGTGGGGGAACGTTGCGGTACCAACAGTTCAGTACACCCACGGCATGCTGTCATGCTGTGAGTTCACGGGTGTGCCATTGTCCATGTTGTTGGAGATGGCTGGTGCGGATCTGAAGAATGGCAAGTTTGTTCTGGCCGAAGGCAATGATGGCTCTGGCATGACGCGTACGATCCCGATGGAAATGGCTTTGGACGACGTTATGGTGGCGTGGGGTATGAACGGCGAAATGCTGCGCCCTGAAAACGGCTACCCTTTGCGCTTGGTGGTCCCTGGCGTTCAGGGCGTGAGCTGGGTCAAGTGGTTGCGTCGAATTGAAGTTGGTGACAAACCCTGGGCAACCAAAGACGAGGCCGCTCACTACATCGACATGATGCCCGATGGGCTTCACCGTCAGTACACATCGATACAAGAGTGTAAGTCAGTGATCACCACGCCGTCGGGCGGTCAGCAGTTGTTGACGACGGGTTTCTACAATGTCAGCGGTTTGGCGTGGTCTGGGCGTGGCAAGATTGAACGGGTTGACGTCTCTGTCGATGGCGGCAAGAACTGGAGCACGGCTCGTCTTGAGAGCCCTGTGCTGGATAAGTCACTGACGCGTTTCAATATCGACTGGGTTTGGGATGGTAAGCCAGCCATCCTTCAATCACGAGCCATCGACAGTACGGGCTACGTGCAACCACCCAGCCGAATGCTGAGAGAAAAACGGGGCACTCGGTCCATCTATCACAACAACGCCATCCAATCTTGGCAGGTCGGCGAAAATGGAGAGTTAAGCAATGTTCAAGTTGGCTAAAACCATCGCTGCGCTTACTTTGGTAACTTCTGGTGGTACTGTTGCTGCCCAAAATCTGTTGGTCTTTGAAGGCATCGGACGCGAAGCCACTACCAATGAGGTCGCTGCTTGGGACATCGACGTCCGGCCTGATTTTAAAGGCTTGCCCAAAGGATCGGGATCCGTCGAAGACGGCATGCACATTTGGGATGCGCAGTGTTTAAGTTGTCATGGCGCGTTCGGCGAGTCTGCTGAAGTTTTTGGCCCCTTGGTGGGTGGCACGACGCTTGAAGACCAAGAGACAGGTCGCGTGGCATCGCTCACAAACCCCGCTCAGCCTCAGCGTTCGACCTTGATGAAGGTGGCGACGGTTTCAACGTTGTACGACTACATCTATCGTGCCATGCCTTGGAATGCGCCACGTTCACTGACCCCTGATGACACCTATGCTGTATTGGCTTATATGCTCAATCTCGGTGACATTGTTCCTGAAGACTTTGTTCTCAGTGATCAAAACATAGCAGAGGTGCAGCAGCGGATGCCTAACCGGTATGGCATGACCACCGACCACGGCATGTGGACTGTTGATGGCACACCCGACGTCATGAACACCGCTTGTATGTCAAATTGCGTGCAAGAAGTCGTTATCACGTCCTCTTTGCCTGAATTTGCTCGCAATGCGCACGAAAACCTTGCCGAACAGGATCGAACCTTTGGGCCTTACCGAGGCATCGACAGCACCAAGCCACCGTTGGCTGCGTTACCTGGTGCCAATTATCAACCGGTTGTTGCCATGGCACAAACAGCAGGACCTAGCGCCAAGCAGCTCTTTAGCTCAAACAACTGTGCGGCTTGCCATGCCGCAGCAAGCGCCATGGTTGGGCCATCGATCAAACAAGTTTCTGATAAATACAAAGATCAATCTGAGAGTTTGGCCATGCTCGAAGAGAAAGTGAAGAAAGGCGCCGTTGGTACTTGGGGCCAGATTCCCATGCCACCGCACCCTCAAATCAGCGATGAAGAAATATCGGTGATGGTCAAGTGGATGGTGACGGGCTCTTGACGGACACTGTATTTCGGTAGCATTATTAATACGATAAAATTTTTTTAGGAGTTACAAATGAATCAGCAAAGACGCACGCTCATGCAGTTAACAGCCTTGGTCGGCTTGATGGCCAGTACCGGCCTCATGACGCAAGCTGAAGCCGCCACATGGAACGAAGCTGCCTTTAAAGCCAAAACGCTGGATGATGTGGTGAAAGTCCTGGGTGGCGCTGGCACACCACAGCAGTCAGATGCTGTGACACTGCGTGCACCCGATATCGCTGAAAACGGTGCTGTAGTACCGGTTGGGGTTGAGTCAACGCTTAAGGCCACGCACATGGCCATTCTGGTGGAAAAAAACCCAAGCGCCTTGGCGGCCATGTTTGAATTGCCTGCCGGCGCCGAGCCCTTTGCCACGACCCGTGTCAAGATGGGTCAGACATCAAACATCTACGGTATTGTGAAAGCCGATGGCAAGTGGTTCATGACATCCAAAGAAGTCAAAGTCACACTCGGCGGTTGCGGCGGTTAATCGCCCATTGACGGTACATATTGAATTCGCTTAAGCGATAAAACGAAATCTAGAGAGGTAAACAAAATGGCTAGCCCAATGCGCATTAGAGCAACTGTAGAAGCAAGTGGTGTGGTGGATATCAAAGTTTTGATGAGACACGTGATGGAAACCGGTCAACGTAAGAACCCCGAAGGCAAGCCAATCCCTGCTTGGTTCATCGAAACCGTTGATGCCCAAGTGGGTGGTAAGACTGTTTTCACAGCCTTTCTCGGCCCTGCTGTTTCGAAGGATCCATTTCTTCACTTTAAATTAAACGGTAGTGCAAAGAAAGGTGACGAATTAACCGTGACATGGAAAGACAATAAAGGCGAGTCCCGTACCGATAAAACTCAAATCAAATAAATCATTCGGTTTACCCCATGGAGGAGAATGTGATGAAACATCACGTAATAACGGCTACCCTTACGCTGGCTATAGGGATTTCTGCACCCCTAGCCATACAGGCTCAGACTGCGGCTGAACAGTTGCAGGAATACAGGACCATGCTGGCTGATGGCAATCCGGCTGAGCTTTACGAAATGGAAGGTGAGGAGCTTTGGGTAAAACCCATGGGCCCCAAAAATGCATCACTTGAGCAATGTGACTTGGGACTGGGTGCTGGTGTGGTGCAAGGTGCGGCCGCTCAGTTACCACGCTACTTTGCTGATACGGATAAAGTCCAAGACCTAGAGTCACGACTAATGACCTGTATGGAAACCCTTCAAGGTATCCCTCAGGCCGATGTCATCAAAGCATCATTTGGCAAAGGTGTTCGCCAACCGATGGAAGCGGTGGTTGCCTACATTGTGGGTCAATCAAAGGGTATGCCAATTCAAGTGCCAGCTAATCATCCCAAAGAAAAAGAGATGGTCGCTTTGGGTGAAAAGATCTTTTTCTTGCAGGGCGGACCGATGGACTTTGCTTGTGCGTCATGCCATGCCGTTGATGGGCAGCGCATTCGTATGCAAGATTTGCCAAACTTGACAGAAAAAGAGGGTGCAGCAGCCGGATGGGGCAACTGGCCAGCGTATCGCGTCTCGAGCGGCACTTTCTGGACCATGCAGCGACGTTTAAACGATTGCTACCGCCAACAGCGTATGCCGTTTCCGATCTTTGGTTCAGACGTGACAGTGGCTTTGTCAATCTATATGGCTAACAAAGCAGACGGGGGTGAAATGAATACCCCAGGTCTTAAGCGCTGATCAAATTGTGGAGAACATCAACATGAAAAATCAAATGATGAAGAGGTCGCTTGTTTTGGGCTCAGTGCTTGTTGGCCTGTCTTTTGGGGTGAGTGCTCAGACCGTTGATCCAGCCGTGATGGCGATCATGGAAAGTAGTTTCAGAACCCAGGGCATTGCCGATAAGAGCCGAATCTATCCTGACGAGATTCAAGCTCTTTGTTCTGATAAAGTCGTTTTTAACTCGCCTGAGGGTCAGAAGAAAGCCATTGCTCTTCAAACCGCTGCGCTTGAAGCGATTAAGCCACCATCAGATGGTGTGTATTTGGGCGATTGGAAGGCCGGTGAAAAGGTTGCGCAGAGCGGTCGTGGTGCGACTTGGCGAGACAATGACAAAACCGTCAATGGTGGTGGTTGCTATAACTGTCACCAAGTAACCAAAGCTGAAATTTCACATGGCACGATAGGTCCCTCATTGCTGGGCTACGGTAAGTTACGTGGTAACAGCAAAGAGATCGTTGAGTACACATGGAACCGTATCAGCAATTCCAAGGCTTACAACGCCTGTAGCAACATGCCCCGCATGGCTCACTTTAATTTGCTCACCGAGCAGCAAATGAAAGATGTCATGGCTCTTTTACTGGATCCGGCCTCGCCCGTTAACCAATAAAAGCTTTTGAAAGTGAGGGTCTGCGGACCCTCTCTTTTATTGGTCCATTATTTTCTTTGCATCGTCTTTTCTGGTCAGTGACTAAGATTCCATTGTTTCTTAACGATTCCTGGTGTCTATTCCTTCGCAGTTTTTCTGTATTTCATTTTTAATCAATTTTTAATTGGATGTGCGCAATGAGTATGAATCGTCGAGAGTTTATGCAAATGTTGGCCATGGCCTCAGCGGCTGGTTTGGCATTGAAACCAGGTATGGGGTTTGCACAAACGGCAGCTGACGCGTTCTACAATCTGCCCAAGTTTGGTAATGTTCATTTTTTGCATTTCACGGACTGCCACGCCCAGTTAAAGCCCATTTATTTCCGAGAGCCCAACGTGAATTTGGGGTTTCATTCGATGTACGGCAAGCCCCCGCACTTGGTCGGTGAGTACCTGCTCAAACACTACGGTGTTAAACCAGACACACGCGATGCGCATGCATTCACATACTTGGATTTTGTACCCGCGGCACAAACTTACGGTAAGGTCGGTGGCTTTGCTCACATGGCAACGTTGGTTAAGCAACTCAAGGCCTCGCGTCCTGGCGCATTGTTGCTAGACGGCGGTGACACGTGGCAAGGTTCGGGAACGGCGCTATGGACAGACGGACAAGACATGGTTGATGCCTGTTTGGCTTTGGGCGTAGACATCATGACCGCCCACTGGGAAATGACCCTGGGTGAAGACCGTGTGATGGAAATTGTTGAAAACGATTTTGCCGGTAAGGTCTCATTTGTGGCTCAAAATATCAAAACAGCTGACTTTGGTGATCCCGTTTTTGATGCGTTTACCATGCGAGAAATGAATGGTGTGAAAGTGGCCATTATTGGGCAAGCTTTTCCATACACGCCGATTGCCAACCCACGGTATTTGGTTGAGAACTGGACCTTTGGCATCGAAGAAGAAAACATGCAAAAGACAGTCGACGACGCCCGTTCGCAGGGTGCTCAAGTCGTGGTCGTTCTCTCGCATAACGGTATGGATGTTGACTTAAAGATGGCTAGCCGCGTACGCGGCATTGACGCGATCATGGGTGGTCATACGCACGATGGTGTACCCGCACCGGTTCAAGTTAAAAACCCAGGTGGCGTTACCTTGGTGACCAATGGTGGCTCGAATGGTAAGTTTTTGGGCGTGTTGGATTTTGATGTGAAGGACGGCAAGGTATCTGATTTCCGTTACAAGTTGTTGCCTATTTTTTCTGACTTGATTCCTGCTGATACAGAGATGGTGAGTTTGATTGACCGGGTTCGTGCACCGCACGAGGCTAAGCTCAATGAAGTATTGGCGCAAACTGAGGGCACTCTGTATCGCCGTGGCAATTTTAACGGTACCTTCGATCAGGTCATTGTGGATGCATTGATTCAAATGAAAGACGCTGAAATTGCTTTTTCACCTGGTTTTCGCTGGGGTACCTCGCTATTGCCAGGCCAAGATATTTTGATGGAACACGTGCTAGACCAAACGGCCATTACCTATCCCTACACAACGCTCACGCCAATGTCGGGTGAAATGATTAAGATTGTGCTCGAAGATGTGGCAGACAACCTCTTTAATGCCGATCCTTACTACCAACAAGGTGGTGACATGGTTCGTGTGGGTGGTCTGGAGTACACCATCAATCCAGCTGCTGATGCCGGCAACCGTATCTCAGACATGCGTCTGAACGGTCAGTTGATTGATGCTGGCAAGGACTATAAAGTTGCTGGTTGGGCGCCTGTTTCTGAAGCTGCTCGCGATCAAGGCGGCGAACCCATCTGGGATGTGGTTGCGGCTTATTTGCGTGACACTAAGACGGTCAAAGCTGCTGTGCCGAACATGCCTAAAATTATCGGTGCAGAAGGTAATCCGGGATTTGCGCCGCTGTCATGAGGAATGCCTGATGACACATGAGGCGCTTGAATGAGTCAGCGCTATTGAACGGGCGCCGCAGGCGCCCGTTGTTTCTTAGGAGAGGATCATGAAAAGTTTAATCAAAAGTGTGATAACTGTGCTGCTGACGGGTGTTTGTTTTTCTGCTGCGCTATCAAGTGCGCCCAGTCAAGCTCAAACAGCTGTCACGCCAATGGTGGTTTACCATTTTGATGATGGCCAAGCCCAAGGTTTAAAAGGGCTGCGTAGCATTCGTAATCAATTAGACACCGTGCCTGCGACCAAGCTGGCGATCGTGGCCCACGCGGATGGCGTTGACATGTTTATGGAGGGTGCCACTGACGCGGCGAGCAATATTGCTTATGCGCCGCTGATTGCTGATCTAAAGTCCCGCGGGGTTGACGTTTATGTCTGTGAGCTGACATTAATGGGACGACAGTTAAGCCCTGACCAATTCATCCTTGAGGCTGATTTCACGCGTTCCGGCGTTGTGAAGCTGACCGAATTGCAACAAATAGACGGTTATGCGTACATCAAACCATGATGTCGATTCAGTAGAGGACTATGTCATGAGTATCCAGCAAATGGTACGCCAATGTTTGGCATTTGGGTTGCTGTCGGTCGGGGTATGGGTCAGTTTTGCGGCTTTGGCGCAAGCGCCCCAGTTAAAGTTAACGCAAGTATCACCCAATACCTATTACGCAGAAGGCTTGTCTGCCCTTGGTACACCATTGAACCAAAACTTCATTTCAAATGCGGGTGTGGTTCTGGCACCCGAAGGTGTTGTGGTGATTGATGCTTTGGGATCGCCTGCTTTGGCTCAACGTTTGATCGAAGAGATCAACGCCATCACCAGTAAGCCGATCACGCATGTCATCGTGACGCACTACCATGCAGACCATGTTTATGGTCTGCAGGCATTTCGAAACTTGGGGGCGACCATCATTGCGCAAGAACAAGGCAAAGTCTACTTGACTTCGGACACAGCGAGACTTCGCCTTGAGGTCTCTAGAGAGGAATTGGCACCTTGGATTGACGAGCAAACGCGACTACAAGCCGCTGATCAGTGGATCAGTAATGATCAGACCATCATACTAAGCGGTTGGCCGTTTGATTTGATGAAAGTAGGCCCTGCACATACGCCCGATGACTTGGCTGTTTATGTGCCCAAAGAGGACGTTTTGTTTGCAGGCGATTTGATGTTTCAAGGCCGAATCCCCTTTGTGGGTAACGCCGATAGTGCGGGTTGGATTGCTTCTTTAAATCGCCTCATCAAGCTGGCGCCCTCAGCGGTGGTGCCAGGCCATGGACCTTTCTCAACCGTTCCAGTGCAAGACCTACAATTTACGCGCGATTATTTGCAATTTTTGCGTGATGAAATGTACGAGCCTGCCCGCAACTTAGATGATTTTGATGAGGCCTATAAGTCAGTGGATTGGTCACCGTACGCCTCGTATCCCTTGTTTCGTGCGGCCAATCGAATGAACGCCTATAACGTATTTTTGTCGATACAAAGCGAGTGATCGCTTCAGTTGGCTACTTAACGTAATCGGCTAAGTCGTAGACGTCCAAATCAATCATTTCACCCCAATCCTTTTGTACGACTTTACCGGCGGGGTCTACCACATAAAGCTCTGGCACACCTCTGCGTTTGCCAATGGCTTTGTCTAAAGCAGGGGTCATCATGGCCACAGGGAAGTTCAAGTGATGTTTGAGGACGTAAGGCGGCACCAGCGTTGGATTGCGATCCACAGACAATGCGATGATTTCCAAAGGCTTACCTTTGGTGCGGTTGGCCAGTTCGATGAGGTTTAGGTTTTGGCGATGACAATATGGGCACCAAGTGGCCCAGACTTGGATAACCAGATGTTTGCCTGCCAGGCTTTCACGAGTGAGGACTTGGCCATCAATGGTTTCGATGCGATCGATGACGAGACTGTCACCGACTTCAACCGCAGCAACAAGACTGCTAAGCGCGCTTAGTGTGAACACTAAAAACCACTGCGCGACAATTTTTTTCATGTTGGTAGCATTCATAAATATTTACTCTGTGAGAGAGGAAATCAGGCGCCGGCTCGATTTGTCAAAGTAACACCAAGGATGACAATAGCACCGCCAATAATCATTGATAGGTCTATAGGTTCTGAAAGAATAAGATAACCCAAAACAATACCAAAGATGGGGGTCAGGTTTGAGTAGACAGCTGTTCTGGCAGGCCCCAGCGTGCGGACGCCTTGAAGAAACCAGAGCGAAGCAATAACAGTTCCAAAGGTCGCGATATAAAGAATAGCGAGAGCGTTTTCCCATGTCAGCATGCCAGCATTCCAGTGGGCGATGTCACTGAGCGTGGCAAGAAATAGGCCTGCTGTGCCCCAAAGTGCGGCGTATGTGGTTGCTTGTAAAGGTGATAAACCCACAAGCGCAAAGCGTCCCAAAACCGTGTAAGCAACCCAGCAAGATACTGACAACATCATGAAGCCTTCGCCGGATTCAAATGAATTGGCGAAGTAGTGCAGGGTTTGTTGTACTTGCCCTTGGGTTATGACGATGGAAACCCCAAAAAAAGCCAACAAAATTCCACACCATCGCTGAAAACTAAGACCCTCTTTTAAAATAAACGACACGGCGAGTGCTGTCAGGATAGGACTGAGTGAAACGATTAACGCTACTTTGCTGGCGGGTACTTTTTCAAGGGCTGTGAAAAAGAAAAAATTGAAGCAAAACACCCCAGTCAATCCCATGGCTGCGGTAACCAGGGCTTGTCTCGCATTGATTTTGGGCAAAGGCCCTTGACTGCGTAACAGCACCATAAAGATCAAAGCAGCAATCAAAAAACGACCACTTGCTGCGGTGAGATTTGGGATATTTTGGGCAACAATTCGCCCGGCAATAAGGGTTGTGCCCCAGCAAAATGCAACAAACACGAGTTTGGCGTGTGCCTGCCAAATCGGTGCTTGCTTGTGCGATTTTATGGGCGTGTCCAAAAGCGATCTAGCTCACCACGTTGATGGGTTGACCGGCGCGGTAGGCCTGAAGGTTCTCAGCAATGCCGGCTGCAAGCCTTGATAGCCCGTCGTGTGCGGCCCATGCCACATGAGGGGTAATGATGAGGTTGTGGTGATCAAGTTTTAGTAGCGCTTCGTTTCCGGTTGGTGGTTCAGTCATGATCACATCTAGGGCTGCCCCACCCAAATGACCGCTTTTAAGACCATCAATCACGGCGTCTTCGTTGATGAGTGGACCCCGTGCGGTATTAATCAATAGGGCACCTGGTTTCATGTGCGCAATCTCAGCTTGACCGATCATCGACTGCGTTGCGGGTGTCAGTGGGCAGTGCAGGGTGAGGATGTCAGCGCTCGCAATCACTGCCTCAAAACGGGTATAGCCATCGCGCACATCCGTGCGACCTCGGTGCTCAGCAAAAAGCACGCTGAGCCCCAAGGCTTGGGCCAAGCGTGCGACTTCGGCGCCAATCGCCCCTTGACCAAAAATGCCCAGTACAGTCCCTCGAACATCGTTGATAGGCCTGTCATGGACACAGAAATGAGCCGATTCAGACCAACGGTTTTTACCTATGTTTTGGTAGGTCATTAGGTTGCGTCGAAGCGCAAAAATACTACCAATGACACTTTCGGCCACACTTTGCCGCGAATAGCCAGGCACATTGCTGACCATGACGCCATGTTCTCGGCAGGCTTGTAAGTCAATACAGTCGTAACCAGTTGCCGATACACAGACGTATTTTAAATTTGGGCAGCGCGCCAAGATGGCGGGTGTCAGACGAATCTTATTGGTAATGCAGACTTCGGCACCATCTAGTGCCTTGATCACCGCCTCCGTTTCTTGAGGTGTTGCCGGCAGGTTGAGCCATTCGCTGACCCAGTCAGCTTTGACGATGGGATAGGGCAGGGTATCGCTGTCTAAATAAACAATTTTTGTCATGAGTGAGAGCCTGTTTTTTGAGCTGCTACGTGACCGTATCGGGCGGGTATAGATTATTAAAATATGATTTAACCACGCGGCATCTAAAAGTACATGAAGTGAAGTTAGTTGTGGGGGGTGGGTTGATCCGTTTTTCGATTTGGCGGGGTTTAACCAACGCATTCGTTTGATTGGCAGCACAGAAAACTTGACGGCTAAGAATGGTAAAGAAGTGTGATTCGAACGAAAAAAAACCACCGTGAGCGATGGGATTTTTCAATCTATCGTCAGTTCATGTGGGTTGGCTTTTGCCCACCAATCCCTTAGCTATTTCTTCAACGCTAAGGCTGTCCGTTCAAGATGGCAGACCACAAGGCAAACAATAAGGCAACCATTACGGCGGTTCGACAGGCTCTATCGCCAGGAGGGATGGGAACCGATGATCAGGCAGTCGGTGCATCAGGTAGCGACACTCCTTTAGCACAGGCGCGTGACGTTTGATCACGGGCTGAATAAGCAGAATTTTTTATCGTGAGTGATTACCTGTCATCTGAGTAGGGTATTTTCAGCGAATCATGAAGTCGAAAGAGAGAAATCATGAATAGCCTGATTAATTCACGTGGCAGGGAGAAATGAATGGGTGATACAGCAGAGCGGGGGGTGTATGACACTGAAAACATATCCCACCACCCTGCCATCATGGCAGCTTACCTTTACATTCCGGGTGAAGAACCCCACGCGTTGTCTGTTGATTAAGTCGGTGTGGCCTTATTACGCCCTGATGCCATTGTCTGGATTGATTTGTACAATCCGCCACCTGAAGTTTTGCAGTCTTTTGCCGAGCAACTGGGATTGGGTCCGGATTTACGTGCCGATTTGACAGGTGAGCATCGTCACCCGAGGTTGGTTGATCACGATGAAAACCTTCTTGTCATTGCGCAGACTGTGCAGATGAGTGACAACCAGCAACGCCCGCATTTCGGAACTGTTCGCTACGTATTGGGGGCACGGTTTTTATTGACGGTTCGAACGGGACCATCTTTGTCGCACAAGATGTTACGGCAACGACTAGAAAAAATGCGGCACCGGATCGAGCGCGGTAGTGCCCAAATTCTGATTGACCTTCTTAGTGCCCTGTTGGACCATTACGTCGAGGTCTACCAAGGGTTCGAGCATCGGGTCGATCGCACCGAACGGTCGTTAATTAAAGTCGCGATGAATCGAGTCACGATCCAACACCTTTACATGTTGAGGCGAGATTTTCATCGATTTCACAACGCAATCGAGCCTTTGGGGGAAGTCTGTGCCTGCATGGCTCGACTTAAGCCCGCGCCTATTAGTGAACACTCGCGCGAGCACTTCCTTGCACTGGCGCATCGTATACAAAGCATGGATCGCCTTTTTTCTAAGCTCAGTGAAGATCTGTCTTTTGCTTTTGAAGCGGGCATGCTGGTAGAGCAATTGCGTCAAACCGACACCACGCGCAAGCTCGCGGCCTGGGCGGCCATTATTGCCATTCCGACGGCTGTGGCGGGTGTCTACGGAATGAACTTTGAGAACATGCCTGAACTCAAATGGGAATATGGCTATTATTTGGTTCTAGGTCTTATGGCGAGTGCTTGCGGGACGTTGTATGCTCTATTTCGTCGGGCGAAATGGCTTTAGCGTCTTCAAACCCGGTCAATCGCCTTTGATATTGTCCGGAGTTTCGTATGTCATCAGTGGTTCAACAGGTTCAGCGGGTTTTTAGTCGGCTCAGAAGTGGGCGGACGTTGCCGGCAATCTTCGTGGCAATGGGACTGCTGGGCTCGGCCACGTGGTGGTCGACAAACACTCAAACCAGTCAGACTTACGAGTTAGTGGGTAAGGTGGTGCGGGTAGCCGATGGCGACACCTTGACACTCAGGCAAGCCACAAATGAAAGCATTCGTTTGGCGAGTATTGACAGCCCAGAAAAGAGATCAGGTAGCGATCGACCCGGGCAGCCTTATGCGCAGGTGGCTAGACTGTTTCTGGCAGATCAAGTCGCTGGTCAAAACGTCAAGCTCGTATGCTATGAAACCGATCGTTATGGTCGCCATATTTGTGATGTGCCGCTAAAGGATGGTGGCTCTCTGACCACCGTTAATCAAGCGTTGGTGTTGGCTGGTATGGCATGGGCCAACCAGCAAGCGGGTGGTAAGTATCTGCGTGATAAAAGTCTTTTGTTACTGCAAGCGCAAGCCAAAGCAGCCAAGCGCGGTGTTTGGGCTGAACCCAACCCAACGCCACCATGGGTGTGGCGCGTTGAGTGCTGGAGGAATGGCAAGTGCAACAAATAGTCAGTATCCAGGTACTCGGTCGTTCGGTATGTGTTGCTTTTGTTGCACTGACCAGTCTCGCTTTGAGTGGTTGTCAGCCCGCCGTTGATCCCATCAACAGTCCGTATGCTGATGGGGCAGAGCATGAGAACACCCTCTTTACCGCCTTCACGCAACGCTCGCCGCGATATTTAGACCCCGCCCGGTCATATTCGTCTGATGAAACACCCTACACGTACAACATATACGAGCCTTTATACGGTTATCACTATTTAAAACGGCCTTACGAACTGATTGCCCGGTCGGCACAGGCCGTTGCTCAGCCGACCTATCTGGATGCCTCAGGCAACATTTTGCCGCTCACGGCCCCACCCGAACAAGTGCACGAGAGCGTCTACGAAATCAAGTTAACGCCTGGCATTCGCTACCAGCCGCATCCAGTTTTCGCAAAATCAGCCGATGGGCAATACCGTTACTACCCATTAGCGCCTAATGCGTTAGTGGACCGCTATGCCATGACGGACTTCCCGGATACGGGCACCCGCGAGCTCACCGCACATGACTACGTTTATGCCTTTCGTCGCCTAGCCAGCCCGAGAGTTGCTTCACCCATTTATTCCACATTGGCGCAGCACGTGGTTGGTTTTGCAGCCTTTGGCGAGCAACTCAAAGCGCAAGACACAACGCAGCGCGAATCCCTAGCGCCTGGTGAAAACCAGCTGCCTTGGCTTGATCTGCGCGCTGATGGGTTTGAGGGTGTGCAAGCCCTAGATGATCACACATTGCGTATACGGGTCAACGGCAGCTACCCGCAATTTAAGTACTGGCTGGCGATGACATTTACCGCGCCCATCCCATGGGAGGCTGATCGCTTTTACAGCCAAGAAGGCATGATCGATCACAATTTGTCGCTCAACACATGGCCCGTTGGCACAGGCCCCTACATGATGGTGGAGTCCTTGCAAAACCGTCGCCATGTGTTGGCGCGTAATCCGAATTTTCGTGGTGAGCCATACCCGTGTGAAGGCGAGCCAGGCGATCGGGAGCGTGGTCTGTTAGAAGATTGCGGCAAGATGACGCCGTTTGTGGATCGTTTGGTTTTTAATATTGAAAAAGAAAGCATTCCCTTGCAAGGGAAGTTCATGCAAGGTTATTACGACTTGCCTCAGGCGAGCCGGGGTGACATCGGGGTGTCAATGCTGGTGGCAGCGAGCGATTCTGTTCAAAGAGCCGCACTCTACGAGGAGCGCGGTATTCAACTACCCACGACAGTGGAGGCGTCTATTTTTTACCTCGGCTTCAATATGTTGGATCCTGTGGTCGGGCAGGGTGAGACCCCTGAACAAGCTGTAAAAAATCGCAAACTGCGCCAGGCACTTAGCATCGTTTTTAACTGGGAAGAGTACATCGCTATTTTTCAACAGGGACAAGCGCAGCCGGCATTTGGACCAGTACCCCCCGGTATTTTGGGCTATCAAAAGGCCCCTGAAGGGGTGAATCGAACCACTTATGACATGGTTGATGGCGAGCCCAAGCGCAAGTCACTGGCGCAAGCACAGGCGCTCTTAACCGAGGCGGGTTATCCAAATGGCCGCCATGCCCAGACGGGTGAACCACTGGTGCTGTACTTTGACTCAGGTGCTGGCACGGGTGGCTCGAGCCCATCTCTGGACTGGATGCGGCGCCAATTTGGCTTGCTTGGCATTCAACTCGATATTCGAGCAACGGATTACAACCGTTTTCAAGAAAAAATGTCGCGCGGTGTGGCGCAAATGTTTATGTGGGGTTGGATTGCCGATTACCCTGATGCCGAAAACTTTTTGTTTTTGCTTTACGGCAAACAAATCAAAGCAGGGAAAGGTGGTGAAAACGCCGCCAACTACCAAAACCCAGATTACGACGCCTTGTTTGTTCAAATGCGCGATTTGCCTGATGGCCCAGAAAAGGAAGCCATTATCGATCAAATGGTAAAAATCCTTCAACACGATGCCCCTTGGATGTTTGGTTTTTACCCCAAGTCGGGCGGTGCCTATCAGCAGTGGGTCTATAACGCCAAACCCACGCAGATGGTCCGAAACACGCTTCAGTATGTGCGCATTGATCCAGCACTCAGGGCCGAGCGAATCACCCAATGGAATCAGCCCATTTGGTGGCCGCTGTTGCTGTTGGCGATGGCTTTGGCCTTGCTGGTGTGGCCAGCCTGGAGGACCTTGCGTCGTCAGCAAAACAGAACCGCACTCACCCGTGCGAGCAGGCAGGAGCAGCGATGACAGCCTACGTTATTCGTCGATTGATGTATGGCGTGTTGATCCTAATTGGGGTCAATCTGGTCACCTTCCTTTTGTTCTTTGCCGTCAATACACCAGACGACATGGCTCGGTTAGCCATCGGTGGTCAGCGAGTCAGCGTCGATGCCATTGAAAAGTGGAAAGTCGAACGCGGCTATGACAAGCCGTTGTTCGTGAATACGGCTGCTTCTGGCACGGAACGTTTGACGGACACGATTTTTTATCAGCGATCAGTGCCACTTTTGAAATTTGATTTCGGGCAGTCTGACGAAGGTCGTGACATCGGTTGGGAGATCAAAAATCGAATGGGGCCTAGCTTGGCGTTGGCGATACCGAGTTTTGCGTTGGGTATTCTGGCGAGCATTTCATTTGCGTTGTTGCTGGTGTTTTTTAGAACCACTCGTTTGGATTTCTGGGGCGTGGTGCTGTGTGTTTTGATGCTCTCGATTTCGGGACTTTTTTACATCATTGCTGGGCAATG
>Ga0335398_10003484_pt1 | contig 23006 bp, 21 predicted proteins | sample BON03_FD_205742 | JGI IMG/M metagenome (GOLD analysis project Ga0335398, IMG submission 205742) | Freshwater microbial communities from Lake Bonney liftoff mats and glacier meltwater in Antarctica - BON-03 (spades assembly) (version 2) | ecosystem: Environmental > Aquatic > Freshwater > Ice >... | reverse complement strand
CGTTCATTTTATCAATCTCCGGGATTTATGAATAGAAGTTCGTGCAAATCATTCAGCGAGGCTACGGCCGATCACTTTCTTGATCCATCGCAAATTGCGGGCCAGTTCATGCTGAGAACGTTTCAGGACAGCCATTCGCTTGCCAACCCGACGCCAGCCAATGATGCTCATGAGAGTGCCCAAAATGGCTCCCACAAGGAACGCGATCAGAAATCCTGTGGCATAGGTTGTATTGAAGAACTGAATCAGACACAGCGCGAAAGCCGCCAGCCCGATTGGAAAACATGCCAAGGCGATGGCAAATCCACTGAGCAGCAACAGGACGGGCACCGTCATCCGCGCGCGACATTCCCTGACGTCGATGGCCAGCAACTGCGCCTGCAGTTCGGCAAGTGTCAGAACGTCTTGAGCAAAGTTACCCGCGTTAGTTGCGAAGCCTCGCGATGCGCTCTGCTGAGTGCCCTTCGGATTGTCTGATTTCGATTGATCATCCACGCCAGAAACACCCCTGTACAAAATGCCGTACTGTTAGAACCTGTCCAGAAACAAGTCCGCGATTCGGAACCGTGTGATTCGGAGCCGCGCCCGTCAGGAAGCGGGGCTTGACCTCCGCTTCCTGACGGGCGCGGCTCCACGGATTTGTTTTTGGACAGGGACTTAGCAGTGTTTTCTCCCCAAGTGGCGATGTCCAATTAGTTGAAAATTCGAACGTTCAGGGATGATCTTTTGGGGCTGGACCTGCGCCACTGGCTGCGAAAAGCCTGTCAACATGTTGCACCGCGTAAGCAGTCAGCCCCCGCATCACCAGATTTCCCACAAAACCCAAAACTTTGCCGGTAACGTTAGACTTCGCCGGTGAAGGTGGAGCAGGCGAGATGAGCGGGGCCGCTGGCACATCGGCAGTACTGCGGTTTTGCTTCATCCCGAGTCCTAGCCGCGACATGATGAAGTATCCCCCGACAAATGAGACCGCGAGCACAGTCCATGGATACGTTTTCACGTAATAGGTCCAGTCGCCGATATCGTGAGCGTCTTTGACCATTCCCTGAAATTCGACATCCAGATCACCACGCACCTCTTCCATGCGCTGGCGGATGACTCTCGATTCTGGCGAATTTTCCATCACGATTTCCACGGTATGTTTGTCAGATTTGTTACTTCCGCTGCAGGAGCAGCGAGAGGACAACTCCTGTGACTAAACCCGCACCAAAGCAGGCGAGTCTTGACTCGGCTGGTCGCTTCCGCACCATGGCTTCGACATCGGCATAACTTTCACGCACCGCAGCAGCGGCATCGTGAGACACTGCCTGGGCGGAATCAACCGCGTGGTGGGCACCAGCGCGGACCGACTCACCAGCCCCGCTCACCGCAGCAGCGCCGCCTGCAACAATCTGTCCCAGAAAATGTTCGATGTTCTCGCGTGCCTCGCCCGTTTTTTTCTGGATGGCACCCAGCAATTGCTCAACATTCCCATTGAACACTGCAACATCGTCATCCGTGAGCGCGCCCCACTTACTCCGAATTTTGCCTTTGATCTCGTTCCCGTTTCCTTGAATCGCTTGAGCGCTGAACATAGTCTTTCCCTTTGGCCATAAACAAATATCATCGAATGCTTCGTCGGCGAAGGCGGTTCACCAACCATGCCGTGCAAAAACTAAAGTGCATCAATTGTGCCGACAGCGATGATGGGCATGTGTGCTGGCGGTAACCAGTATTTTTTGTTTTAATTGTATAGATGATCGCCAGGAATCGCACACTCTGAGCGAGTCGTGGTCCATTCTGGCGCGCTTTTGCTTCGGTTCGCCGTCGCAAACATCACGCTGTCATTTCAAGACCGCGAGGGCTGAATGAAATCCGTCACGGCGGAGCGTGACCGGGTTTGTTTCACTCTGCTCAAGTCTCGTCTAGATCAAGAATTGCCCTCCACGGCAAAAATAGTCGATCATCACGGCGACGTAGCACAGAAACGTCGTGAGAAAGAGATGCTTCAGAGCCCGCTCCACGTCTAAAGATTTCTTGCCGAGCATTACGCAGCCAATTGCGAACAGTCCCACAAATACGAGCCCGAAATTCAACGCTGGAGTTCCGAAGAATAACAGGTATTCAGCGCCAGAGGCAGCGCGTGCGCCGCGCGAGCGCACGAGTTCCGCCACGCCACTAAACATCAAATTGCACGCGACGGCGAACACCACAAACTTAAACGAAAACCCCGATGGCACGCGGCTGGAGGCATTTGCTGTGACGTCGGCAAAATAGGACTGGGGAACCTGAGGCGGCAAATAAGGATTGTCATCCGGCTCAGTTTTTCCCATCGGGTGTTCGACCTTCTTTCATTTCAGCCGACATCTTCTGGAATGCTTCCAACCACTCCGCTGTGATGGCTTCTCCAATCGTAGGCTTCTCGGCGGCTCGCAACTGTTTGGCAGTTTTACCCCAGTAAAAGCTGATCCAGCCGTCGGCGATGTTCGACGAACTGCGAACGAATTCGACAAGCTCGTCCTGGCTGCATGACAGTGGAAACATTTCTTCGATGATGATTGGCTTGCCGACGTCATAAGCCTTGAGTGCGGTGAGAGCTTTATCGACTTCATCTTTCTTTGGGTAAAAATGAACGGCGACAAAATCCAGTCGCTTGCCGACGGTTGGCGAATGGAACAACGGCTGGCCTCCGCCGAAAACAAACACCCACGGAATCACACCGACCGTCACCATGTGCCGCTGATCGTGTTTGCGAATGGCGTCCACCATGGTGTTGACCCACGCCTCGGCCACCTGTTCGCGCGTGCGTTCTTTGAGGTCTAGCGTGATCCGCTGGACGAAGAACTTTCCATCAAGGTCACCGGTCAGCCAGTTGGTCTCCGCTTCTTTGCCAGCCAGGATGGGTTCATTCATCAGGTCGTAGCAGAAAACGGCCGGGCTGTCTTTGCAGGTTCTCGCGATGGCTTCCCAGAAGACGGCTTGCGCTTTCCAGCGTTCCTGTTCGCTCAGCGTGTTATACCAATCAGGAATATTTTTCTTGTGGTAACAGGCCAATCCGGTGATGTCGAGGTACAAACCAGTGTCTTCCGCAAGCTGCAACAGCTTAGCCAGTTGCGCCAATGCCGCGTCGTTGGGTTTGTCGGGCGCGTCGAGGAATTTGCCGACTTGCAGATGGATGCGTACACAGTTCGCGCCGAGTTCTTTGATCTCGCCGAAGTCTTCGACGACAGTTGACCATTCGTCGATCCAGTATTCATCCAGCAACCGTCCGGAGTGATCGTGGTCGTAATTCACGCCCCAGACGACGAAGCGTTCTGCGGCGGCCCCGTGGACGAAATGTGTTTGATCATCGCTGACTCGGAGATGTTCCAGCGGTTGGCCGCTTGCAATTAACGCAAGTGACAACATCCAGCCACAGAGTCCAAGTTCTAGAAGTGAGCCTCGCATTGTGATATTTCCCGGCAGACATCAAATAACGTTTCTTGCGTGAATTGCACGAAAGCGTACGATACAATTTGGACATCCCCGACGAAACCTACCGAACTGAACCCCTCCCTGAGATTTTCTCACTGGATGTAGCTCATGCGATTTTTACTTCCCGCCTTGCTGTCACTCATGCTGTTTGCCATCGCTGCGACACCTGTGATCGCACAACAAGTCGATTTCAATCGCGACGTGCGGCCAATCATTTCGAATCGGTGCCTGGCATGTCACGGTCCCGATGATGCGAAACGCGAAGCTGGGCTGCGACTGGATGATCATGACATCGCAACGAAGATTCTTGAATCAGGATCGGCAGCAATTGTTCCGGGCAAGGTTGATGAAAGCGAATTGATTGCGCGCATTACAAGTGAAGACGAATCCGTGCGGATGCCGCCGAGCGAATTTGGTAAGCCACTGACATCAGCAGAAATTGCGACGCTGAAACGCTGGGTTGAACAAGGGGGCAACTACGCTCAACACTGGGCATACGTCAAACCCATTCGAGCCGAAGTTCCGGCCGCTGCTTCGTATGCGAGTTGGCCGAAGAACGCGATCGACAACTTCGCGCTTCATAAAATGCTGAAGCATGGCATTAAGCCGACTGAACAGGCCGATGCTCGAGTCCTTGTGCGGCGACTGTTTCTGGATTTGACTGGACTGCCACCGACCGTTGAAGAATGTGATTCCTGGGTGCAGAAACTGGAAGCCAATTCTCCTGTGGGCAAAGCGTCGTCCATTGACGACGTGGTCTATCTGCAGCTTGTTGAGCACCTTTTTCAGCGACCTGAATTCGGAGAACACTGGGCTCGGAAATGGCTGGATCTGGCCCGCTATGCAGACTCTGCGGGCTATGCTGACGATCCTTCACGCACGATCTGGCCGTGGCGAGACTGGGTGATTCGATCGATCAACAGTAACATGCCCTTCGATGAATTCACCATTGAACAAATCGCTGGCGACATGTTGCCGAATGCAAGCGACGACCAGATCATGGCGACCGCGTTTCATCGCAATACAATGACGAACAATGAAGGCGGAACACAGGATGAAGAGTTCCGTAACGTTGCTGTTGTGGATCGCGTCAATACGACGATGGCGGTCTGGATGGGAACAACGATCGCGTGCGCTCAGTGTCATAGTCACAAGTACGATCCGATCACGCAGGATGAGTACTTTCAAGTGTTCGCTATTTTGAACAACACGCAGGATGCTGATCGTCGAGACGAATCTCCACTGATAACGTTCTTTACAAACGAACAGAATGAGCGGCGAAGCAGCATTGAAATGCGTCTTGCGGAAGTACACAAAACGTTGGCGACGCCGACTGACGCGATCGTTGCGTCGCAGCTTCAATGGGAGCAGCGTGTGCGGTCGAAACCCGTGTGGTTTGGAATGAAACCAGCCACAGTGGCTCGAACTTCCGGCGGTGAGGCAAGTATCACAGACGATGGCACCATTCTTGTCGCGACGTCGGCAGAGAAGGATGTGTACACTGTTCAACTTCCGCTCGATCCGGCAAAGACCGCAGACAAAGGCATCGCGGCGATTCGATTGGAAACGTTACCGACGGCAGATCTGCCCAGCGGTGGCGCAGGACATGGCGGTGGCAACTTTGTCATCACAGAATTGAAAGGACAGATTGTTCCAGCCGGGCAATCGGCAGCAACGGCCAGAATCGTACGCATCGAAATACCGGGGCCGCAGAAAATTCTGTCGTTGGCCGAAGTTCAGGTACTCTCGGCTGGCACGAATGTGGCAATGCAGGGCAAAGCGACGCAAAGTTCGACCGACTACGCTGGCCCGCCCGAATACGCAATTGACGGAAAAACGGACGGCCAATTTGAAAACAAATCGGTGACGCATACGGCCGTGTCGGACAATCCATGGTGGGAAGTTGATCTTGGCAGCGACACAGACATCGAACGTCTGACAATCTGGAACCGAACTGGCGGCGGCATTCATGAGCGGCTGGCGGATTTCCGAATTTCGCTGCTGAACGAAGCCCGCGAATCGATTTGGGAACAGACGGTTGCGAAGGCTCCAAATCCGTCCGAAGAATACTCGCCAAGCAATGTTCGCGACATCAAATTCCTGACCGCGATTGCTGACTATCAACAGGCTGGATTCAATGCCGACGAAATCCTTGACGGCAAGACGGAGCCTGACAACGGTTGGGCCGTGGGTGGCGGGATCGCCGATAGTCACGCATTGGTGCTGGTGCCGAGCAATCCGATCGTCGCCACTCAACCTGCGACACTGAGACTGATCATTGAACAGAATTCGCCGTACAAGGATCATGTCCTCGGCAGTTTTCGCATCAGCACAAGCAACGACAATGTCGCGATCGAACGAGCCCGCTTGCCACAGCGCATTCTTACGATCGTCGAGAAGCCTGTCGCCGAACGCACATCTGACGAAACATCACACTTGGCCGAACATTTCCGACTCAATCTGGCCGCTGAACTTGCTGAGGCTCGAAAGGAATTTGAGACGCTGACAACAGAACTGGAAGGTATGAAGCCCGAAGCTTCCGTGCCTGTATTACGCGAACTTGCGGAGACCACACGTCGCAAAACTCTGCTCCAGTATCGCGGCAACTATCTTGACAAGGGGCACGAAGTGTACGAAGGCGTACCGGCGATATTTCCTCCGATCCCGAACGGTGAACCCGTCAATCGTCTGACTCTTGCCAAGTGGCTGGTGAGCGATGAAAACCCGCTCACCGCACGCGTTGTCGTGAATCGATACTGGGAGAATCTGTTCGGCCGCGGCATCGTCCTCACCAGCGAAGAATTTGGATCGCAGGGAGAACTTCCAACTCATCCGGAAATGCTCGACTGGCTTGCGAGAGATCTGGTGGAATCGGGATGGGACACTCGCGATTTGCTGAAGATGATCGTAACGTCAGCCACTTATCGACAATCGTCAAAGGTCACGCCCGCTGAGATCGCTGCTGATTCGGATAACCGCTGGCTTGGTCGTGGACCTCGCGTGCGTTTGAGTGCAGAAATGGTGCGCGATCAGGCATTGCAAGTCGCGGGTTTACTGAGCCGAAAAATGTACGGACCACCAGTCAAACCACCGCAACCGAATCTGGGTTTGACGGCGGCGTTTGGAAGTTCGACCGACTGGCAGACCAGCATGGGTGAAGATCGTTATCGTCGAGGCATCTACACCACATGGCGTCGCAGTAACCCGTATCCATCAATGGCTACCTTCGACGCTCCCAATCGCGAAGTCTGCACATTGCGAAGGAATCAAACGAACACGCCATTGCAGGCTTTGGTGACGATGAATGATCCAGTCTACGTCGAAGCCGCGCAATCTCTGGCTCGAACGCTGCTGAAGCACGAAGGGGCCACCAAAGATCAAATCGCAGAGGGCTTCAAGCGGTGCCTGCTGCGAGATCCTTCCGCGCCCGAGTTGTCAGCACTTGTCGCGTTATTCAACGACACGCATGAAGAACTTGCGACTCAGCCTGAGAATGCCATGAAACTCGCGACCGATCCGCTGGGGGCTTTGCCCGAAGGAATGGATTCGATCAACGCGGCCGCAATGACGGTCGTCTGCAATGTCCTGCTGAACGTTGATGAAATGTTCTTGAAGCGATAGTGACGTTGGTGCTGAGATGTATGTAGGACGGGTCTCCTGACCCGTCCTCACCTGAAAAAGATTTGTGTCCGGACGGGTCTGGAGACCCAACTTGAAGAACGCATCAAGTCGCCGCGACGCACAAGTGATCTCAGCAAAAGCCGCTGCAAAGCAAGTGCCTCCCGTTGAGCCCACATTGTCGCATGTGGAAACCTTCATTCTTCTTCAGCGCGAACTGGTCGATAACATCGATTGCTTGTTCGTGTTTGTTTCGCATCCCGAAGTCGAACCGACGAACAATCGCAGCGAACGGAATGTCCGGCGCGAAGCCGAAATTCGCAAGGGAGCCCGCACAAGCAAAACCGACCCGGGTGCGAAAAGCCGCAGTATCATCGTGACAGTTCTGGCAATTCTTCAAACCCGAATTGCCAGGTTCACTTTGTCGAATGTGCTCGAAGAAGTCGGTCGATGGCTGGATACCGGCAAGACTCTGTTCAAACTTGAACTCGAAACGTTCAAGGCCACAAGAGCCCCGCCAACCTTACCCAAGTCCGCCCAACGACCGTTTTCAACACTACTGCGGACATCAAAAACCCGTAAAAGCCTGCGTATGCAAAATGGGCGGATACCTCGCACCCGGTCTGGGCGACTACGAAGTTCGCAACTGGCGCGGCTGGCATCATCAGATTCTGTCCTTGATCGCGACATGGTTCCGGACAATGGAAGCCAGTGCGGGAAAAAAAATCACAACCGCGATCACGGTTCCACAGATCCGCGACGGGATCGCGATGCTGTTGAAAGCCGCCTGCAATTGCGATATACCGATAACGATCGCGAGGAACAAAACACCTCGATTGAAACGAATCGAAGAAGCTCACTTCTATCACGACCAAAAACGTAAACGACTGCCGCCAACCAGGTTGAATCAAAAGCTGTAGTTGAGACAGTAAAAATAGTTACGCCATCTTGCAGTGTGAAACCCGACGATGAAAAATCCTTTGATTGTCATCACTGCGTTCCTGTTTGCACCTGCAAGAAATCTTCGGCACCCGTTTGCGGATGCGGTTCTCCAACACATCGGCACGCCCCCGGCGGGATGTAGGCCGGGTTGAGGAAGAACTGGGTGAGCGTGGACATAGGGTGTCGATCGATCAGTCAAATCGGCAATGTAAAATGTACGGGTATTCTTCGCGGGTGTCGGAGAGTAGCACATTTGCGTGATTTTCTCACCTGCTTCAGAAATGGAAAGTTCCAGCATCCAGCGAATTTGGCGGATTCGTGTAGACTTCAAAGAAAAAATGTAGCGTCTGTTTGTTGAACCCCGATTTCCGCAGCCGTTTCCGACGTCACAAGTCAACGGGTTGTATGCTACACAACCCTACACGAAATGGAATTTGATTTTGAGGCCGCCGAGCCACGGAATTTCGGTGTGATCTTTGTCCTGCGCAGCCTCTCTCAAAATAGGATTGTGGCAGCGGCGATCGAAGGTCACAATCAGAGTGCGATTGGGGCGAACTTCGGTGCGGTAACTGTGGTACTCGGCGCAGCCCTCCAGCAATCCTTTGACAAAACCCATTTGCCGATTTTCGGGGGGAATCCAAAACCGTCATTGACGGAGCGATCTTCTCTTACGTGACGACAGCGGGCACTGAGCCGGAAGTGCTGCTGCTCTTCGAGTGTGAAAAAGACGGTGACACACTGATGTGGCGAGGTTGCTCTATAGAAAGAAGTACCAAGCTCCGAACATGGCACTGTACAGAGTCAGCAAACTGACTCCAGCGATCACAACACCTGCCCGAACGATGGCAGGTGTTCCGGAGAGCAACTGTCCCAGCACGATTATGGCCGGAATGGCGGCAGTGGCGTAACGGGCCTGGCATCCCATGCAAAACTCTTCGGCACGTCCAATGTATGGTATCAGCAGCAAAGCTGCGCCGAGAGCGGATTCCGTGTCGGTCAGAATTCGGCGAAACCAACCCCAGAACACCAGTCCGCACGTCAGGCTGAACCAGATTGGATTCCAGAACTGCAGATTCAACAACATACCCGGTGTTCGTGCGTGTCGATACCAGTAACAATCGGACTCTGGCAGATACGTCGCCCAAACTGGCTCCAGCGTGACCAGTCGGTACCAATGATCCAACGCATTCACAGGTGGACGCAGGAAGTAGGATTCCTGTCCTTTGGCAAACAACATCGCGTCTCCGAACCGGATCCACTGAAACATCATAAAGGCACAAATACCGCTTAAGGAAATTGCCACGACCAAACAACCTTGCCACAGCCGCCTCAAAGTCAACCGGCTTGTTTTTGTCAGACTTCGGTCGGCAAATTCCATTGCGACAGGAAGCAGCATCGCAAGACCCACCAAACGAAAGGACGTTGCAACACCCACAACGACTGCCAAACGCTCACACGACCACTTTCGCTGCATTCCGTACAGGAACAGAACTTCCATCATCACAAACGGAGATTCTGAATAGGCCATCCTCCAGAAAAAGGTTGTGGGCAGCACCGCGAGTACCATCAATGAGACATCCGCAGTTTCGTCCCGTCCAAATCGGAGTCGCATCAGTCGATGATAAATGATCAGTGTCACCAGCAGGCAAATGTGAGACACAACCAGCAACGATGCGGCTGCCGAAAGTCCGGTGCTCTTCCGCACCAGTTGTCCAAGGACCGGATAGCCAGGGAACACCACGATGTTCGAAATCTGTTTCGGCTGATATTGATATCCATTGTCCATGATTTCCATGAACTGTCCGCCATCCCACGCCGCAAACCTCAACAGCAGTCTGTCCTGGCCGTAGGGAATCTCTCGCCCCGGCGTCAGTACTTCGAGTCCAGCAACAACCCCCAGCACAACAGGAAGCAGAGTTGCAACATACACTGCCAGCCCCATGAGAAAGCTTCGACGCCACGATGGATTCGAATCAGAAGCGGATGGAATCGGAACCATGGAGTTCCGCAGCAGAGACTCCACGGGCTGACTCATTCGTCCGCCTTTGGAAGCTTGCGTCGCAGCAGGAATGCACCAGTCGCAACCGCAGCAATTCCCAAAGCGACCACCAACAGAATCGGGATTTTTTTTGATTCTGCAATTTTTGATCGCTGGCCCGGACGAAGCAGTTCGTCGGCTGTAATTTCTAAGCTCTCAATGCTCGCCTGAACTTCATTCGCAGCTCCGCCCGTTTGAGCATATACCAGAGTGATCGGAATAGGATTCGCCGTGAAGTCCGCCCGATCGATTTCCTTCAGTTCACTTCCTTTGTCTGCAGCCCGATAGATCAACCTCGAACCTTTTCGTTCGATCTGGAGAATCACGTCTTTGGACGCGAAACTTGTTTCTTTGGACTTGTGGTCGTGCTGCCCCGCATTAATCGTGAAATGATGGGACACCAGCGACTGGCGATTGTCGGAAAACACGACGCGCTGAATACTGGCTCCGTGGGTATGTCCATCTTCAATCGAGATGGCAATGCCCGTTCCGTGTCCTGGTAATGGTTTTGGCACCTCCAGCAACGACGCCTTGACCGTGATTACAAAGTCACCGATCAACTGGGGCGTATATTTGAATCCGGTATTCTCCGTGGCAGGTGGCGTCACATGGATGTGCAATCCACCGTCCGTCGGTTCGATAAATCGTACATCGCCCATCACGCTCAGCATAACTTGATTGTGACGCTTGTTCAGAAACGATTCGGAAAAGGTTTCGGCACCCTGCGAACCACGATCAAGCCATAAAATGGCCAATGCGATCCAGAGCCCTCGAAGCAATACCGAAGACAGCGGACGCGGAATTTGAATATGACTGGTCAACGTTCACCTCGATTGTCTTGTTTCTTCGTTGTCTGCGAAGGGTCATCCTGTTTGAACTGATATTCGGAAACCACCACCTGGCCTTCGAAGGCATGTGGACACGAAAATCGCTTTTCTTCCTTCCATTTCAAACCACCTGGCAAAAACGGCCGCGAATATCCGGCAGTGAATCCCGTACAATCCACCACCCAGACTCGACCCTCTTTTTCTGTCAGAGCGTCCAGATCGCGTCTTTCGTTTTCGACAAGAACGGGCTTGCCTGTATAATGAACAACATTTCCTTCCGGCGTACAAAGAATCACACGGTCGCGATTCGCAGCATGAAATTTCATGCTGAAATACAGACACGAATGCAAGACATAGACATTCTCGTCCGGAGATCGAACGGAATCCAGCCAAGCCATGGCTTCACGAGTTCCCGTGCGAGAGTCCGCGTCAAGCTGTTCCGTATACCGGTGATGAATCCAGAGTCCATCACCGAACAGTACGACAGCCATCCCCACTGCGGCAACTGGTTCCAGCCACTTCTGCAAGTCTCTGGCCACCGCCAATAATGCACTCAGATGAATCAGGACGAAAAATCGGTACGCAATGATCGATGTGGAAGCCATGGACATTCCAATGGCCAGCGTTGCCGGTATCGCTGTGAGCATCAGGGACAGGAAGTCAGCAGTTCGAGGGCGAATCAGCAAGGCCAGCAGTACAATCAAAGTTACCACCAACGCCACGAAACCTCGCGTGGCCTGCCACGATCCATAGCTGTTTTCCGGAAAGATCAGACCATCCCATGCCAGAGCAAGCTGAGTCCAACTGAATCGTGAAACCCAATAGTTGGCCGCGACCTGACTTCTCTGTTGGAATAAATACGGAAGCCACGGAACATAAAGCAGCCCCGCAATTCCGGACGCCAGAATAAGGCGGCCTGTCATACGACTCGCCCGAAACTGGACGTCTTTGCGTTCACGCCACCACGCCATGGCCGTCAGTGTCGCACAGACGGCAACAAACGAAAACAAGCCATAGTTGTGCGTATACATCATCAAGGCCGATGTGATCACAAAACCAATCAGCGGCTTCGTAGACGCCTGATGATTCCGTAGCGCCAATAGTCCAAGCCAGGCACTTAGCAGATACACGAGCGACAGCATCGCATACATGCGAATTTCACCCGACCAGTGAATCTGAAATGCGCTCGACGCCACAAACATGGCAAACATCAGCCCGACTCGATCACCAGCATTGGAGGATCGGTCTGCGTTCGCCTCATCTTGCGACGGAGTAATCCACTCGACCGCTTCCTTTCCGACACGCCATGCAACCCACACGGTCGCAGTTCCACAGACTGCCGGGAACAGCCTCATCGCCCACAGTGATTCACCGAAGACTTTGATCCATCCCCACAGAACCAGATAAAAAAACGGCGGATGGCAGTCGTTGCCCGTGCGCTGAATGATTTCCACCGGTCCAAACTTGCTGCTCAGGGTCCACGAAAAAGCTTCGTCGAACCAGATGGACCGAGCATTCAAATGCCAAACGCGCAGTAAAAATGCCACCACCACGGTGGTAAAAACCGCCATGTTCATCCAGCGGCGGCTCATCGAGTGGCCCCGGCGGGAAATGATGTTGCCGTTCGCGAATGGGCACTCGATTCCTGGCCTGTCCTGGTTCTGTCCAGCGGCAGTTGAGGAATTTCCGTTTTTTCTGCCGCTGTCGCTTTCTCTGCCGCTGGCGATTGGAAAAGCGAGGTCGCCTGTTGTCGCAGTGTCCTCCGAAGTCGAAACAACCCGAAAAACATCTTCCACGAATCACGAACAAGGCGCACTCGCGACCCGGGGATTTCTCGCCATGCGACGGGAATTTCAGCCACCGGAATTCCGCGTAACGCAGCCAGTCCCAGAATCTCCAGATCAAACAGGTATCCTTTCTCGGACGATTTCTGAAACAATGACAATGCAGCGCTGCGACGAAACAACTTAAATCCGCACTGTGTGTCTTCAACACCAGGATTCACCAGCAGCCGTGCCAGCGTCGCAAAAAACGCGGCAATGATCCTGCGTGACAAAGTACGGCGAACCTGCCCAGGCTCGCTCCCAAACCGTGAGCCGCACGCCACGTCTGCCCGACACTCCAAAGCTTCCAGCAGCAAATGATACTCAGTAAATGGCGTCGCGTTATCCGCATCTGCGTACAATACCAACTCACCGCGAGACGCCAGAACTCCTGTGCGAACGGCTGCTCCTTTCCCAAGATTCGCTGGATGAGAGATCAACACAAGTTCCGGAAAAGTAGCCATCACTGTCCCAGGGATGGAAGAATCCGAACAACCCGCAGCAAACTCCCGAACGACCGCCGCCGTTCGATCTCGACTTCCGTCATCGACAACAATCAATTCCCAATTCGCTGCGTACTTGTCTCGAAACAATCCAATCGCATCATTGAGCGTCCGGACGATACGGCCCTCTTCATTGAACGCCGGAAGAATGATGGTGAGTCGAGGTCGATGAGTGTCAGAATTCTCCATTCGCCACCCCCGCATCCAGTGCTGTCTCCCGGAGTCCGCCGCCGTCGGTTGTGAACAAATGATAAAGCACCTGTCCGTCGACGTCCTGCGACAGAAACCGCACACTGCCGTCCGCCAGAGCGATATTCACTCCGCCAGGATGAAAGCTCTTCAGGAACGGCGATTCCCCTTCCGCCAGGAACCTTCCGCTGTTGATGGCATGATCGCCTTTGTTCGCCAGTGAAAAATCGACGTTGCCCGCCGAACACGAATTGTCCCGGCAAATCGTGTGACTGAAGAAAACTCGAGACTGACGACCGTCACCCGTGGCCCAGTTGATTCCTGGCTTGGAAGCATCGACTCCTGTGAGGACATTTTCACCCATCATCAATGTATTCGACAAACCGTCTTTGACCGTCACGGCTGTATGATGCCGCGTGGTTCCCTGATAACCAGGCGTCCCCTTGAACTGCCAGTTCTCGCTGAAGAACATTCCGAGCCTGAAAAATAGTTCGCGATCCGAAGGTGAGCCATCCGTTGAATCCGGGTTCGCACACACGATGCCATTGCCATTCAAATCCAGAGGCACATAAAACGGATCGGCAACGCAGTCCTGAACACCGTTGTAGAAGAACGAATCTCCAATACCGCCGTTGACTGCGTAGCTCAGATCGCCGTCACCCGTCGTTGTCGTATCCGAAGGGCAAGTGAAAACTTTGACATGCGTGCTGGCGATGTCCTGATTGGCGGGAAAGGTCGCCAGTTGATCCCAGTCCCACCGATCTGCCAGATCGCGACGATCGACATACGACAGCAGATCGACAACCCAGTTGTGATGCGGACCGGGACTGTTCTTATCCGGACTCGGCCCACCACCCCAATAACCCGCCGCCGGAAACTGATTGCGAGCCGTCAGAAACCCATGCATCCCGAGCGCCAGATTCTTCACATGATTTGCACACTGAATCCGCCTCGCCGCCTCCCGAGCATTCTGCACCGCCGGCAAAATCAACGACATGAGGAGTGCAATGATGCTGATGGAGACGAGGAGTTCGATGAGCGTGAAGGCACGCCTACGGACTCTCGTGTGAAATGACCGCGTTTTCACCATGAAAATCGCTCACAATTGCAATGGACACATTTCAGGATGTAGGGTGCGTGGTGTAAGTCGATGACGTGGTGTTTCTGTAACGGGCGTACGAACATCGAAAATGCCATGTTGTCAAATGAAACATGCCAAAAGACAACACGGCTCATGTCGCGAGAGTGTCGCAAAACGCCATAATGGGATCGTTCTTCTGGGGAAAGCCCCCAGAGTTTTATGGCCCGACTTGCGCTCGCAAATCGATCTTAATAACGGACTGTTCGTGGGTCGTTTCGAGAACAATGGTGCGCGTCCACAATCCATCATCTCCTGTTGCCTTTGGGGAGAATTCAACCGTTACAATCTGCACTTTACTGACGTCATTGACGAAATTGACACCCAGTTCGTCATTCGGGCAATCCTTTGCACGTACAATCTTAAACGGGATTGAATCTGCGGCCTTAATCACAATCCGGCGATGAACACTTTCGCCTTTACGAACTGTCCCAAAATGCAGGACTTTTGGTCCAATCAAGCCTTCTGAGCGATCCAGCCTCACCGGTATCGCTTTTGAGACGCCCACATGTGCTGGATTCTTGTCAAATACGATCCGGATGCTACTTTCGACTACTGGACCCGAATCCTCGAATCCATGAATTAGTAAATCGAACTGCCAGCGATCTTCAAATAATCCGTTACCAGTTTCATGCCAGTCCTCAAGTTTAACTGGTTCGCCGCACGTAATTATGGTCGATACGCTTGAAACTAATGGAGGCCCCATTACAGAAGTGACAGACCTGCAACGTCGCAACAATGCTAACCTAACTTCGTCTGATTTCTGTGGTTTAGGCAACGGACGTACAATCGTGCTGGGTATTACACTCAAATCCGGGTTTACGCTGATTTCGTAAATCAGCTTAATATCCTGCGCCGGAACAACGTCCGTCGCAATCACCTTAAGATTCGCTGAATACGTCTTGGTCCCTAATTCCACAGAGCGACGCGGAATGACCACACTACTGGAAGCTCCGGGGGCCAATTGAACTAGAGATCCAATTTCCAAAGGTTGATCATTGTGAAGGGGTCTGAAACACCCACAACTAAGTGACGCCAATTGAACAGAGATTGAGTGATTCGAGTTATTCTGTAAATCAAAAATACCGTCGAAATCCCTTTCGTGGCGAGGAAGAGACCTAGCCTCACTTTCCAAGAGCGCTGTCACTCTTGGCGACACTACACTGACAACCCCGACAGAATCAGTCACTGGCGCTGGCTTCTGACTGCAGGAGGAACAGCTCAGGAAAAGAAGAATCAACACTGGACGGACGATTTGAGTCATAAAACACTTCGAGTAAGTCATTCGTGCTAAATCCCGAAACATGCGCGACTAGATCAATTGGCAAGTACAGACTTCTCAGCAGTCCATGCAGCTGCACACAGGATATTCACAAGGGTCAGGATTATTTTCATCTAGGTTCCCCTTACACGAGCAATCTACGTCGTCCGTATTCTGACCACCTATTCCAGGCTCTTCGGCGGTTCCAGTGTTCATTGAAAAATCACCTTGACAGGATTTCTTGGTTTGAGAGAGTGTAATCGTTGTGGGACCGGTTTCGTTAAGGCACTCCTTCGGATGTGCATATGGCAGTGGAACAACCGGAGGTTCTACATCGAGACAAGCACTAAATACCGGAGATTGCCGCATCGTTCCGGTGCAGGATGCGCCATCAGCTACGCACTTCCAAAAATGAACAAATTTCCCACTGGGGTACTCTTCCGTTGGAGGTAATTCAAAGCAGCCATTGTATTCCAATTTGCAGCCAGCACCGCCAGTCGGATCTGCGGCATAGGGAAGTCTGCATTTTGAGTTCTCGACGGCCTCACCGGTGGTACAGTCTTTTCCTGCGTTAGCACACGTGGCCGATCCCGGTGCCCCCACACACGCGTCCGCGTCTGCCGAAGCCGAGAACACACTACCGAATATCCCGAAACCAATCAGAATTAGAGCTAATCCAATAAATCGAATCATGTAAAGGTCCTCTAAAGTTAAGGTTTTGATGAACGAATCCGCCTCCGGTGAAGGAGATACAATCCCAAAGCAATCAGGGCAAGACTGTTGACGGCAATTATTAACGAACTCAAATTGTCAAATCCGACCGACGACTGGCTACCAATGCGGCCTTCTGTGGCGGGAATCGAAACATTAACCGTTTGCACATCTCGAGATGCAAACTCAACCCGAAATGAATCCGGGGAATTGTTTTTCCCACTCCGAAAATCAACCAGCTGCTGGTGAGCGGCGACCGGAACATGAAAATCGCTCTCTGACGGGTATTGATTGAAATCAGCCTTGTCAATGACGACAAACCTGATTTCATCCAATAGACCAGTTGGCGCAAAACGAGTGTCGATGATGGTGTGCGGGAACACAGCTCCGCCTGGATATGTTGCGAACTCAGATTGAAATACCATCCGCGGAATCGAACCGTCCTTCAATCGCTCGACATACTGCTCGACCTGCCGATGCCCAGACCCGACGACCACGTCCGGGGCATCAACTGCCGGCCGAAGCGAAAGCGCGCTTTGCAACCAAACTTGACCATCAACTTCCTTAACCTTCTTGAACCACAGATTTGACGGAGGAGTGAATCGAAAATCCCCCAAAGTAACTCGAAAGCGCGAGGATGCTCCCAAATCGTAGATTTTTATCATGTCATTACTGGGCTCGGTTATAATTTCGGCGTTATCCGTAAACACGTGCGACCCAAGCCACGTGTCCCTGCGGCTTTTTTGGCCATCCGTAATAAATAAACACGGCTTGAGCCATACGTGACTTTTGTCGTATTGGCCTACAAACACTTGAGGCGCATATTTCTCTGAAAACTCTGCTTCAGCATCATTTGTCAGTTGGATATCTTTGAATATGGCCTCAACTTCAACAGGTGACAGCTCCTTCAGATCTGATCCGGTGAAAAAACCGCGATACTCTATCCGCGACGTAAGAATCTCAGATTGCTGATCTTCCCATTGAACCAAGAGATCGAAGACGAATTGTTCATCTTCTGACAACTCGCCACGATTTAACATCGTAGTGATCGAATGATCTTCACCAAAGGCGTTGAGGCCAACAAGATGGAATACCGTGAACACGAGAACGAACCTGAAGCATTCAGCGACTCGAATCAATAGCTTGCACAGAGCGTGTGCAGGCTTTTCAGTTGCCATGGCTCGAATCATTTGGAGTGAGTTCCGCGAGTGAGTTCCGCGAGTGAGTTCCGCGAGTGAGTTCCGCGAGTGAGTTCCGCGAGTGAGTTCCGCGAGTGAGTTCCGCGAGTGAGTTCCGCCAGCGAGTCTACGAAACCAAGCGGAATTGTCAATTCAGAGAGTCAGGAAAATCTATTATTTTCGAAATAATAGAGTCCGTCGCTTCGATGGAGGTCTCACGCAACCCTGAGGCGATCCCGCGTCGTTCCAAAATCCGTTACGGACTCAGTCTGAGAATGTCGTTTCACTCGCATCTGATCCGCTGGGGGCCTTGCCTGAGGGCATGGATTCGATCAACGCGGCCGCAATGACGGTTGTCTGCAACGTGTTGTTGAACGTTGATGAAATGTTCTTGAAGCGATAGTGACGTTGGTGCTGAGACGCTTTTCGTTGGGTGCGTGAAGCATCGCGGAACGCACCACTTTCTGGCGAGTGATGTAGGACGGGTCTCCAGACCGGTCCTGATCAGACCAAAATCAGGTCCGGACGGGTCTGGAGACCCGTCCTACGGTAAACATGATCTGGCGTTCACCTGACTCTGGAGCCCCGGAACGAGATTTCGGCTCTACTTCACAGAGCCTTTAGGTACGCTGCCGACTGGACCGGTTGCGGTCGGTCCAGTCGGTGGCACGACGACGGGCTGCAGTACAAAACCGTCGTCGGAGCGTTTGCTTGCAATATTCATGGAAGAGACGCTGCGGGCGGGCTTCGAAGTGTCGGGCTTCGAAGATCCGCCCGGCGTCGTAATCAACATCAGATTTCCAGTCCCGGAACTGGATACAGTTCGCACAGGTATCTTTTTGCTTTCTGATGTTGTTGCGGTCGCGGTTGAAATTGGCTTCGATACAGAGATGCCGTCATTCAGCTTTGCAGAACCAGATATTGCTGGAGTCACGATCTCGTCTGGCGGATCAAGAAACAACAACGCCGGAGACTGAATCAGATTGCGATCAGCGGCGGGGATCGACGATTTGCTGACACGCCCATTGCTTCCCACTCCGCGAGGAAGTCTGGCCACCTCGATCAGTTCGTTTTTGCGTTGCGGAAGAACGCCTTCCATCTGCTGAGCAACCTGAATCACCCAATCTGGTTCTTCGCGTACAGCTCGAGACATCATGCTGCCATACAGCGAGATCTCAAACAGATTGCGATCCATCAGTGTATGAAGCACGGGCGTCAGTACTTTTGCGATCGCTGAAACGCCGCTGGAAGGAAATCGCACGAATACATCAGCCTTCTGCGTCACCGTTTGTGAGCCGTCCGGATTTTGCTTGTAGATCGCTCGAAACCAGATAAGTGCTGCAGCTTCCATGGCACGCGGCAGCAGCGGATTGTGATAGCGTCCCTGACAGATGAAGACCATCTGGTTGTTATCCTGATACAGGATATCAGCGAGGCCTTCAGATCCGTCAATGGCCTGAGCTTCAAATTCATTCTCGCCAGTCTGCCACATTTCGAATCGCGAAATTCCCATCACTCGCCACGTGCTCACTGCGACGTCCGGATGCTTCAACAGATAGCGAAACATCGGCTCATCAATGGTGTACTGAAGCGACGGCAGCCGACGGAATTGACTGCGTTCTTTGATAATCACCTGAGCACGCTGGCGGTTTTGCGGCGTCATTGCATTCAGTGGAATCGAATTCCGAGCCTGGTCTTCTGCAGTTTGCGAAGATTCACCGTCGGCCGTAACTTTGATGCCAGCCTTTTCGGCGAGCTCCTTCAGTTGATCGCCAGAGCAACTGGAGCTGACGACGCTGAAAACCAGTGTCACAAAGCTCAACGCCAGAACTTGTGAAAGTCGGAGACGTCTGGCAGCGGCGGCAGTGTTCGCTAAAACGCCATGAGATTGAACGAGGTCGTAAGCCAATGGTGCATTTTGTCTGCCGTTAGTGAGTAAGACGGATTGTGGTTCAAAAGGCGCAACGCGGCATATCCTGATGTGCATGATCCCCCCCAATCAACTCGCAACTGCATTCGTATCTCAAATCGAACTCCGGCCCCCCTGCGAGCAGCAATTGCTCGCGGTCGGAGTTCGATTGAATCAATGACATGCAGTTTTGTGTGCCTCTTAGACCGGCCCCCCGGAAGTCAGACGTCACACAATCCCCTGACCGGAACTATCGGAATCATCGGTAGATCCGATTGAGGCCAAATGTTAAGTAACGTCGGTCGCAGCGAATTTTCAGGTATGAAGGTCGCAACCATTCGCGTTCCACGGTCACCGCTGCGGTTCTGACCTGTAGATTTCGCCGAATCTCAACGGCAGTTGTTTCCGACACATGGTCCATGCATGCACCAGCGGGTCACATCCAGCTTTTCGCAATAAAGATGATCTAATCCGCGGTGATAGTCATTTCTCGTCGTGAGATCATCAATGGGATCCATCACGGTGTCCGTGCACCGAAAGCACTGGCAGCCCGACAATGCAGAAACGCCAATGCCGGCGAGTATGACATAAAAGAAGGCACGCATGAGATTCCTTTCCCGACTGAGTCACTTGCGTGAGTCGCAACGAATTTGGAACGAATCCGTTCGTTCGGATTATGAAACACTAACTGCACATCGAAACTCAGTAGACTGTGCGTTCAGTCTGTAAGAACTGTTGCGAAAAGTCTCGATATTCCATGTGACATGAGCCGTCACAGATTTGACAGTCGTATCGCCTTCGCTGTCAAAACACTTCGTTACGATCCGCTCGATCGTCACGTGCAGCCAATTGCTTTTGTCATGACTCATGATTCTTCTCGATTAGACTCAAGCCGCCGAGGAATTCTATTTCGTCATTTATCCGATGGCGGACAGTACGGATTATAAAGCTCCGTACACTCCTCTTTTTGCAATTCCCAGCTACACTTTGCGACCTGCCTCACTTCCATCAGGGATTTCACTATGTGTCGTTCACAGATTCGCCCCGCTTCATTTATTTGCCTCGTCGCATTTTCTTTAATGTTTGTGCAAGCGGCCGTTTTGCATGCGAGTGATGATGCTTCGTGGTTTCGGCGTGATCATGGGTTGGCTCCGGAAGGGATGGTGTTGCCGACCGAATTTGATGAAGGTGACGAACGATTATGGCGAGTCGACTTGCCACCTGGGATTTCGACGCCGTGTCTCTGCGGCGATTCGATCTTCGTGACAACGTATGTGGCGGAGTCCAAAGAGCTGGCAACGGTGGCACTCGATCGCACGACCGGGCAAGTTCGGTGGAAGCAAGTCGCTCCCGCGAAGACGCTGGAAACGTTTCATGCCGTCGGCAGCCCGGCCGCATCGACACCGGCCTGTAATGGAACACAGGTGTTTTCATTCTTCGGCAGCTACGGATTACTGTGCTACGATCTGAATGGGAATCTGTTGTGGGAACGTCCGATGGGCCCCTTTCAGGACGAATTCGGTGCTTCGAGTTCCCCAGTGCTGGTTGGTGACAAAGTTATTCTTAGCGAGGACCACGACATCGACAGCTTTCTGATCGCTCTCAATCAGAACACCGGCGAAGTCGTCTGGAAGACGGTGCGTGAAGACGCCACTCGCAGCTATTCCACGCCGGTTGTGTTCGACAACAACGGGCGTACCGAGATACTGCTGGCAGGGTCCCGCCAATTGGCCGCTTATGATCCAGGCAACGGAAAGAAGCTTTGGTGGTTCGACGGTTTGTCTCGCATTGTTGATAGTACCCCGGTTGTTGTTAACGGCGAAATCTATTTCGCCACGTGGACTCCTGGCGGTGATTCGGACGAACGCATTCGTATGGAACCGTTTCCGACTGCGCTGATGTCCTTCGACAAAAACAGCGACGGCGAAATCGGAAAGGACGAGCTTCCGGAAGGTAATCCGATTCTGGAACGCTTCTTCCGCATTGATCTCAGCCAAAACCAGCGGCTCGATCAGCAGGAATGGGAAAAGCATGCACATGTGTTTGAGCGTGCTCAGAACATCGCGGCCGCAATCCGCCCAGGGACTGCCGGGGCACTGCCTGCGGAAAGCATCAACTGGAGGTATCAGCGCAGTCTGCCGACGGTGCCGAGTTGCGTGGTTTATGACGGTGTGCTTTACATGGTGAAAGACGGCGGAATTCTCACGAGCCTTGATGCATCCAACGGCGAGATGTTGAAACAGGCCCGCTTGCCCGGCGGTGGCAACTACTATGCTTCCATTGTGGCTGGTGACGGCAAAGTGTACCTGATTAGCGAAGGCGGAGTGGTCACGATTCTGAAAGCCGGCCGCGACTGGAGCATCCTCGGCAGCCACGATTTGAAAGAACGCGTTCTGGCCACACCCGCGATCAACGACGGTCTGATGTTGATCCGCACGGATAATGCGTTATATGCGTTTCGATGCCGGTAAATGTTTCGACTGAGAGTAAACATGGCCATGTTGCCAAGCGGACGCATCGCCGATTCCACTGGTGTTGATAAACAAAGAGTCCACAGCACCTCGCGGGACAACCTTGGTATCGCCCGAAATGATCGCCACTCGGCATTTTCGCGCAGCGTCGGCAATGCTGTCGAGAATTCGTTCCAGCACGACGAGCGGCAGACCTTCTTCAATGATCAACGACAGCGTAAGCCAGCGCGGATGCGCGCCCGAAACGGCCAGGTCATTGACTGTTCCGTACACGGACATCGATCCAATATCGCCGCCAGGAAAGAACAGCGGCGAGACCGTGTGACTGTCCGTACAAACCGCGAGTCGGCAACCAATGGTTGTCACCGCTGCTGCATCGGCAAACCCACAGTGGCTGCCCTGAGCGAGACGTGGAAGAATCGTGTTCATCAACAACTGGCGACTCAATCGCGCTCCTTCGCCATGCGCCAGAGAAATGCGATGGGAGTCTGCAGCCACAGGAATCGGGCAGTTCCGAATCCACGACGCCTCATGATTCATGGCGTGGCTCCAGCGAGAACAGCCGGTCCGGGAACATGGTGACTCACGGGCGAATGATATCTGAAATAGGCGGCGCACGCTCCTTCTGAAGAAACCATGGGTGAACCGAGAGGCGAATCCGGGGTACATGTCGTAGCAAATTCCTGACAATCGCAGGGCTTGAGTCGGCCGGACATCACGAGTCCGGCTTGGCAGCGTTGCTCCACAGGATTAGTCTGATCCAAAGGTCGATCAGTCGCCAACTGGATTTCAAACAATGCCCCGCTTCGTTGCTGGGAATTGAGATAGGCGTTTTTGTTGAAATGTGGGAGATTTCTTTCTTCATTTAGGAAAGGAATCCTGCATGTCGCGGCATACGGTGGAAGAATGGGCGGTACGTGATTTGGCTCTGGATCGAGATGATCG
>Ga0335398_10003481_pt1 | contig 23013 bp, 14 predicted proteins | sample BON03_FD_205742 | JGI IMG/M metagenome (GOLD analysis project Ga0335398, IMG submission 205742) | Freshwater microbial communities from Lake Bonney liftoff mats and glacier meltwater in Antarctica - BON-03 (spades assembly) (version 2) | ecosystem: Environmental > Aquatic > Freshwater > Ice >... | reverse complement strand
TCGTTAACCGACTCAATGATCGACCAAGAAAATTGCTTGCATTTAAAACGCCTGCGTATTTAATGCGAGCACACATGGCAGCTTTGGCTGCTTAATATGTTATGCACTTCGGAGTTGAATCCGCGATATCATCTTGATATCATCATCAAAGGCATCATATAGGTTACGGGATCGAGCGAATGCTCGAACGCTGTGACAATTTGTTACGCGCCATTATAGTGATTGCCTTTTATGGAACAGGCTGCTTATATCGAGCGCGTAAGGAAGTTTTGGTCGCATATCGACGTACCGGAATCGGTAGTTAAGAATTCGAGTCTCCAGTGATAATCAAGTAGTGCCTTACTCAATAAGTAGCAATTGATATCCAAAAAATAAAAGCTGATCCAAAGTAATGCGGTGACCGCTAATAACCGGAGAGAGATATGCTGAACTTTACTCGGCGCGGGAAACTGCGCCTGACGATTCAATCCTGCCTCGCAATATCATGTTCAATTCCCATTCTAGTACTTGCCCAAGACTCTCCCGATGTGGAAGAGGTTGTCGTCACGGGTTCGTATATTCGCAACAGCGCGTTCGCGCAAAACTCCCCTGTCGATACAGTAACCGCAGAAGATCTCTTCGAGTCGGGCGCGCCGAGTATGGGCGCCTATATTCGTGACTTGAGTTACACGCAGAACACCAACGTAGTGAACGTCGTGCTGGGTTCGGCAGACGGGACGCAGAACGGTAACAGCAGCTTTAACTTGCGCGGCCTCGGAGAAAACTCCACGTTGACTCTGATCGATGGTGCACGGACTCTCAGCCCCGTGTTGTCGGCATCCCTGCCTGAGATTGCCATTTCCAGGATGGAGATAGTACTGGACGGCGGCTCAGCGCTCTACGGCTCTGACGCGGTGGCGGGCGTCGTCAACATTATTCCGATCAAGGAGTTTGATGGCTTTCGTGCGCGTACCTATTACCAACGCACCGAAGACGGCGCCATGGAAGATATGACCGGCTCCTTCTTATGGGGCAAGTCCTTCGATAATGGCATAAGCTATGTCGGCGCCTTTGAGGCGAAGAAGCGAACGCCTCTAATGATGTATGAGCGTCCTCGTGAGTGGCAACATTCAAACAATGCGTCCAACTCTGGCCCGGTCGGCGTCTTCCGCGCGTTAAAAGGTGCCCCTTCTGGCGTCAACTTGCTCGCACCCCACGGCGGCAAGAGTGTCGGCCCTACCTTGCTTGACCCGAATTGTGGCACTTTCAACGCGGGCTCCCCCTCCCACGGAAGTGGGTCAATGCCCGACCCCTCGGGGACCATTTACAGAGGCACTGCCTGTACCTATGAGTACAGCCAACAGCATGCCTATTCACGGCATGAGGTGAACTACAATCTCTACAACAGCGTGAGCTACGAACCAACGGACTGGCTTCGCTTGAATGCCACTGTGAACAATCACTATCGTTACAACAACGAGCGCACAACGGGCTCGTCGCCCAACGGCGGTAATGACCGCGCGGTCATGAAAATCCCTGCCAATCATCCGGCCAACCCTTGGGGTGTGGATCTCACTCCTTGGAGTTGGCGCGTTTTCGGCCACACTGGCGCCACACTTCCCACCTCGTATTGGGAAGACAGCTCCAAGAAAGTGGATTCGGATTTTTATCTGAACCGCTTCAAACTGAACGCGGAGTATGACATTGCGGGCTCTTGGACTGGTTATACCTATTTTGCGAGTCAGGACTCGAAGTCGTCGGGCGATGAGAATGTAATTAGTTCCAGTCGCCTGCAATTGGCCATGTCTGGCATGGGTGGCCCCAATGGTAATGAGTGGTTCAACCCCTTCGGCTCGTCATCGCCCAAATCTGCCAATTATGTCGAAGGCGTGACCAGCAACTCCCAGCAGTTGGTTGATTGGCTAATGCTGTCCAACCCTAATTCCCTGCGTCTAAGAGAGACCTTGGATGTGTTTGAGACCGTGGTAACGGGGGAGCTTTATGACCTGCCAGCGGGTGCCATGGCAATGGCTTTCGGCTTCCAGTGGCGCGACTTAGCAACGTTTGACTTCGAGGACGCCTTTGACCGACTTGGTGAAGACTATGCCAACAGCCAAGTGCTCGGCGCGCGTCAGGACGATGCCGTCTATGTGTCCGAAACACGCTCCGTGTTCGCGGAACTGGAGATCCCAATCTTTGAAGGCTTGGCCGCTCAACTGGCAGTCAGGCACGAGCAATTCAAGGATTTCGATCTCAAAGCCACCACGCCGAAAATCTCCTTGCGCTGGGAAGCACTGCCAAGCTTGGCAGTGCGTGCCTCGTGGGGGGAGAGTTTCCTCGCGCCATCGCCCTACCAAGCACGCCCTTTCGTAGCCGATGACACCTGCGGCGACATGTTCAGTGGCCTAGACGAGTTCACTAATACGCCGCTGATTGGCGGTATCTGGTGTAGCTCCGGCAATCCCAATCTTCAGCCGGAAACCTCCACTATCCAGAACTTTGGCTTTACCTGGGAGCCATCGGGTGCTCTGGACGGCTTAAACGTGTCAATGGATTATCAGCAGATTGAGTATGTCGATAGGATCAGGAGCTTGAGTCAGCAGGACACTGTAGGCTTCCAGTTCACAACTTTCCTGAAAGAGACAGGCACCGCAAGGGGCAGCTATGACCCAACTCCAGGCTCCGCTACCCGCGCCCGTGCTGACGCATGGCTAGCGAGCAAAAACGCGATTGCGGGTTACCCCATCCAGCGCTATGAAAACGGGTCTGTGTCTAGGCTGTTTGTACAGTCTGCGAACATCAGTTCCGTATGGATAGATCTCTTCGATCTGAAGGCCGAGTACCGGTTCGATACCCAAGATCTAGGGACGTTCAATACCACAGTGCAAACAACGTACTATATGACCTATGACTACATGGGTTTAGATGAGGTGCGCACTGAGGCACTTGGCAATCAGAATGGCAGAACAGGGATAGTGCCGCCGATCCCCTCGACCAAACTCAACGTGAGGTTGAACTGGTTTCGTGGTAATCAGAGTGCGTCGATCTCCGCCAACTATTGGAACGACATTAACTTTGATGATCAGGTGGTGGACTTCTTCTGGTCTGATGGCAACAACGGGCTGAACGTACCTAGCACCATCCGCGGTGAGTACATTGTGGATGCGCGCTATGCGCATGTCTTCGATCAGTACCTTGATAGTGAGATCACGGTCAGCGCCGGTATCAGCAATCTGTTCGATAAGCGTCCGCAGCGATTGGGCATTATCGGGGGTGCAGAGACACGCTTATCAACGCCTTGGGGTCGACAATTCTGGGTGTCCTTGGATTGGACACCTGGCTTTTAAGACTTATGCTCTGTCAGCACGACGGGGCGCGGGCTACATTTAGACAAGAAACCGAGCCGTTTGCAGTAGCTCGGTTTTTCCACGTCCCACCAAAATCTCAATTCGACGTAGATTGTTCTGTAATTTTTCCCTCATTTATTTTTACTTCTCGATTTTTTACGACCTCGTGCATTACCCTCCTAACTCCTGAAATTATTTCCTCTAAAATCCGCGTATGAAGATACGCCTTCTCGGACTTCAGTAGCTTAATGATAGCGGGGAGTTTTGGGCACAGTTTACTTAATTCGCTTCTTAGGCCCCGGGCACCCCAGTCTAAACTCTCGCCTTATTCACGTTTCAATAATTTTGAGCCTGCCATTTTTAGTGCCAGACCCCTGAATTAAGTAAACTGTCCTCAGAATTACATCACTTTTTATTCGCCCGAATTGCGATGGTATAGAGCAGCAGCCCAAGCCCACTCCACCCAATCACAATACCCCACTCCTGCGGCCACAACAGTGCGGCCGGGCTGCCGGGGAGATAGAGTAGGCCGAGGCTGATGGAGAGCAGCAGTGCTAGCGTCCCGACGAGGCGACCGGCCGGTACCCGATAGGGGCGAGGCAGTTCTGGTTCTCGGCGGCGCAGGACGAGGAAGGACCAAGCCACCATGCCGTAGGCGATGACGATGCCGAGCCCGCCTGCGTCCACGACCCAAACCAGTGCCGGGCGGCCGAAGAACGGGCCGATGATGGAAACCAGGCCGATCAGCAGGATCGCGTTTACTGGGGTGTGGCGGGTCGGATGAAGTTTGCCCAGCGGTGCCGGCAACAAACCCGATCGGGCTAGGGCGTAGATGGCGCGACTGCCCCCTAGGATGAATGCATTCCAGCTCGTGATGATCCCGGCAAGACCGGCTACGAGCAGCACAGTACCGCCACGCTCGCCATAGATGCGCGCGCTCGCATCGGCGGTAACGACACCTGAGTCAGTAAGATTACCCGTATCCATCACCAGACCGACGCCTAGCACTATAAGGCTGTACCAGACGATGGCCATGGCGACAGACAGCATGAGCACGGAACCGATGTCGCGTTGGGGTAGATTGATTTCCTCCGCCGCTTGCGGGATGGTGTCGAAGCCGACAAACATGAACGGCACCATGACAAGCACAAGTGTTATGCCGGCAGCACCGTCGCGCATATAAGGCCGCAAGTTTGGGAGTTCGCCGGTGACGGCCGCGCCGCTGACAAAGAGGACTCCGACGAACAGAATTGCGGCAACAACAACGGTCTGCACGAGCGCAGCCATGCGTACGCCGCGAATATTAATCCAGGTCATCACGATTGCGCCGGCCACGCCGGTCAGTACCCAGCTCAGATACACATCCCAACCGGCAATCTGCCATAAGAAGATGCGGTCGAGTCCGGGTACCAACGAGTCCAATACGGTCGGCAGGGCCACCGCCTCGAACGTTACGACTGATACATAGCCTAGTACGATTGCCCAAGTGCAGATAAACGAGGCGCCTGCTCCAAGGGCTCGCTCGCTATACACGTGTTCGCCACCGGCGAAAGGCAGCGCCGCGGCGAGCTCGGCATAGGTCAGGCCGATCAATAACATCGCGGCGCCGCCAAGGAGGAAGGCCACTATGGCGCCGATGGTGCCGGCCGAGTTGATCCAGGTACCAGACAACACGACCCAGCTCCAGCCGATCATGGCGCCAAAGGACAACGCCAGCACTTCCCAGCGGCCGAGAACGCGGAGGAAGCCGCCGTTATGCGTCGAATCAGTCATGGGCAAGATCCCTGCTTATGGGGTGTACACGAGTTCGCCGTTTAACCAGGTCTGCTCAATGGCGATGTCCATAATCTGTTCCGGGTCGACGGTCAGAATGTCCTCGGACAAGACGATCATATCGGCAACCTTGCCGGGTTCAAGCGAACCCTTGATGTCTTCATCGAAATTGATAAAGGCGCTGGTGAGTGTATAAGCTCTGATGGCCTCCTCTATTGTGATCGCCTCATCGGCGCCAAACACGCGACCGCTCATGCCCTTGCGCGTGACTGCGGCGTAGATTCCTACCAGTGGTCCTATGGGAAGGATATCGCTGGACAACGCCACGGTAATGCCATGCTCCATAGGCGAGCGGACCGGATTGTTGTGCTCCAGCCGCCAGCCGTCCAGATTCGCTGCATAACGACCTTCGAGCGTATACGTAAAATTCGCCTGCTGGGTGATGAGAATATTGTGCGCGGCCATCTTCTCCATCGTCGCCTCCGGTGGGCGCATAGAGAAGTGATTCAGATAATGCCGATGGTCGGCCCGAGGATTGCGGTCCAGCGCGGCAGAAAGCGTATTGGCGACGAGAACGATGGCGGCATCCCCAATCGCATGAATGCCCATCTGCCAACCGGCGTCGTGAACCTCGTTGATCAGATCAACGAGTTCGTCCGCAGGCATATTAAGATAGCCCCGGTAATCGCCCTGATTGGCATAGGGCTGCAGCGTGAAGGCGGCGGGCCCGGTAAAGCCACCGTCGGCGAAGATCTTGATCGGGCCAATTTTTAGAAAGTCATTGCCGTCGCCAACCCGCACCTTGAGACTTTCGATCAACTCGCGATTGAACCATTGGAATTGCACCTTCGAACGTGGCAGGTGCACACCAGACTTTGCATACAGCGCCTCCCACATCGGATAATCACTGGGATCTGTGGAGGCCTCGGTAATACTTGTTATGCCGAACCGAAATAGATCATTTAGATTCACTTCCAGGCTCGCGATAAGCTCACCGTAGGTCGAGTCCGGCACTAGACTGCCGACGATGTTCTGGCGTTCACGAATGATGCCAGTGGCAGCGCCTTCCTGATCACGCTCTATAATGCCGCCTGCCGGGTCGGGCGTATCAAAAGTAATGTCTGCGGCTGCCAGCGCAAGCGTATTCACCACCGCGCTATGACCGCCGGCCCGGGTCAGAATAACCGGGCTTTCCGGTGCCGCCGCATCCAGATCCTGCCTTACCGGGCGTCGACCTTCGGCAAGCGAATCTTCGGACCACCCGTAGCCGGTAACCCATTCGCCGGCGCCAATCTCGAGCACTTTGGCGTGAATCAGTTCCTGCATCTCGACGATGGACGTAACTTCGCTGAGATCGATGTAACGCACCGGATCCCCGCTGATATGAATGTGTGAGTCAATGAAGCCTGGCAGCAACGTCTTGCCCTGCAAATCCACGACCTCGGCGGCGTCGTACTTGCCGAGCAGCGCTTCGGTGCCGGTCTCTACGATCTTACCGTCGGTGACTACGACTGCAGACTGAATAGAAAAATCCGCGTCGACGGTTACGACCTTACCGTTGTGCATAAGCAGATCGGCGGCAATGCGTTCAGTCAGGGTGGAATCCTGCTGTCCACAGGCGACGACAAGCAGGGGCAGTATGATAACAGCGAGTAGCTGCAAGGGTGCTTTCATGGGATCTCCTCCGGGAGCTTTTTCTCTTGAGGGTATTGACAAGTTAACTACTCGAATCAAGAAAAACAACTAATTCCAATTACTTTATCGCCACTGCCCTTCCCCACGTCTCAAAAGCACACAGCCTGAAATACCGATAATTATCAGCTGATACGAAGTGCCGATCGAGGTTGAACAAGTTGTATACAACCGCATGCGCACCCAAGAAACACTATGCTTGATTGAAGGGGCGCTGCTGGCACTTAGTCAGCGCACTATCACGGCAACGTATAGACAATGATGCTGCCATCGCGCATCGAGCCATCGGTATTGAAGCGCAAATAGCTCGAGGGATTGCCTGACGTAGCAGCAATATACTGTTTGCCATCCACCGCGTAGGACACCACGCCACCGCCTATTGGGGCCCCAGTGAAAATAGCTCTTAGGACCTCGCCGGTTGCAGCATTTACCAGCAGCAGATTGCCGTTAAGATCGCCCGTGATTGCTAGGCCGCCAGCAGTAGTAGTCACTGCCGCAAGCAACGGTAACGGCGTCTGGAACTTCCAGCGTACTATTCCGGTTTCTACCTCTATGGCGGATAGCCATCCGCTCATTTCTTCATCGCGCTTCACACCTCCGCCCATGTAAAGCTGGCCCGGCACATGGCGCACCTCGCTGACGGCAGTAAACACATTGCAGTAGTCGATAGCGGGAACGATCAACAGCTTATCCTGCGGATCGTAGGCCGGCCCGTTCCAAAGTACGCCACCGTTAACACCGGGGCAGGCGTGCACGCCTTCGGGGGTAACTGGCACATTCACATTTTCCAATGTAGTGACTGCCACCTCGTAAAGTGGCTCATGGGTTTGCTTATCCAGAGTGCGCAACACACCGTCCTTGCCTACAGTGACAACAAGGTCACGCGACACATTATTGATATTCGCTTTCAACACCGGGCTCACCTGGGTCAGGTCCCAGTCATGGTCATCATTGGGAACGATAGAGCGATGCCATTTCAAGGCGCCAGTACGCGCATCCAGTGCCACGATGGAATTCGTGTACAGGTTTTCCCCTGGGCGTAGATAGGCGGGAAAGTCAGGGGCGGGATTGGTTACCGCCACATAAACCTCGCCGAGTTCAAGGTCCATGCTTAGCGGTGTCCACACCGCCCCACCTCCTAGCAGGATCCCGTTGGGATTGCCCCAAGTGGGACCTCCGGCTAGGGTAGCGCCTGGCACAGTTTGGAATTTCCAAACCAGTTCGCCATCGCTGAGCTTGAATGCGGCAACCCAGCCGGAAATCGCATTTTCGCTACCAGCCGGGCCAATCAGCACCGTATCTTCAAAAATCATGGGTGGCATCGTGAAGGTTTCCCCTAGCCACGGATCTGCCAACTGCCTCGCCCACAGCAATTCACCGTTAGCGGCGTCCAGTGCAAACAAGTAACCATCATTCGTGCCACGTACCACATAACCATCGACGATGGCCACACCGCGGTTGGCAGCCCATACCATTCGGTCACGAGGCTCCCAGTCATGACGCCAAAGTGTCTGGCACGTGGCCGCGTCAATAGCGGCTGTATGCGTTTTATTGGTGACATACATCACGCCCTTATACACAATCGGCCCCGTCTGCAGTGTTTCCTTGCTGTTGAACTGATAAGTACACTTCTGTATCAACTCACCCACATTGGTGGTGTTGATCTCGTTCAGCGCTGAATAGCGCGTGCCTTGATAATTGTGATTATGATAGAGCCAGTCGTTCGCGTTGCTGGCGGCATTAGCGAGATCATTGAAGCTAGGGCCTGTGCCGGTAGGTATCAACCCGTTAGCTCCCTCTATGAAGTTCGCCGCAATATCCAATGCCTCATCACCGCGACCTAGCTCAATGGCCGCAAGATAGTTGTAATCTTCGTTAAGCAACTGCGTGCCCACCAGCACGTTATTGCGACCAAGCAAATAGGCGAGGATATCCAGATTCTCAGCGCTACCTAGACGACCCAACTGCCCTGGTGGCATGGATATAGAGATTCTGTTGAATAGCTCTCCAACATTGGCATTGAGCCGCGACCAAGTCTTGCGAAACGTTGGGCCGATAAGTGTAGATGCAGCTACACCCTCTAGATTGACTCCATGGCAAGCCGCACATTCCTCGATGTAAAGGGTCTCACCGCGCTGAAACTGTTCGTCGGCATAGGTACCTGTGGCGGGTGCCGAGTCGTCCGCAGCATTGGCGAGTGGCATGATCATGCACGCGCTAAGCGTGAGAGCGCTTACAATGGTCCTTCGGTACTGGAGGGAAAGGAAGCGGGAGGAAAAGACTATTTTCATGATTTTGCCTCGGTCAGGGAATCGAAACCCAAGTTGGGCTCCAGCTCTTCCGGAGATCTTACACTGCAGGCTCTGCGGCCATGCTTTGATGGTATACAGAATTAGGGGGCTGGACGCAAGTTGGGTAGGTAATGTACCGAAAAGTTAGATATTTGCTTCTGTAAAATCCAAAATCAAGAATCCTTCATGACCTTAATGGGACAGTTTGAGCCTCTCCCAGCTTAACTGGATACTTTAATTCAGCGATAATTTCGCAAAGGTGACCGCCCGGACAAAGCTGTGGCAGAGAGTTTTTAGGCACTCTAAAAACTGAACTAGTGGATCATGAGGACTATCGTACGAAAGCTTTGGGCAAGCAGAGCTTATTCGAATACATCGAAGTGTTTTACAATCGGCGTAGTAGGCATTCCTCTCTTGGCTATGTAAGCCCGCAAGAATATGAGTTAACTTGTCGGTTCCGTTAAAGACTAAAGATTGGACAGTAATGGCAAGCAACTTTTTGAAGATACCCGACCTGCATTTCAGCCCTGCCTTTGTACTCGAAGTTGCGGGGGCTCTGCTGCGCAGTATTTCCCGCCGCGGGCACGCACCCCAGCCCGGGAATCTAGACTCTAGAGATTCCGTCATATGAGCACAAACCAGAGTGCCGGGCGCAGTAAGCGAAAACTGCTAATCTTCACCCTGATCGTCCTGTTACTGGTAGCGCTTGCCTGGTACGCGAACAATCTCTTCTCACTAGAGGACCTGGCACTTCAAGAGGATCGCTTCCGGGCAGCCATTGCGCAGAACCCATTGCAGTCGTTTTTGATTGGCTTTGCCGTTTACACGGCGCTTGCGCTGGTGCCGGGAACGGGAGGTAAGGCAATTGTCTTCAGTTGGCTGTTTGGATTCTGGCAGGCGATGCTTATCGTCACCGTTGGCCTTAGCATTGCTGCAATGTTGATTTTTACGCTAAGTCGTTACCTGTTTCAGGCCACCATCGAGCGCCGCTACTCTAGCTTCGTCATAACAATGAACGCGCACATTGAAAAGGAAGGTGCATTCTACCTGCTTACTTTGCGGATGATGCACGCCCCGTTTTCAATCGTGAACCCGGTCAGCGGCGCGAGCCGCGTGCAAAGCTGGACATTTTTCTGGACTACCGTAGTGGGCTTGGTGCCAGCCAATGCGATCTGGGCTTATGTTGGCCTGCGTCTGCCCTCGCTGCGCGAATTGGCAATACAGGGATCGAGCGCCTTCATCGATCCACCACTTATAGCGGCCCTGATAGCCTGCGGCGCATTTCCTATTCTCGTACGCTGGCTGTTCAACCATGTTGACGTTCGCACAAATAGCATGGATTAAGGACGCAGTAATTACTGGAAACTCATTTAGCTAAGGAGCCTCTGAACAACTCTGATATATCTCTGGCCTTCAGGCAATCGTGCTGACAAGGCGCGTTTTTGAAGGCATGCGTCGGCCTGTCGAGAAAACGTAACGCAGGCAGCACGATTGCCTGAAGGCCCCGAAGGGCGGGCCTGTCGCGCGCCGCCGCTGCGTTGTCGTTCTACGGCCATTGCCTTCGAACGACGCCTTGCGGCAACACGCGACAGACTCACGCAGAGACATATCAGAGTTGTTCAGAGGCTCCCTAACAACACTGCAATTTTTGTTGACTACCACTTGTTTCGTATACGACGCAGGCCTACGAAAGTGGATTGATCATTTAATTTACTTGCATCCACCTCTAGGCTCACGGCAACCCCCGCACGTACCTGTGCTTGATCCAGTCTAAAGAAAACGTTTATCTCTCGCTCCATTCCGATAGTACTCACATAGCTTTCGGCACTCAGTCCCGCTTTGAACTGTGCACACAGTGATTGGGCAGATAGATTGTCAGGCTCTCGGTCGAGTGTGAAGCGCAAATTATTTTCAATATAGTTATGCCCTGGAAAAATACGTACGTCATCCGCCAGTGGGAAAAATTGTTCGACGAATGTTTGGTACATGATTTCAGCCGCACCACCCAAATCACAGCGCCCTACTCCGGCATTGAACAAGGTATCCCCGCAGAATAGAGCAGGCTTCTCTGCCTTAGTGCCAGAGAAATACAAACATATATGGCTCATGGTATGACCTGGAGTATCCATCACCTGCAGGCTTAGCTCACCACATTGCAAAGTGTCGCCGGCCCGCAAACCTCTGTCTACGTTTGGTATGGACTGCATGGCATCGAGGTGAGCTACCAACTCAGCACCAGTTGCCGCGATCACCTGCTCATTGCCACCAATATGATCGTGGTGGTGATGCGTATTAGCAACAACCTTAATGCTCCAGCCCAATTCATTGGCAACGTGCAAACACAGTGCATGATCCAAAGGGTCAATAGCAATTGCCTCTAGGGTCTGTTCACAGGCAAGCAAGTACATATAGTTACTCAAGGCATTCCGAATGGGTATTTGTCGAATTAGCATGATTTTTCCCGTGATGGATATTGAGCAAGCAATATTACATCAAAATCCTCTGGCTGTTGTCGCCTTGCGGCGGTCATAGTTACCGTAGATATTGACGATGCTTAAAGCCTGCCGCCGCGGGCAGACGAATGGTCGCCTATCTTTTGGGGAAAAATTGTTTATGATGCAAAAGACTGTCAATCCTCTCTTTCGGGAAATCAACACTCACGACCAAATGTACAGCAAGAAAATGTCAAAATGAAAAAAAACAAAAGGAAATCAAGGGGTCGAAATCAAGGGGTCAGGTCACTTGATCGCAAACGATCAAGTGACCTGACCCCTTGATTTTGTGGAGCCGTTATGGTCTAACAGTAACCGTCAGATACTGATCCGAGAAAAGCCCACCATCGTCTGCCCGTCCCCAGAGCACATAGGTCCCCGGCTCGTCAAACGTGACGGTCACGTCAACAATTCCGTCCTCTGGCATTTTTGGAGGAATCCACAGCCAACTCCAAGGGGAATTTGCCGATGGCCGTGTATCTTCCCAGGGCTTTACCTGTGCTGGATTAAAATGCACGGTATCTTGTACGTTTTTTACGTCTTCCGGTGCCCGGTAAACATTCCAAGACAGGTATAAGCCGTTATTTTTTGCTACCGTTGGCTTCGGCGGCGGCATCTTCATCATCATGTTGCGAACCACTTCAGGCGTAGCGAAAGCCGCTGCCGGTCCCCCCAAAAGCCTTACGAGCCTCATGGGGTTGAAGGGTTCAGGCACTCCATCGTCGGTTACTTGAGTCTGGAAGCTGAGCACTTCGCCCACATTAACAGTTCGAAACCCGTCTCCGATTAATTGAGAAACCGGGGGTATGTTGGCCCTAATCACTTCATCGGAAGTGCCTGCCCCTAGAGAACCGGTTTCAGACATAATCGTTACATTGTTTATTTTGTAATCGTTCCGAAGAGTGCCATAGGCATTGCGGGTAACCCCATTAGGAGAAGTCAATTCCCAAACCAGCTCCTTATCTCCGAAGTCTCCGGGGACGACTACGTCAAAGGTGAAGCGGTTACGTCGGGGTAGAAAATGAGTGGGCTGGCCGCGGTCCGGCTCGCCTGTAGTGAAACGATTTTTTTCCCCAATTGGAATATCCAGCTCCTCTTCCCAATTGTGGTTGAAGTAGCCAAATGTCATGGTTATCGTGCCGTCTTCATTTCCTTCCCAGCCTTCATAAGCCACTTCAGCATGCTGACCGCGATCATACGTATGCTTGGCGTACTCGTAATCCTGCTGCGCAAACACAGCGGTTGACGTCAACGCCAGACCACTGACCAATATAACAAGTGCTGATTTCGACAAATCTTTGAACTTAATTTTCATATCTAGTTTCTTGCCTTTTCAGGAAGATCTCCAACTGTGAACGTTTCAGGGCAATTAGAGAGGCTCACTTTCGAGCCCCTCTGCTTTATTGCATAAACGAGAGGTACCTACTCTAAGAAGCAGTTAGATTCCCGCTACCTTGTCATCCAGTTTCTCTTTAGCATCGGCGGTATCTGACTCGAGAGGCCAAACCAGAGGTGCTAAACATAGAGGGCAACCAATCACGTGATCGTTAGGACCAAGATTCAGTTTGTTGCGGCGCATCTCCATCTCTTCCATGAACTGCTCGTCAGTCATGGTTACCCTGATTCCAAGGTCGATAAACATATTCGTTACCGAGCGGTTGCCAGAGCCCTGCCAGTTGCGAGGATCAGGCACATTGGGATTGGCTTTAGTATTGTCAAAATAGCCTGTTATGTGAAGAATAGTGCCCTTGGGCAACAGTGGCGTGTAATTATCTTCGAAGCCATATCCTCTCACCCAGTTGTGGTCATAGCCCACACAGGAAATTGTCTCCACAGAGTAACCCCAGATTGCCTCCAGACACATACGCTCGCCGGGGGCGTGCAGGTGGGGTTCAAAGGTGATGACCTTGGTATTTTGGGTCAGCACTTGATAGGCATGTAATTCCTGATCTTTGGCATTACCTTCAACGCTGATATCCACGCCATTTCCCAGAATACTGATGGAAGACTTGTACTTGGGCTCATAACCTTTCGGGTGGAACCTGAAGCCTATCTCCAAATGACCGGTGGTATCACGCCCATTGGAGTGCATGTGCACAGAATCGGTAAAGAAAGCGGTATTAGCAGCTAGCAAGGGGCCGGCATCCGGGTCGAAGACATCGCCATTGCGACCCACTTCGTGGACTGGAAACGAAACAGCCTTACCCGGGATTATTTTGCCATTCTCGTCCACTACCTCTGTACGCCAGATCATGTGGTGAAATATATACAACCCACCCACGGTATCGGACGCGGCGACGCCTTCATTCACGTCGTTTACTTCAATGATTTCAACAGACTTCACGTAGCGATCTTCTGTCATGCCAGTTTTCACACTGGGCAGCTCACCCCACCAATCAGGTCGCCCCCCTTCCATGAGGAAATCTTCGAGACTCACAATTCGATCTGGCTCGCCCAGCTTCCACTTAGCATTATTGTCAAAAACCAACGGCGTTGGAGCGTCGGCGGCATCCCCCTCAGGAGTGCCCGATCGCGCCCAAGTGGAAATCGCGACAAGCTCTGCATCGGTCAATGAAGGGTCATCCTTGATGTGTTGAATGCCTATATCTTTCTCTGCATAAAAAGGCGGCATAGCGCCTGCGCGGTCGCGCAGAGCGGTCTTGTATTCAATCAGTCCGGCAAATGGAGCCGTCTGCTCATAGGTTATCAACGGCATTGGGGCCACGCCACCATCCCGGTGACAGGTCTGACAACTCCGCTGTAAGATTGGCTCGATATCTTTGTGGAAAGTCACTTCCTGAGCGGTCAATATCGGCGAAAACGCCAGACCCGAAATTGCCAGCAGCAAGCCTTTGTTTATAAATGACGAAAGTCGCATGTAAATCTTCTCCAATCTTCATCGTGCAGGGGTTTAGTCAAGCCCGACCGGGCAAAGTACGCAGAGGGCTTAATAATCGTTTCCACAATAGGATAACCTATTTCCAGCAGGCAATACTTCCTGATAACTTGCTAATACTTCCTGACAACTCGCAAATGCTGAGTGATTTCTAAGAAATGGTACATATTCAAGAATTCGACATCTCTTACGCGCGAAAACAGCCACTTTGTCTAGGCCATGGACGTTTATGACTTTCATTCCAAATTACACACGCTTGCTTCCTGCCTAGACCTTTGGAATCAATGCAGAATCAAGGTGGAATCTGCCCTTAATTCTAAACGCTAGAAATTAAGTAAACTGAGATCCCCCAATACAACGGACTGTGTTAGTTAGTGCCCCCCTACCCCACTAGCAACCGGCCCGTGCAAAGACATTGCCGTTAACTTGCTACCGGTCTGCAGCACGATGTACTGCTCTCCTGCGTGCACAAAGCTCATCATGCCATAGCGACTACTTGCAGGGACGGTGACGGTAGCTAGTTGACGGCCAGTGAATTTGTCAACGGCAAACAAGGTAGGCGTGCCATCACTCTTCTCCGAGGCATAAACCAGCATCGAAGGCGTCACCATCATCGGCGCCGAGCCGCCAGTGCCTGTATTGCCGATATCAATACCCACAAGTGCAGGGTTTTGCTTGATGCGATTCGGCGTCTCACCTACGGGAATCATCCACAGGTGCTCGCCAGTGTTCAGGTCAATCGCTGTGATACGGCTATAGGGTGGCTTTAACAGAGATAAACCTGTTGGATGCCGCGGTGCGCCACCGCCAGTGCCATTGGCATAACGCGCAGGCGTCACACCGGTGGTCGTAGTGCCATTGTCCGTCATATACCGCAGGTCGGCCTCTTCGCCTGGCACTAGTTGTGCCGGGCTGCAGGCAGTCTGCGAGGTGACAAATATGATGCCATTCTCGGGATCCCCTGCGGTAGGGCCGTAAATATTGGAACCGCCCGCACTACTTGGACACCAGTAGGCGCCGCGCTTACCAAGATCGTTATCGCGGTGCAGTGGAGGGGTATACAGCGGCCCAATCTGCCACTCCGCGAGTGCCGCAATCGCTTGCTGACGTAGCTCTGGAGTGAAATCAATCAAGTCATCATCCGTCAGACCGTTGATGTCATATGGTGCAGGCTTAGTCGGTATGGGCTGAGTGGGCGACAGTTGCTCGCCGGGCACGAGCGACACGGGCACCGCACGCTCCTCTATCGGCCACAAAGGCTCACCGGTTTCGCGGTTGAAGGCGAACAATATCGACTGCTTCGTCGCTTGCGCCACCGCAGGCACCTTCTTACCATTGTGCATCACGTCTATGAGCACGGGCGCCGTCGGCACGTCGTAGTTCCAAACATCGTGGTGCACAAATTGGAAGTGCCAACGGCGTTCGCCGGTTTCGACATCTATGGCAATGAGGCTGGTGCCGAACAAATTGTCGCCTGGGCTAAACCCTCCGTAGTAATCCACTGTCGGCGGGTTGGTAGGAATATAGACCAGCCCCAGCTCTGGGTCCGCAGATAATGGCGCCCAAGAAGAAACATCGCCAGTATATTGCCACGCATCGCTTTCCCACGTGTCATGCCCGAACTCACCCGGACGAGGAATGACATTGAATTTCCATTTAAATGCGCCAGTCTTGGCATCATAAGCGAGGATGTCGCCCGGAATGTTTTCCATGCGCGATTGGTTGTAGCCCTGTTCTGCAGAGTTGCCAACCACCACTACGCCGTTGACCACAATGGGTGGCGAGGACGAGGTGATATAACCCACTTCCTTCGCAATCCCATAGTAGGGATCGAAGTCATGCCCAAGATCGCCCAATAGGTCGACCACACCGGTCTGCGGGAAACCATCGATTGGCACCGGCTTGCCGAAGCCTTCCAGCGGTGCGCCAGTGTCGGCATCCAGTGCCGTCAGGAAAAAGGCAGGGCTAATGATATAGATCACGCCCTTGCCATCGACTTTCGCATAGGCAACACCCTTGCCGTAATCCTGACGCATGGAGTATTCCCAGCGAAAAGTATTGGGCTCGCGGTAGGACCATATAGTCTCGCCCGTTACAGGATCCATGGCGATAACATGACGGCGCGGGCCGGCTACTGTGAACAGTTTGCGTTCGACGTAACTTGGCGTAGAACGACCACTCTGCGCATCGAAACTTGCCCCATCCCACACCCACGCCTCTTTGAGCTCGCCAAAGTTAGTAGGAGTGATGTGATTCGCGGGGGTGTAACGGGTGTGTTGCGGGTTGCCACCGAGATGGGTCCACTCGACCTCTTCTTGGGCGTAGCCTGAACTCGCCACCGAGACCAAAAGTCCAAGGCGCACCGCTTTGGTCAATAGCCGACCAAAGCAGCGCCATCGACTGTGGGTTGACGACCGGTATAGACCCGACACTGCATGCTCTGTTCTCATTGTTTTTTCCTCTCTGAGCAAATGAAAAACCTGCGAACCAACGATTTCGAAATCGAACAAAAACGGACCAATCGGCCGGTTCGACGTCCTTATAGTACTGTCATAAACCAACTTAAGCCGAGCGTTCTCAGTGCTAGGATAAACCTTATCCACAAGTCGTGGGCTGGGTTCGCCTAACTTTTTGTACTAAGTATACAAAATGAGACGATGAACGGTACGAACTACTTGATCCGTTAAATGACAATGTGAAGGGCGTCTAGTAAAGTCTAGGAATTCCCAATGACCAGACCGAGCAAAGGTGATTTCATGAAGAAATTTTCAAGATTCAATATTCGCTATATTTTAGCCTCTGTAATGGCACTGATCGCCAGTACCGCATTATCGCAGGCAGGGTTGAATAATGGGCCCGTCGAGCTGACCATTGAACATGTAGCAGGCAATGTCTACATGATTCAACGCCCCGGCGGTGGGGGAAATATTGGCGCGTCAATTGGGCCCGATGGAGTGTTGTTGGTAGATTCACTTTTTGCACCGTTGACCGAGAGTCTGGTGGCGGCGATAAGGCAGGTCACGAATGAAGAAATTCGTTTTCTGCTTAATACTCACGTACACCCTGATCACATCGGTGGCAATGAGAATCTTGCGGCGATGGGCGTGTTGATTTTTGCCCACGACAACGCTCGTTTTCGGTTTCTGCTGGAGCGCAATCGATTTCCGCGCGAGGGAGGCAGTTTCGCCCCACAGCCACCAGAATCGGCACGACCTGAGATTACTTTCAATGACGCGATGAGTTTTCATATCAACGGGGAAAACGTGCGGGCAACACTAGCGCCACCCGCACATACTGATGGTGACGTGTTTGTGTATTTTCCAAAATCGGATGTGCTGCATCTAGGTGACGTATTTCGAACCACTAGCTATCCAATAATGGATGTGTTCAACGGCGGCACGTTGCAAGGCACCATCTCTGCACTTGATAAGGCCATCGATATGGCCGGCCCGAATACAAAGGTAATCCCTGGCCATGGCGTAAAAGTTGTTGGACGCGATTCTATGATCGAATTTCGTGACATGATTGTGGACGTGCGTGATCAAGTGTTGACCATGATCACGGAAGGCAAAAAACTGAAAGAGGTGATGGCGGCAAATATTACCGAAAAATACGATGCCAAGTGGGGTCAGGAAGAAGGCTGGACTGCGGTAGATTTTGTGCCGGTTGTCTACTATGAACTGGGTGGATCGGGGCGGTTGTTGGATAGGTAGTATTATAGGAATCTAAGGTAGTCGTTTATTAAATTAATAATGGAGATAGTAGGAGTTAGGGCATGCGTTGGATAAACACCATCGGGATTTTGTTATTATTGGCGGCTTGCGGTGAACCACAAGTCGGATCAACACAACCACAGAGCGAACCTCAAGCCGAGGCCGTCGTACTCAATGAAACGGAATTGCTCAATGCATGGCTGGATGCTGAGTACGAAGAACAGCTGGGATTTAGTCCGCAGACTAGAACCCGATTAGGCGATAAAACCGATTATGATAAATTGGATGACTATACCCTAGCCGGTCAAGGCAGAGAATTGGAATGGCTGCACGGCAGTGTTAGCACTATGCGACAAGACTTTAATTACGACTCACTTAATGAAGATGGAAAGTTATCCTACGATATGTGGGCCTATGGTCTTGAGCAAGCCGAAAGCAGGGTTCCTTTCCAGAATCATGGCTATATATTCGACAGAGGCGGCCCTCAGTCGGGCATTCCAAGCTTTTTGATCAGCTATCAATCCTTAGAATCTGCTGCGGATGTCGAAGCCTACCTTTCTAGGCTCGGTGAGATAGATAGAGTATTTGCTGAATTATTAGAAAGATCGAAACAAGCCTCTGCGGCAGGCATTCGGCAACCAAAGTTTGCCTATGATTCCGCCCTGTCGGAAATACAACGCGTTACAGCGGGTGTCCCTTTTAATACTAGCGACGATTCACCAAATTCACCGCTTTGGATTGATCTACAAACTAAGATACAGGCCTTAGTCGAGCAGGATGTTCTGAGTGCAGATCTGGCGCGAACCTATCTGACTGAAGCGCAAAATATCCTTGCAACAGAGGTGCTAACTGCTTACGCGGAGGTGGCGCGATGGCTAGAGAATGATCGGGAGTTCGCAACGCAAGAATCGCAAGGCGTTTGGGCACTACCTGATGGCGAAAATTATTATAAGCATCGCTTAAAGCTAATGACGACACTGGACTTATCTGCCGATGAGATTCACAACATTGGGCTTGCAGAGGTGGAGCGATTGCGCGGTGAGATGGAAGCCATAAAAAATCTCGTGGGCTTTGCTGGAAGCCTTCAAGAATTTTTCATTTTCACGCGGGAAGATCCTCAGTTCTACTATCCTAATACTGACGAAGGACGTCAGGAGTATCTCGATGTAAACAACGAGTATCTTGATTTCATTGCTGAAAAATTGCCTGAGTATTTTGGTTTACTACCCAAAGCCCCTCTCATCGTAAGTCGTGTGGAGTCCTTTAGAGAGCAAGACGGGGCAGCTCAGCACTATCGAGCAGGTGCTCCTGATGGATCTAGACCTGGAGTTTTCTACTCGCACATGTCTGACATGTCGACATTAGCAAAATTCCAGATCGAGGATATCGCTTACCATGAAGGCAACCCCGGCCATCACATGCAGATATCGATCCAGCAAGAACTCACCGAAGTGCCTCGCTTCCGCACGCAATATCGAACCACTGCTTACACAGAGGGTTGGGGTTTGTATGCCGAATGGCTAGCGAAGGAGATGGGAGGGTTTAAAGACCCCTATTCGGATTTCGGTAGACTCGCGGGTGAAGTCTGGAGAGCAGTCCGCTTAGTGGTTGATACTGGCATCCATTCAAAGCGGTGGTCTGAAGATCGGGCTGTTCAATATTTTCTTAATAATACGCCCATACCAGAAGGGGCGGTCAGATCAGAGGTTGAGCGGTACTTCGCCGGCCCAGGCCAAGCTACTGCCTACAAAATTGGCATGATGAATTTTCAAGAAGCACGCGCCAATGCGGAAAATGCTCTGGGTGACGATTTCGATATCCGCGCCTTTCACGACATCGTTCTCGGCGCTGGCGCCGTGCCGGTACCAATGATGCACGCACGGGTGCAGCGCTGGATTCGAGAGTCTCACCAATAGCAACAGCGGCAATGATGTAATGGAGCGTGAACTCGGATTAATTGCTGGAGCAACCCATATTGCCCCAACCAATTATGCGCACTTTAATCGCGCGATTCAAATTCGATTTCAACGCCTTCAGTTGGGGTGGTCATAAGCAGATGGCCATCTCTAAAGCTATATGCTGCAGTGTCGCGCAGATACAAGACCAGATTGTTGTGTAAAGAACCCGGCGGGCACAGTGAGCTTGTCACAGCAAAAGGCTCAAAACGCAGTTCGGTATTTTCCTGCAGCCAAGAACCATCGATACTATTGCAATCGGAGGTGCCGGTAAGCCGATTTTCACTCCTGAAATTCAGCACATACTTGCTTGGGTCCGTTGGAACAAAGACGAAGCCCCCAAGAACAGTTAACTGCACCAATTGCCAATTACTGCCGTCCAGAGAAATGATCTCTGGCACCACATCATTACTTTCAACTTCTTGTTCTGCAGGGCTGCATGCCGCCATAACGACAAACAGGCCGGACAAGAAAACATGGTTAAATCTGGAAGTGGACATATTACTTTCTCGGGGAACTCAATTTAGGGGCGGACTTGATTTGCTTAAAGTACGCACTTTTACACATTTTTGTTTGAAATTGAAGGTACTGACTCGTTAACTTCTTACGTCCAAAAAAACTACTCAGTCAATGCCGCCGAACAGCTGCCGTGTTGCTTGTCATAGGTCATGCGGCTTTCTCTGCATCATCACGAGCACTTTATCGACGAAAAGGGTGTCAGCCCCATCATGCGGTCAAGATTGGACACTATTTCTCAGGGTGTACTGCCTAGATTGGCCATGCCCATAGTAGCAACGGAAGGGCCACAGTCACTATAATGATTTCGAGAGGTAGACCCATTCGCCAGTAATCGCCAAACTTGTAGCCTCCTGGCCCCATAATCAGCGCATTGTTCTGATGACCTATCGGAGTCAAAAAGGCGCAAGAGGCACCCACTGCGACAGCCATCAAAAATGCATCCGGATTTAGGTTGAGTGAAATGGCGATATTGAAGGCGATGGGCGCCATGAGAATCGCCGTCGCCGCATTATTTAGCACGTCGGATACCGACATGGTAATGATCAGTATCATCGCGATCAGATACACTGGGGACAAGTCACCCGATACAGAGAGGATGGCGTTTACCAACAGCGTCGTCGTCCCTGTAGTTTCCAAGGCAGCCCCAAGCGGAATCATCGCGCCGAGTAGCACTACGACAGCCCAGTCCACGCCGTCATAGAACTCCCTAACAGGCACGATATTTAGCAGAACCATGGCTACGGTTGCAATACCTAATGCCAGTTGAATCGAGATTAGCCCACTGGCCGCTGTCACGATCGCGATGATAAACGTTAGCAGCGCTGGTATTGCCTTCGTGTTCCTTCCAATGCTCAAATCTCGGCTCGCTAGCGGGTAGCAATCCAGTTTAACGATTGCCTCCGCAAGCTCATCTTCCGTTCCATGCAGCAGCAAAACATCTCCCACTGCGAACCTAAAATCCCGCAGCCTCTGGTGGTCAGCGGTGCCGGATCTCGACGCAGCAAGCAAATTTACTGAGTATTTTCTAGTGAATCCGATTTGACTAGATGTGCTGCCAACGATTGGAGAGTTCGGAGTTACAACGACCTCAGCTGCCTGCATATCTTTCGAATTTAGAATTTCTTTTTGCGCATTCTTCGCACTGACCATATGCAGATTGTGATCATCAGCAAACTTCGCGATATCGTCATGAGACCCTTGAACCATTAGCAGATCGCTTGAGGAAATAAGTTGTCGCCTGCTGACTATCGGTATTTTCTCGCGTCGGTGTACCATGGAAATCAGCGACAAGTTCTTCTTAGCGAGGCTGTCCCTTAGCCCGCCTGCCTTCGAATGCGCAAATTCTGATTCTTTAGTGATCTTCAGCTCGAACAAATATTTCTCTACATCGAAAAGCTCCAAGCCCGTTGTCTGCTTGCGTACTTTAACCAACCTCCAGCCGATGAGCAGCAAGAACAATATTCCACATAGCGCTATGCCCCCACCTACTGGCGCGAAATCGAACATGCTGAAGGCCTCGCCGGTCGCGTGCTCTCGATAGTTTGCGATCAGAATATTCGGCGGTGTGCCGATTAATGTAACCAGACCACCGAGGATGGAGCCAAAGGAAAGTGGCATTAACACCGTGGCCGGAGATCGACCCGCCTTAGTCGTCGACTGAATCGCGATAGGCATGAGCAGCGCTAGTGCCCCAACGTTGTTCATAAACATCGACAGGAAGGCAGCGAGAAAGGTTAGCACCGCGATGTGCAGATACGGCGTGCTTGAGATCGGTTCTATCGCATCGGTAATAAATTCGACTGCTCCGGATTTCGTGAGACCGAAGCTAACGATAAGAACCATAACAACAGTTATGGTTGCCGGATTACCGAAGCCGGAAAACATTTGCGACTGGGGGATCAACCCGAAGATGCTAGCCACAAAGAGAGCCCCCAGCGCGACTATATCGTAGCGCCAACGACCCCAGACGAGCAAAATTAGGAGTGTTAGCAGAATTAGGAGTAGGATACCTTGATCAGTACTCATGCAGACCTATGGCTTTATTGAACCAGCGATTGCGGATGAGGTACTTGCAATATTACTTAGAATCTTAGCGATCACTGGAACCGTAAACCAAAAAAAATAGCGGTCATCGAGAAAAAGCGAAGAATGTTTGAGCATTTCATGGGATAGCCCTATGAATATCTAAATGGATTCTTAAAAATAATCCTATGTCCTTCTGGAATTCTCTGGCAGATTCAACTCTGAAGTGCATAACTCTACCGCGGTAGGAAAAAAGGTCAGCTGTCTGTAGGCTCTTTCCTTTTTCTCCGACAAGAGATATGCGAAATGAGTAGCTACAAACAACTGACCTACG
>Ga0335398_10003479_pt1 | contig 23018 bp, 20 predicted proteins | sample BON03_FD_205742 | JGI IMG/M metagenome (GOLD analysis project Ga0335398, IMG submission 205742) | Freshwater microbial communities from Lake Bonney liftoff mats and glacier meltwater in Antarctica - BON-03 (spades assembly) (version 2) | ecosystem: Environmental > Aquatic > Freshwater > Ice >... | reverse complement strand
AAAAAGGTTTCTATATTTGCACCCGCGTAACCGCTAGGAGAAATGGCAGAGTGGTCGAATGCGGCAGTCTTGAAAACTGTTGAGGGTCACACCTCCGGGGGTTCGAATCCCTCTTTCTCCGCAAAAAGCCCCGAAACATGATTGTTTACGGGGCTTTTTAATTAGCATCACCAATTTCATTGCCAATTTACTGTTTTTACTGCTTCATTTTTGTTCAAATAGTCTTCGCTTTTAGGTAAGCATACAAACTTGCAAACATTGACGTAAAAACTCCCTATATTTTTTTAGTTATTGTTTGGCTTTAGTTAAGGATTTGATATTGTTTTATATTCAAACATCTAATTGTTTTATATCGAAACATTTAATATCTTTGTAACGTACATGAAAGGGAAAATAGATATGAAAACAAAATTATCACAAAAGCTGATTGGTCAGAGGATAAACGAACTCCGCAAGATTAAAGGATTTTCCCAAGAGGATTTGGCGAAGAGTATTAATATTTCTCGTCCATCTTTGGCTCAAATTGAATTAGGTAATAGGAGTGTTAATATTCTTGAATTACAACAATTGTCAATGGAATTAGGATTTTCATTAGATGATTTTATGTCTGAAAATTTTGAGATTCATCAGGAAATTAATGATGAGAATGAAGTAAAAATTAATCTAGTTGAAGAACGTATTTCTATACCTAATTTAAAAGTTGATAAATTAAAAAATGTGTTATTATACATTTTAGAAAAATGTGCAGGAAAACCAAATGTTGGGGAAACAGTTCTTTATAAGTTGTTGTATTTTTCTGATTTTAACTATTACGAGTTATATGAAGAGCATTTAACTGGTGCTAAATATAAAAAATTACCATTTGGACCTGTACCTCAAAAATTAAATGCAATTATCAATCAGATGATTGAGGGAGGAGGATTGAAACGGGTCAAAACTAAATATCACGGCTATCCTCAAACTCGTTATTTGCCTCTAGAAAAAGCTGATTTAACTCAATTAAAAGCAAGTGAAACAGAAATCCTTGATAGGGTAATTGAACAAATGAGTGACTGGTCTGCGGCTGCAATAAGTAATTATTCTCACAAAGATTTACCTTGGTTAGCTTCAAAAGAGGGAGAAGATATAAATTATGAATTAGCTTTTTATAGAGAGGCTCCATTCTCTGTAAGAAATTATGGAGATGAAATTGAACAAGAATGATTTTTGAGGAATTAACAGAATTTAAAAGAGACTTTAGAAAACTCTTAAAAAAATATAGAACGCTAAAGAATGATTTAGATGTTGTAAGAAAGGTGATAGATTTTTCTCCTTCTGAAAGACCTCCGTTCAGTTTTCATGTTAATAATTTAGGTTTGAAAACTTGTGTGATAAAAGTGAAAAAGATTGCTTGTAGAGCATTAAAAGGACAAGGAGTAAATTCGGGGTTGCGTTTAATATATGCTCATTTCCCAGAAGAAGATAAAATAATATTTATTGAGATTTACCATAAGAATGACAAAGAAAATGAAGATAGGCAAAGAATTATAAACAATTTTAATTAGGGATTATTAAATTAAAGATGAAAGAAAATCACACAGGGACTATGATTTTGTATTTCATATCTCAAATGTATTAGTTTAAAATTTAAAACATCACTCCGAACTTATTAGGGGCTAAAGCATACCCTTTGTTATTCTATTTTAATGTTGTAAAACATTCTTTTATGAAATACTGTGTTAATCCAATTCCATCCCTATTTTCAAACTCCAAATATTTAGCTTTAGAGTAGATGGCTCTTTCTTCCGTTTTATTATGGGCTTCTGCTTTCTTTTGACCGCATAAATAGAAGCCAATAGCACTTAAAAGAAATGAAGCTAAAAGACCCAAAGCCCAATTAGGTATTTCTTGCCTTGCTTTGACCTAAAACCTCTCTAAGATCAATTAAAAAGAGTTTCATTTCACTTAACTGGTAATCTGTCAGTTTCTTTTGTTGTTCTAAATCTATCTTTAATGGCTTTTCAGTCACTTTTTCTAATCTAGTTGCAGTAGTCTTTAAAGATCTTCAATACAATTCTTTTTTAAAGTTAAAAAATTTTAAATCGATGAAATTTTAAGATTCATCGCAAACTTTTTTGGGTTCATCGCATATTCCAAATTGACTGGTTTTGGGGCGTAAGTTTGTCTTGTAAATCATTAATAACCTGGCTGTAACAAAGCAGATCTAAATTAAAATATCATGAAAAAATTTTTAAGAAGTACCACAGCACTTGCCCTTTTATTTGCAACCACAACAGGAATGGCAACCCAGCCTAAAATTAGTTTGGCTTATGGAAACGATGCAAAAAGTTTTGTCGTTAAATTGGAATCGCAATACCAAGATTCAAAAATCAAATTAATCAATGATAATGTACAGACTATTTATTCAGAGAATATCCAAAGTACGGATTACGTCAAGAAATTCAATATGAAAAACCTTGAAATGGGCACCTATTACTTTTTGGTTAAAAATGCTCTGTCATCTATAGTTTATACGCTTACCGTTAACGACAAAAACCTAAGTATATCCAATAAAAGCAAAAGCACTAACAAACCTGTTTTCAAGAAGACGGGCAATAAAGTTTCTGTAAAATTTTTCAATGCCGACCAGCAAAAAGTTGATATTACAATTGTCGACAGTAAACTGAGGGTTATTTTCAAGGAATCAGCAAAAGGCGAATTGATAATTGGAAAAATATTCAATTTTAAAAAAGTTTTGAAGGGGACTTATACCATTAGGGTGAATGACGGAGAGGACACCTATTATGAAAACATTACCATTGGATAGACGGTAATATATTCTCCGAATTATATAGCTGTTTGTTAGTGTAAAACGGTCTTTGAGCAAAACTAAAGACCGTTTTCCTATTCTACGCCTTTTTAGCTGCAACGGTATCATTCAAACCATTCTTTGCTGAATGCTTATCTTCATTTTTATTATCTTGGCTACCACGATTAACCAATTTCGATGCAACTTAATTTTACCAGCTTAAAAAAGAATCAGAAAATAGCCATCCATATTTTAGTATGGGCGGTATTAATTTCATTGCCCTATATCTTTGCACTACAGGCCGAAGATGGCGGACCACGGTCGCAAATAACAGGAAAGAGATTGTTGTTGAACTCATCAATGAATATCTTTTGGGCTTTGACTTTCTACTTAAATAGCTACGTCCTTATTCCCAAGATTCTTTATCAAAGTAGGCTGTTACTTTTTGTATTTGCAAATCTTGGACTACTTGCTGGCGTACTCTTCATGAACCAATGGATGTACAACCTTCTGATATACGAACATCCTTATTTCTTTTTCAAAGCGATAACCTACAATGGCTTACCCTTCTTGTTTTTTGTCTTGATAAGCATTGCCTTCAAAACAGTTTTTGACCGAATTAAAATGGATCGTATTGCTAAGGAGCGTCAAAGTGAAAACCTAAAAACGGAACTTTCTTTTTTACGCTCCCAGATTAGTCCACATTTTCTGTTCAACGTACTAAACAACATCGTTGCTTTAGTAAGGTTGAAAAGTGATGAATTGGAACCTACCATATTAAAATTGTCCTCCTTGATGCAATACATGTTGTACGAGACGGATGATGAAAAAGTATTGTTGAAAAGCGAAGCCGATTATCTGCAAAGTTATATCGACCTTCAGAAACTACGCTTTGGCGACTGGCTTAAGCTAAACGTAGATTTGGGATTGAAGGAAGATTGGCACACCATTGAACCCATGCTCTTGATCTCCTTTGTGGAGAATGCCTTTAAACATGGTACTGGAATGATAGAAAACCCCATAATAGATATTTCGTTACAAGCAGTCAACAATGAACTTGCCTTTATAGTAAAAAATAAGTTCATCGATGATGACCAGGCCAAGGACCAGGTTTCCAGTATAGGACTGATCAATGTGAAACGACGGTTGCAACTTTTATATGGTAAAAACCATGACCTAAATATTGACAGTACGGACCAATGGTTTATCGTTACCCTAAAACTAGCATTTGAGCCATGATGAAGTGTATAGCCATAGAAGATGAACCCTTAGCATTAGAACTGTTAAAAGATAACATAGGAAAGGTACCTTTCCTAAATCTGTTAGCTTATTGCAACAATGCTTTTGAAGCGATGGAAACGATGCAGGCAGAATCCGTTGACCTCATATTCATCGACATACAAATGCCCGGCCTTACCGGACTCTAATTTATTGCCAGTCTTGAAAAGAAACCCTTAGTAATCTTTATTACCGCTTACAAACAATACGCCGTTGAAAGCTATGACCTTGATATTGTGGACTACCTAGTAAAACCCGTGCCTCTGGAACGTTTTATAAAAGCTTGTAATCGTGCCAAGGAACTACATGAACTGAAATCCGCTAAAAGTTCTTTTACAAAAGAGAAGATCCCGGACCATTTTTTCGTTAACGTAGATTACAGTCAGCTAAAAGTGAAATTCGATGATATTATTTGGATGAAAGGCTATGGAGATTACATAAAGTTTCATTTAAAAAGTATCGAACATCCACTTGTGGTTCGCACCACTTTTAAAGACTTAGATATGAAACTGCCACAGAATAAATTCATCAGGATTCATAAATCGTACTCAGTTGCTATAGACAAAATTACCGCCATTCGTAAGAACAGTATTTTTCTGGGAGAAAAAGAACTATCGGTTGGCGAGACTTTTCGGGGAAGTTTGGAAAAATTGGTCGGGAATAGAAATTAGGCTTTTCCCTGATATGACAATTTGTACAAATTCCATAAATCGGCTATTTTACGCAACTAAAAATATTTAATAAAACTATTTGGTAAAGTTACTTCCGAACTATGATAAATTTTATTGTTTATATTTTTTTTTGATGAGAAAATTAGACAATAGAAAAAAAATTAGATAAATTTAAAATAAGATTATAATTCTAACAACAGTAAATTAAAGTATCCGCTATGAAAAACCTTTTGTTTTTTCTCTTTATATTTTCTATTACACTTCAAGCTCAAATAGACACTGCGCCCATTGACAAAAAATATTCCAAGCAAATTGATCAGCTAGCTAAATCAAAAAAAATAAAAGCTTCTTTTGATTATATTGTAGATTTAGAAACCTTTACGCATGACAATTTAATTGAATTGACTGAAATTGCTGCTCCTCCATTTAAAGAGCAAAAACGTGCTGAAAGATTTGCGGAAAAAATAAGAGAAATTGGACTAGATTCTGTGTGGATAGATGGAGAAGGAAATGTTTTAGGGCTTTTAAAAGGTTTGGTAGGCAATAAAACTGTTGCTCTAGATGCCCATTTAGATACTGTTTTTCCGGAAGGGACTGATGTGACAACTAGAATAATTAATGACACCATTTATGCTCCTGGTATTGGCGACGACACTAGAGGCTTATCTATGGTTTTAACTGTTCTAAAAACAATTAAAGATAAAAACATTAAAACCAGAGATAATATTCTAATTGTTGGAACTGTTGGTGAAGAAGGTTTAGGAGATTTAAGAGGCGTTAAATATTTATTTAAAAATAATGTCCCTAAAATTGATTCCTGGATAGCAATTGATGGAGGAGATATAGGAAGGGTGAACATTAAAGGCCTTGGCTCTTACAGATATCGTGTTACTTTTAACGGCCCAGGTGGTCATTCTTGGGGTGCCTTTGGTCTGGCAAACCCCCACCACGCAATGGGATCTGCCATTGATAATTTTATAGATGCAGCAAATGAATACACCTTAGAGGGCCCTAAAACAAGCTATAATATTGGAGTAGTTAATGGGGGTACTTCTGTGAACTCCATTCCCTTTGAGTCTATTATGGAAATTGATATTAGATCCATAGATCCTGCAAGACTTGACGTAATGGAAGGGCTTCTTAACCAAGCAGTAAGTGATGCCTTAAAAAAACAGAATTCAATAAAGCGCGAAGGAGCCTCTTTAACTGTAAACATTGATAAAATTGGGAATCGTCCCTCTGGATCACTAGAGCCAAATCTTCCATTAATTCAAAGGGCTATGGCTGCTACGGCATATTTTAATGAAACGCCATCCCTCACAATAGGCTCAACAGATTCTAATATTCCTATTTCTTTAGGAATCCCTTCAGTGACTATTGGAAGGGGAGGTATTGGAGGAAATGCACATGCATTAAATGAATGGTGGTATAATAAAGAAGGGCACAAGTCCATTCAGTTGGCCCTATTATTACTTCTATCAGAGGCTGGTTTTGAAAGGTAAAAATTAAATATTTAGAACTATAAAACTAAAAAAGCTCCTTATAGAGTATATAAAGCCCCATAATAAGAACAAACCAACCAAAGGATTTCTTGAGTTTGTGTCCTGGAATATGCTTAGAAAAGTAAATGCCTAAGAAAATTCCAGTAATAGAAAGGGCTGTAAAACTTAATAAGAATACCCAGTCTATATCTATGTTTTGAATATCTCCAATAAAGCCAAACAAAGATTTAATAGCTATGATTAAAAGAGAGGTAGCTACCGCTTTTTTCATGGACAACTTGGCAAATAATACCAATGCAGGAATAATTAAAAAACCACCCCCAGCGCCAACAATTCCTGTTAAAACGCCTACAACAGCCCCCTCTAAAATAATCATGGAGTAGTTGTAGCTAATGACCTGCTCTTCTTCATTCTGAACCACTTTATTGTTTCTAATCATGGCTATAGAAGCCAATATCATTATCATAGCAAAAAACACCATGATGGCTAAATTCTTAGTAATAAGAACACCCTCCATAATAAAAAATTCATTAGGTAAGGCAGGCATTAAATAACGCCTGGTGGCGTATACCCCAAGAAATGCGGGTGCAGCAAAAACAAGTGCAGTCTTTAGGTCTACCAAACCCTTTTTGAAATTTTTATAAGCTCCAAAAAGAGAAGAAGTACCCACTACAAAGAGAGAATAAGCAGTTGCAGTCATGGGATTTACAGCCATTAAATAAACTAGAATGGGTACTGTTAATATAGAACCACCGCCCCCAATAAGTCCTAAAACCATCCCAATTAGAAGGGCACCAAAATATCCAAAAATCTCTAAAACATCCATAGTGAAAAATTAAAGGCTAAAGGTAAGCGGGCGTAATAAAAATAATGGTAACAATTGTTACCTAACCCATTTGTTCAAATTTAATTTTAAATATTATATGACTTGAAAACCATGTGCATAAGGATCATCGTCATCTATAATAATCTGGTTATAACCGTACACCTTGGCCCAACCTTGGATGCTTGGAACAATAGCGGGAAAACCACCAAGACTAGTGACTTTTTCAATTTTACCAGTAAACTGAGAGCCAATAAAGCTTTCATGAATAAAAGGTTCATTCTCTTTGAGTAATCCCTTTGCTTGCCATTGGGCCATTCTGGCCGATGTTCCTGTGCCGCAAGGAGATCTATCTATAGCCTTATCTCCATAAAATACAGCATTGCGCGCCGTGGCTTTTGGATCTATGGTTTTTCCTGCCCAAAGTATGTGACTCACACTATTAATACTAATATCTTCTGGGTGAATAAAGGCATTTGGATAGGCGCTGTTAATGACAGTCCTAAGTTCTCCTGAGAAAGCAATAAGCTGGCTAGCTGTATAGATTTCTAAACCTTTAAAGTTTTCTTGAGGGTCTATAATGGCGTAAAAATTACCCCCATAAGCCACATCAAAACACAACAATCCCAAAACAGAATGATGTACTTTTAAGTCCTTTGCCGCCAAATAAGACTTTACATTGATGAGCTTTACCCAATCAACTTTTTTACCCTTTTGGCTGTATTCAATGAGCACCAAACCTGCTGGGGTTTCTAAGCGTACTTTTCCTGGTATTTTAGGGGTTATAAGCCCCTCTTCTATTCCTATGGTTATACTACCAATAGTGCCGTGACCGCACATAGGTAGGCAGCCACTGGTTTCAATAAATAAAATGGCTATGTCATTTTCTGGATTAGAGGGTGGGTAAAAGATACTACCACTCATCATATCGTGACCTCTGGGCTCATACATAAGCCCTTTTCTTACCCAATCATACTCTTTTAAGAAATGCTGACGTTTTTCACTCATACTGATCCCTTTAAGAGTGGGGCCACCTTCTGCTATCACCCTCACTGGGTTGCCGCAGGTATGAGCGTCAATACAAAAAAATGTTCTTCTAGACATCTAACTAAACGTATAAAATCATTGGTTTTTAATCTAAAGAAAGTGATCCGTCTACAAGGCGCCAAATTTTTAAGGGGTTTCCCTCTTGTAAAGCCAAGGGCAATTGTAATTGCGGCCAATTCTGGAAAGATATAGGCCTTAACCATCTTTTCATAGCATGTACCCCTACAGCTGTAAATCTTGCGTCTGAGCTAGCAGGGAAAGGACCTCCATGTTGCATAGCTGCACATACTTCTACTCCAGTGGGCACTCCATTAAATATAATACGTCCTACTCTATCTTTAAGTGTGTTTACTAAAACGGGTTGGGCGGCTATAGCCTTTTCAGTTCCTAAAATAGTACCCGTTAACTGTCCTTCTAAATTGGCTATCAGTGGAATAAGCTCCGCTATATTTTTGCAGCGCACCACTAAAGACATGGGACCAAAAACTTCTAAATGCAAGCTAGGATTTGCAGCAAAAGTTGTGGCGTTTACTTCATAAATAGCACCCTCTCCAAATCCATTTTCGCTTTTTAATTCTTGTGGCTGTGTGGTAGCTAATAACTGAGCTTTTTCTGCTACTTCTCCCCTACCTTTATTATAAGCTGCGTGTATATTTGGGTGCAACATAACCGTAGGACTTATTTTAGAAAAAGCTGCTTTTAAATGACTTATAAAAAGTGCCGTTTCTGGGCCTTCTACACAAAAAATCAAACCTGGATTGGTGCAAAACTGTCCAGAACCTAAAGCTATAGAAGCGGCATAAGCTTCTGCCCAATCTGTAGCTCCGAGATCCAAAGCTTCTGGAAGCACAATTATAGGGTTAACAGAACCCATTTCAGCAAACACAGGAATTGGCTCTGACCTACTTTGTGCCAATTGGTAAAGGGCAGTTCCACCAGCAACACTTCCTGTAAAACCCACTCCTTTAATTAGCGGATCTTTTACCAATTGCTGACCCAATTCATAGCTATTGCTGTTTAAATTAGAAAAGACGCCTTCTGGCATTCCAGTATCTTTGGCTGCTTTTAAAATAGCAGACGCTACTAAAGCACCAGTAGCAGCGTGCATGGGGTGGCCCTTTACAATTACAGGGCATCCAGTAGCCAGCGCACTTGCGGTGTCTCCCCCTGCGGTTGAATAAGCCAATGGAAAATTACTCGCGCCAAATACCACTATTGGTCCTAGTGGGTAGTTTATTTTTCTAATGTCAACTTTTGGAATAGGGCTTCTTTCCAAGTCTTCATGGTCTATCACTGGATCTAGAAACTGTCCATTTTCTAGCGCAGTGGCAAAGCCTTCTAATTGTCCTATGGTCCTACCCCGCTCTCCCATTGCCCTAGCTGCTGGCAAACCAGTTTCTGTACAATAAGTGTCTATAAGGAAGTCTCCCAAAGCCAATATTTCTATGGCAATAGCTCTTAGAAAAGCAGCGCGCTCTTTAAGTGTTAAGGCCTGAAAGGATTCAAAGGCATAAGCGGCTTTTCTAGTAGCCAATGAAGCCTCTTCTACTGTGGCACATTTAAAAGTCCAAGGAGTAGCCTTTTGGGTGATAGGATTGAAAGTCTGAAAGCTGTGAGCGCTTTCAGCACTGTATTGGAAACCTATTAAATTTTGATTGGGAATTTCTATCATTATAGGAGTGTTTTATAGTTTGGTAATACAGGTCTTTTTGCCAATGCTTCTGCAATAATTTTTCCTACTCGCTCTCTTTCTAAACCTTGTAACGGCATTCTGGGCAAACGCACCAGTTCAGACCCTATACCAGTAGCCACCTCTGCCATTTTAATATTTTGCACCAACTGAGGGTTTATATCCAATTCTAAAAGAGGCATAAACCAGCGGTATATATCGGTGGCTTTGTCCAATTGCCCCGCCATTGCCAAGGCATATATGGCCACAGTTTCTGCAGGAAAAGCACAAACCAAACCAGCTACCCAACCATCTGCACCTAATAAAATACTCTCTAAGGCTAGGGTATCTACCCCTGAAAGTATTTTTAAGCGGTCTCCAAAAGCATTTTTAAGCCTTGTAATATTAGTAGTGTCTCTAGTAGACTCTTTTACTGCTTGAATATTATCTAACTTTAATAACTGCTCAAACATAGGAAGTGTGACTTCTATTCCGTAATCTACCGGGTTGTTATACACCATAATTGGTAGGTCTGTGGCACTAGCAACGGACTTAAAATAAGCCATAGTTTCATAAGCTGTTGCTTTATAACGCATGGGAGGTAGCATCATAAGTCCTTTTGCACCAGCTTCTTGCGCAGCATGCGAAGCTGCTACTGCGCCTTTGGTTGTTTGCTCTGCAATGTTAATGACCACAGGAATAGCCCCCTTTACGTGGGCTACCGTATGGCGTACTAAAATATCTTTTTCTTGTGTAGTTAGGGTACTGGACTCACCTAAGGTACCCCCTAGAATAATACCGTGAACGCCAGCTTCCATTTGGGCATCTAAATTTATGCTGAATAAAGGCAAGTTCAGGCGGTCTTGAGAGGTGAACTTAGTAGTTACAGCTGGCATGACGCCTTTCCATTGTATACTCATGGTCTATGATATTGGTTGTTTTAAAGACTAAAATACAAATACCTTTCTAAAAGAATCCCTATGAACTAGGAAATATTTAATTGGCTTAATATTTTCATAAAAGATGACTTAGCTAGTGCTTATTTTGTTATTTTAGTTGCGCTTAAATACAATTAAACATAAAAATATATGAAAAAACTAGCCCTTATAGTCATAAGCCTTTCCATGGGAACCTTACAGGCTCAAAAAAAAGTAACCACTAAAGTAGCAGATCCTCAGTTATTTGCTAAAACAATTACACAATCAGAATTAAAAGATCATTTATACACCTACGCTTCAGATGAATTTGAAGGAAGAGAAACTGGAGAACCTGGCCAAAAAATGGCTGTTGCTTATCTAAAAAAACAATATGTGGCTCTTGGTATTCCTGCTGCTAAAGGAGGCGATGACTATTTCCAATCCATAGCTCTAGAAGTCCGTAAAATTCCTACTGGAACAATGACCATGGGCACTAGCAGTTTAGAAAATGGAGAGGGCTTTATGACTTTTAATTCGTTTAACGGAAATTTCAAATCTATTGTCTACGCTAATTACGGAATTGAAGAAGGCATGTATTCTGATTATGCTTCAATAGATGTAAAAGGTAAAGTAGTCCTTCTTAAATCTGGTGAACCAAAAGACGCCAAGGGAAATTTTTTACTTTCAGGAAGTTCAGAAGCTAGCAAATGGAGTAATATTTCAGAAGCACTCTCTAAAAGAGTGGCCGTTGCTAAAGAAAAAGGAGCCGTTGCTATCTTATTTTTTGACCAAGCAAACTTTGACCGGTACCAAAGACGTTTTAATTATATGAAACAAAACAACAGTGGTAACATGGAAATTAAAGCCTTGTCTAAAGAAACTACTCCTTCTTTTTATTTAAATACTGAGTTTGCAAACAATATATTATCTGGTATTGAAACTGATATGAAAGCCAGAGTTTTAAATACGCCCGTATCTTTTGCTGTTAAAAGTGCAAATAAAGAAGTACTGTCAGAAAATGTAGTGGCTTTATTAAAAGGAAGTGAATTTCCAGAAGAGTACATTGTTATTTCTTCTCACTTAGACCACGTTGGGGTAAACAGCGATGGAGAAATTCACAATGGAGCAGATGACGATGGGTCTGGTACTGTGGCTCTTTTAGAAATTGCGGAAGCTTTTAAAGATGCTGCTAATAACGGAAAAGGCCCTAAGAGGTCTATTGTATTTTTACATGTTACAGGTGAAGAAAAAGGTTTATTGGGCTCTCAATACTACACAGATGTAGACCCTATTGTGCCACTAGCTAACACAGTGGCCAACTTGAACATAGATATGGTTGGGCGCATAGATCCAGAACGAAAAGGAGATAGAAATTATATATACCTTATTGGGTCTGACAAATTAAGCACTGAATTACACGAACTCTCAGAAGCAGTGAATAAGAAATATACTAATATAGCCTTAGACTACACCTACAATGATGAGAATGATCCAAACCGTTTTTACTACAGAAGTGATCATTACAATTTTGCAAAAAATAACATTCCAATCATTTTTTATTTTAATGGAACCCATGTAGATTACCATAAACCTAGTGACACTCCAGATAAAATAAACTATGATTTGCTGGAAAACAGAACTCGCTTGGTATTTTACACTGCATGGGAACTAGCCAATAGAGCTAATAGAATTGTAGTAGACAAGACTGCTAAATAAAGAAAAAATCACCTGAAAAAAAATCCCCAAGTCCTTTGACTTTGGGGATTTTTTTTTCAGCTCAAACCAAGATAAATTTACTTATTCTGAATATAAATAAGGCACATTTAAAACCACAAAAAAAGCCTTACTTTAAAAGTAAGGCTTAAATTCTGGGTGGAAGACCGGGTTCGAACCGGCGACCTCTGGTACCACAAACCAGCGCTCTAACCAACTGAGCTACAACCACCATTTGTAATCGGGTGCAAATATAATTTATTTTCATCAGTCTTTCAAAATAATTCTGATGCTATTTATAAAACTTTCTATTTATAAACTAAGATTAAACTTAGATCAACCCATCTAGACTATTCACAGCTACAGGGCGTTCTGCTGTAAAACCCTCAGCCGCTTCTACATTTATTAATCTTCCCAAATCTTGTGCTCTATAACGCACACTTTCTAAAAAATTCTCAGAAGATATTGGGGTCTGAGGATCATTGCTTTTAGGATCAAAAAATTGAGAACTGTAAGCCAATATAGCTTCTTGTTTTTTGGCTATAAATCCAGAGACATCTATCACAAAATCTGGAGTTAAGTTCTGCCATTGAATATAATGGTACACTTGTTTTGGACGCCAAGGAGCCTGTATAGCACCAGAGCTATCAAGAGTATCTACTTTAATGAGCCCGCTTAAAAAACAAGCATCGCTCACTAATGCACTCCCTTTTCCATGATCTATATGTCTGTCCCTGAATGCATTACATAAAACTACATCTGGCTTGTACTCTCTGATTTTTGCTATAATTGCTTTTTGTAATTCTGGCGTGTTTTGAAAAAATCCGTCTGCAAAATCCATATTTTCTCTGAGTGAAACACCTAAGATTTTCGCAGCCTTTACTGCTTCTAAATTTCTAATAGCAGCTGTTCCTCTGGTTCCCAACTCCCCCCTAGTAAGATCTATAATACCTACTTTTTTTCCCATGCTAATTTCTTTAGCTATAGTGGCTCCGGCTCCTAATTCCACGTCATCTGGATGTGCTCCAAAGGCTAAAATATCTAGTTTCATAAAAATCCCTTTCTAAATAGCACCCATAGCGCTATATATTAATAATTTAAAAGTGTTTTTAAATAGACAATCATTGTGAAATTGCCTTTATGGCTTGCTCTATATCTTCTTTTAAGTGTTCTGTTTCTTCTATTCCAACAGAAAAACGAATAAGCCCGTCTGCTATGCCTTGGTGAGCTCTTTCCTCTGGGCTTAATAAGGAATGAGAAGTGAGTGTAGGGGAAAGAAGGGTGCTTTCTATGCCTGCCAAACTCATAGAGGGCTTTATTAGTTTTAATGCTTTTTGAAAGTCACTGACATTTAATCCAGCTGCCAATTCAAAGGATAGCATACCTCCAAAACCTTTCATCTGAGAAGCAGCTAATAGGTGGTCTGGGTGTGAACTAAGTCCTGGATAATTAACTTTAGATATTTTAGGATGGTTTTCTAAAAACTGAGCCATATCTAACGCATTTTCATTTTGAGCCCTCACCCTAATACCCATGGTTTTAATACTGCGTTCTAAAAGCCAAACGGTGTAGTCACTTAAAGAACCTCCTAGATTTTTAGCCAATCTAAATATTTTATCCATATGGATTTTAGAAGCTGCTACAGCTCCTGCACAAATGTCGGAATGACCTCCCATATATTTTGTGGCAGAATGAATAATAATATCTATTCCAAAATCTGCTGGATTCTGGTTTACCGGACTTGCAAAAGTATTGTCAATCATACTAACCACTCCTGCACTTTTAGCTATGCCCGCCACTGCTTTTAAATCTGTGATGGTCAATAAAGGATTAGAAGGTGTTTCTATATAAATTACTTTAGTGTTTTCCTTTAAAGCAGCTTTAAAGTCCTCAGGAGCCAAGCCTTTAGTAAAGGTGTATTGTATTCCAAATCTCTCAAATTCCTCTACTACAAAGTTATAGGTGCCTCCATAAAGTGTTTTTTGCAAAACCACATGATCTCCTGCACTTAAAAAAGCCATCATGGCCGTGCTTACTGCTGCCATACCACTACCAAAAATAAGAGCCTCCTCTGAGTGTTCTAAAGCAGCTATTTTTTTTGACAAAGCTACTTGGTTAGGGGTGTTGAAATACCTAGGGTACCTCTTTACTTCTACATCCTCAAAGGCATACGAGGTACTCATATACAAAGGAGAAACTGCTCCTTTAAAAACGGTGTCTTCTAATTCTCCAAAGTGTGTACACATGGCATTTAAGCCTAAATCTTTATGGTCCATAGGTTTTGATTATTTTTTACTAAATATTTTATTTCTCCAGAAACTAATGCCTCCCAATAGAATGACTCCAATCACACAATAGTAAATAAAAGTGGGTGTAATTACTTGAGAACCGCTAGCATAAGAATGTAGGCCAACTAAATAAAAATTCACTCCAAAATAGGTCATCATAATACTTGCATAAGCCACAATACTCAGAAAATTAAAGGTCCATCTTCCTCTAAGACCTGGCACTAATCTGGTGTGGATAACAAATGCGTATATTAAAATAGAAATAAGAGCCCAGGTTTCTTTAGGATCCCAGCCCCAGTATCTACCCCAGCTTTCATTGGCCCATTGTCCTCCTAAAAAGTTTCCAATGGTAAGCATAATAAGTCCTACTGTTATAGAGAGTTCATTAATAATGGTCAGTTCCTTTAAATTGAGATCCATCTTTTTCTTATTTTTTTCATTGGTCATGATAATTAGAACTAAAGATACAATCCCTAAGATCATTCCCACTGTCAATGGCCCATAACTCCCCACAATAACGGCTACGTGTATCATAAGCCAATAACTATCTAATACAGGAACTAAATTAGCCACAGAGGGATCTACCCAACTTTGGTGTGCAATCCATAAAAGCATGGCTGTAACAAAGGTTGTGGCCGCCAGCGTGAGGTCACTTTTCCTACCCAATGCTATTCCCATAGCTAAGGTGGCCCAAGACACATATAAGATACTCTCATAGGCGTCGCTCCAAGGAGCGTGTCCAGAAATATACCACCTCATAATAAGCCCAGAGGTATGAAGCGCAAATAGCCCCCAAACAAGAAATTTAAATAGGTAAATACCTCCTTTTAAAAACTTTCGTTCTTTAAAGATCTGAAAAATCAAGAAAAAGAACATGAGCACCCCAGTTAGGGCATAGTACTTGTACAGCTTGTTAAAAATATCTAATTGGTTGTACCATACTTCTGCCTGTATTTTATTTTGACTTGGCATGACTTCACTACCATGGTTGTTTTGGTTTTGGGTAAAGGCCTCTAGTAATTTATCTGACTGAGTGTAGTCTTTAGAAGCTATGGCCTTTTCAAGGCTCATTAGATAAAAAGGAATTGAATTTTTAACAAAATTTGAATATAAGCTGTCTGCAATCACATGTGCTCCAGAGCGATATTCAACAGCTGAAATCCATTTGTTATTCTCGTCATCGAGCAGCGGAAAAATCTTTAAAATCTCTCCCCCTAATGCTCTATTTAATAGCCCTAATCTGAGATCTATATCCTGAAAATCTTTTTGAAATTTGTTTGGATTGGTAGTGGCATAAGCGTCTTCTAAATACGGTGCTAGTTTATAAGCCATATCTTCATTAAAAAAGTCTGTAGCTTTTACGTACCGCTGTCCCTCTGGAACACCAAGAATATGTCTTAAACTATCATTTTGCCCTTTTTTATCTAAGGCTATAAAAGGCGTGTTGTACCAGAGTGCAGGATTAATCATCATAGAGAGTAAAACCTGGTCTGGATTAAGGCCTTCATATTGAGTTTTAAAACTCAATTTTCTCAATAGCTCAGAGGCAAAAGTATTAATAGGCTTCATCCTACCTCCGTCATCTTGAATCACTATAGATCCAAATTTAGCTGCATGCTCCTTTGTAACTAACGTATTTTGTAATGCTTTATTAAGATCTGATGTGGTAGCTGTTTCTTTTGGATTGCTGTGAGCATGGGTATCATCATTGGCCGAGGCGTTTGGCTGCTGGCTAAAAGAAGAAAAACCAAAACCAACTAACATTAAAAGGGTTAATGCTGCTTTTTTTGCCTTTACTTTTTCTAAGGTTCTGGCCAGGTCTTTAAATCTGGTATTTCCAAAAAATAAGATCCCCATAAGTCCTATATACAATAGAAAATATCCTACATAAGTAATCCATGTACCCCAAAAATCATGGCTTACAGAGAGAACCGTTCCTTTTTCGTCTGGATGAAAACTAGATTGAAAAAAGCGGTAACCACCATGGTCCAATACATGATTCATGAAAATGTCATAATCAAAGGGACGGCTGTTCTCTATTGTGACTCTACTCATAAATGAGGCGTAACCCTTTTCAGTACCTGGGTATTTTTCTGCTATAAAGTCATTCAATTTAATAGAAAACGGCAGCTCGTAAACCTTAGAGCCATAACCTAATGTGAAATCTAAACCTGCTAGTGAAAGTTTTTCAGAATAGCTTGCCATTCCTTTAGAGCCCAGCACGGTCATGTTTTTTGTCTCTCCATTACTTGTAATAGAAACAGTGAGCGCGTCTTTAGTTTCTGGCGTTTGTTCTGCTTCTGGTACTGCAACAATGCCATTAATCCCTTTAATGGGCATTTCTGGAATAACAAACTGCATGCCACCTATATTGTATAAGGAGCGCATTTGTAATTCTTGAACGCTGTCTTTAATTACGACCCCTTTTAGTTGGTCTGCCATACGTAAAAAATCACCTTCAAAAGGAGTGTCTATGGAAAAAGGTGTGGTAGTGGTATTAATATTAATAGCACCCACTGTTGGGCTATTTAGGGCAAATAAAATATTATGAATGCTAGTGACGTCACCAGACGCCAAAAAATGATCATGTCTGTTACCGTCTCCTGCCTCTACAATTTTCAGAAATTCACTGCCGTTGGGATCTTCTATAAGGCCTTCCTGAGCACCTTTTTGAAAAGAAACAAAGGCTACTTTAAAATCTTGATTAGCAAAATCAGACGTCCATGGTAAAGACGTTTTTTTTGCCTCTGGCGTAAAAATAGCCAGGTCTTCAAAGCTTCTTCTAGCAGGCTGTCCTTCATTCTCCCCGTCTACAAAAAGGGTTACATAAGTCTTATCTGAATAAAATATTTTTTCTGTTTCTCCTTCTCTTATAGGCATCATGCCTTCATAACTAATGTAACGGGTTACAAAAGCGCCTATAATGATAAGTATCCATGAAGTATGCAATAATAAAACGGGCCATTTATTAAGTTTAAGTAGGCCGTATCTTTTTATATTTCCTGCAAAATTAATGACAAAGAATACCATCATAGCTTCAAACCAAGTGGCGTTATAAACCCATATTCTCGCTGTCTCAGTAGAGTACCAGCTCTCAATAAAAGTTCCAAAGGCCATAGCTGTGGCAAAGGCAATAAATAAAACAGACATGAGTCTAGTAGAGAAGAGTACTTTTTTAAGTAAATTAATCATATTAATGGAGCTCTTTTTTTGATTATAAAAGTACGCCCTTTTTCTCTTTTTAACAGCCAAATAAATACTAAAAACTACCATTAAAAAGCATTTAATTCTCTTACTTACCCGCATATTTATCTTATTTTTGGGTATGATTTCTATTGCTATAGTTGGTTCGGGTAGGGTTGCCAAACAACTCTTTGATGTTTTTAATAAGAGTAGCCTTTCAGAGGTGAGTCTAATTTTAGGTAGGTCTGAAGAGGCTTTGTCGGGTTTTAAAAATATAAAAACCAGCATTAATTGGAATGTACCTATTGCTGCTGATCTTGTTTTAATTGCAGTTTCTGATAAAGCAATTGCGGAAGTATCCTCAAAGTTAATATGCCCAAATGCTGTGGTATGCCATGTGTCTGGAGCTGTTCCTTTAACAGCCATTGAAGGACACCCTAACAAAGGTGTTTTTTATCCTTTACAAACTTTTGGCTCAGATAGCTCTTTAGACTTTAAAATTATTCCCATTCTCATAGAGGCTACTGATAAAAAAACGGAGCTGTTTTTACAGAATATAGCTAGAGACATTAGTGAAAGAGTGCAAATATTAAACTCTGAAAAACGCAAAAACCTTCATTTATCAGCTGTCTGGGTAAATAATTTTAGTACTTTTTTATTTGGCGAAGCTCAGGAATATTGCAAAAATAAATCAATAGATTTTACTCTTTTAGAGCCTCTTATTAGGCAAACAATAGAAAATACTATTAAATACGGGGCACAAAAAGTGCAAACAGGTCCTGCCAGAAGACGAGATAACACAACTGTGGCTGCACATCTCAATATGCTAGAGAGTGACCTACACAAAAATATTTACAGAACCTTAAGTAATGCCATTGGCGAAAAATATGCTCATGAGTTATAAAAAATTATTACAACAAATCACCACTTTTATCTTTGATATAGACGGTGTTTTTACAGATGGAAATGTCCTTATAACCACTACAGGAGAATTGCTCAGAAAAGTAAGTGTTAAAGATGGATATGCTATAAAGACAGCCTTAGAAAAGGGATATAAAATATGCCTCATTTCTGGGGGCTCCAATGAAGGGGTAAAAAACCGTTTTAAAGCTTTAGGGGTGACTGATATTTATATGGGAGCACATGACAAAATGGAGCCATTACATCTCTTTTTGGACATGTACAAAATAGCTCCATCAGAGGTCTTATACATGGGAGATGATATTCCAGACATTGCACCAATGAATCATATTGGCTTACCAACCTGCCCCCAAAATGCAGTTCCTGAAGTAAAAGCAATAGCGGCTTATATATCTCATATTAATGGAGGTGACGGCTGTGTGAGAGACGTCATAGAGCAGGTGCTTAAGGTTCAAGGAAAATGGGGTATAAACCAAGACGCACAAACTGATTAATATGACTGTTTCATTTAATAGTACTACCTTAGTTTTGGCATCTGGCTCTCCAAGGCGCCAGCAATTTTTTAAGGATATGGGTTTTGAAGTCCTTATTAGACTTAAAGAAGTAGAAGAGTTTTACCCACCCTCCCTAAAAGCTAAAGAAATCCCCTTATTTTTGGCCAAATTAAAGGCCGAAGCTCTGGTAGGCAGTCTGGCAGCACACGAACTACTTATCACCTCAGACACTATAGTTTGGAACCAAGGGCAAGCCCTTGGGAAACCTAAAAATGTGGAGCAAGCCATAGAAATGTTAAGCAGTATGTCTGAAGGTTCTCATGAAGTTTTTACAGCGGTTTGCTTTCACTATCAGGGGAAACAAACCCACTGCATACAGGAAACAAAGGTTACTTTTTCTAGATTGAGTCTAGAAGAAATTACTTTTTATGTCAATCATTTTAAACCTTTTGACAAAGCAGGGGGCTATGGCATTCAAGAATGGATAGGTCTTATAGGTATTAGCGCTATAAAAGGGAACTACAACAACGTAGTGGGACTGCCAACTGAATTGGTGTACCAAGAATTAAAAAAAATACTTGGAACCCCTAAATTAAATTAAGATTATGGAAAAATTTTTTGAAACTCACTTACAAGAATTACTGAGCTCACTTATCCTTTTAATAGGGCTTCTTATTACTAAATTCGTCACAACCAAAGCCATTAAAAAAGTAGGTAAAATTAGTGACCTAAATAAATCCAGAACCAAACTGATTATCAAATACACCAGCGTAGGGATCACAGTCATTGGTTTTGTTGCATTACTCATTATTTGGGGAGTAAAATTAAAAGACTTGAGCTTGGTTCTTTCTTCCTTTTTTGCTGTGTTAGGAGTGGCACTCTTTGCTACCTGGTCTATCCTGAGCAATGTGACGGCAGGGATTATATTATTTTTCTCATTTCCCTTTAAAATTGGCGACAAAATTAAAATCCAAGATGATGATTTCCCTCTAGAAGCGGTCATTACTGATGTAAGAGCTTTTTATATTGAACTCAAAACAGATGAAGGTTACTTGGTCACTTACCCAAACAATCTGTTTTTACAAAAAGGAGTGGCTTTAATTAGCAAACAAGAAATCTAAGCCCATGAAAAATTTACTCATTTATAGTGTTTTATTGGCCCTGCTATCCACCTCTATTTTAAGCGCTCAAGACTTTAATCCAAAAAGTAGTACAGAAGTTTTTCACGACCTTAAAAAACTTAACTTTTTGGGAAATGTGCTATATATTGCGGCACACCCAGACGATGAAAACACCAGATTGATTTCCTACCTCACTCATGAACTACACGCTCAAACATCTTACCTTTCTCTTACCAGAGGAGACGGAGGTCAAAACCTTATTGGAACTGAAATTAGAGAATTATTAGGTGTTTTAAGAACACAAGAATTATTAGCTGCTAGAAATATAGATGGAGGCCAACAATTCTTTTCTAGAGCCAACGATTTTGGTTTTTCTAAAGATCCAGAAGAAACCTTAAAAATCTGGAATAAGGAAGCGGTATTGTCAGACGTAATTACCCGCATAAGAAGCCTAAGACCAGACATCATTATAAACCGTTTTGACCACAGAACTGCTGGTACTACTCACGGCCACCACACCTCTAGTGCGCTTTTAAGTGTAGCTGCTTTTGAGCTGGCAGGAAAAACTGATATAAAAACCTACGGGGCCACTAATGCGAACAAAGAAGAGTATTCAAATAGAGAGATAAATAAGACTGACAGTCAGCAACCATGGCAAGCTAAAAGGAGCTTTTTTAATACCTCGTGGTGGTTTTACGGCTCTGAAAGCGCTTTTGAAAAAGCTTCTAAAAAAGGCCTTATTACCTTAGATGTAGGGGTATTTTATCCCAGTTTAGGAATCTCTAATAACGAAATAGCTTCTTTAGCCAGTAGCCAGCATTTGTGTCAAGGGTTTGGAAGACTCAACAGCAGGGGTTCAGAAAAAGAATATTTAGAGCTTATTAGTGGCGCACCTCTTGTAGATCAAGACATTTTTAGCGGCATAGAGACCTCTTGGAGCAGAATTCCAGAAGGTGCAGAAATTGCTGCCGTTTTAGTTCCTCTAGAAGGTAGTTTTAATTTTTTAGATCCCTCTAAGCAACTTCCAGAGCTTATAAAAGCTTATAGCCTTATCAAAAATATTAAAGATCCTTTTTGGAGAGATCAAAAAACCTCACAGATTAAGAACCTCATTAAAGAGGTGGCTGGCCTTTATTTAAGCTTTCAATCTAAGGAGTCTTTTGCAGCTCCTGGGGCCGTGGTGGAAGCAAACATTAATATGATAGCCAGAGGCACAGACAAACTATCCTTGGTATCATTTGAAATTTTAGGTGCCGGAATTAAAGAAACTCCTCAAAAAACCTTCCAAAAAACTGCTCTTTTTAAAAACCAGAACAAAGATGTTTCATTGGCCATTTCTATACCAAAAGAGGCTGCATTTAGCAATCCTTATTGGCTAAATGAAACTCCTACTTTAGGTATGTACCAAGTAGGAGACCCAACACTCATTGGAACTCCAAAAAGCCCTGCGGCTGTTAAAGCCATGGTTAAACTAGCATATGGAGAGGTCCAACTATCCTTTGAGGTTCCTTTAGTGCATAGATATGCCAAACCTGAAAAAGGGGAATTGTGGGAAACATTTAATGTGCTCCCTCCCCTATCAGTCCAACTAGACCAAGAAGTAGTTTTGTTTCCAAATCAAAACCCTAAAACTATTCAAATAACCATTAAAGCCTTAGCAGACAATCAAGAAGGGTCCTTGCATTTAGAGGTGCCAGAAAACTGGAGCGTACAACCAAAAAACCAAACCTTTTCCCTAAAAGAAAAAGGGGGGGTAGCTATTTTTAATTTTAAAGTAAATCCAAGTAATGAGGTTTCTGAAACTATGGTAAATGCCTTGGTATCGGCCAACGGCCAAACCTATGACAAGTCTTTAGTTACTATTGAATACGATCACATTCCTACCCAAAGAATTTTGGTAAAAGCCCAATCTAAATGGGTGCGCTTAGACATTAAAAAACAAGAAGCCAAAGTGGGCTATTTTATGGGAGCTGGAGATAAGGTGCCGGAAAGCTTAGAGGCTATAGGCTATAAAGTACAACTCCTAAATATTGAAGATCTTAGCGCAGAAAATCTAAGCACATTTAAAGCCGTTATTTTAGGGATTAGGTCCCTTAATGTGCACCCCAGTCTAAGTCTTAAAAAAGAAGTACTAATGGGATATGTAAGAAATGGAGGGGTGCTAATTAGCCAATACAACACAGCTGCTAGAAGTGGAGACAACCAAGTTTCTATTGCCCCCTACCCTCTAGAACTATCCAGTGATAGGGTGACCAAAGAAGACGCAAAAGTAGTTTTACTTGCTAAGAACCATCCTATTATGACTTATCCCAATCTCATTACAGAAAAGGATTTTGACGGCTGGGTACAAGAGCGGGGCTTGTATTTTCCAAAGCAATGGGACCAGGCTTATACACCACTATTACAAATGAATGACCCTGGAGAAGCTCCAATGCAGGGCAGTCTTTTAGTGGCCCCTTTAGGAAAAGGACATTTTATATATACGGGCTTGAGCTTTTTTAGAGAATTACCAGCAGGAGTGCCTGGAGCCTACAGACTTTTTAGCAATATGATTTCACTAGGCGCTTCGCAAACTCCAAGAACTACTAAAAACTAAATATGAG